>Ga0209296_1003680_pt1 | contig 10373 bp, 16 predicted proteins | sample S_130206_EF_Meta_FD_187319 | JGI IMG/M metagenome (GOLD analysis project Ga0209296, IMG submission 187319) | Freshwater microbial communities from Lake Simoncouche, Canada to study carbon cycling - S_130206_EF_MetaG (SPAdes) (version 2) | ecosystem: Environmental > Aquatic > Freshwater > Lake ...
AGTCCAATAACCGAGCCTGCGCCCAGTGCCAGGATGCCAACGCCGAGTGCAAACGATGCGACTCTGAGGGTTCTTTTTAGGATGCGGTTCATTTCTTTTTGCCTTTCGGGGCTACTTTTTTGGGGGCAGGGTTAGCTGCGATGTGTTTCAGTGGATCTATGAGCTTGTCGTGTGGGCATAGGTGCACGTTCTTGCTCGAGGCGATGCTCAAGTGTAAGTGTGCGCCGGTGGTGAATTTGCCGGTGTTGCCGACTTTTCCAATCGGGTCGCCTGCATGAATGTAGTGACCAATCGCCAGGTTCGGCTTCTCGAGCAAATGCGCGTACAAAACATGAAGGCCGTCAGCGGTGGACTGAATGATGAACCAGCCGAGGCCGTCAGACCAATCGTTCGTTTTGATTGCGCCGTTAGTAATCGCTGGAATGACCGAGCCAGCCTTTGATGCCCAGTCTTGACCTCGGTGCGGTCTGCCTTCGCGATACGGTGCCAGGTTGTTGAACTCGTCACCGCGCGTCGATGCTGGGAACGGTTCAATGTATTGTGCCATTAGACGCTCCTGCCGATTAGAGAGACGATTACGGCCACCGCAACGGCGGTTGAAATGCTAGTGATCCATGCGGACTGCCAACGTGCCTTTTCGAGCTCGCGGATGCGACTCTCATGATCGGCCACAATCTCTAGGCGTGCTTCAATAACCGAGAGACGGTTGTCAATATGCGCCAGGAGTGTCGGGGTCGTCGGGCGTGGCAGTTCGGCAGACATTACTCTGCTTCGGGTGCTGGGTCAGCCTTTGGTGCTTTGGCTGGCTTTGGTGCTTCTGGTGATGGCCATGGTGCGTTATCGACGTTACCCATTTGATTCTTCTTTCTGTTCTGGTGCTCCGATTAGGGTCTGCTTGCAACCCCCGCACATGGCGGTTGGGTTTGCGTCTTCCATTCTGTACTCGATGCCTTGGTTTGGGCATTCAGGTTTGTTGCAAGTAAAAAGAGTAATCATTCTTACACTCCTTGATAGACGATTGTTGCTGCGATTGAGTCAGAGATTGCCCAAACTGCGATTGGCACGCTCGAGCTGCAAGCCACCTGAGTCAAGTATGTTCCTGCTGCGTTACCTACGCGGATGAATGCGTTGCCAGGTGTGCCAGATAGCAGCACAGTGCCGGGGTATCGTGTACCAGCCGATGAGTCTAGAACAACGCACGTTCCAACTTGACCCGAGCGGTTGCTCGATGCTTGGTTGATTGGCAGGCTGAAGTTGATGTCGCCGTTGATTGTGGTTGTGGAGCCAAGCGCGAAGTAAAACTGCACAACAACTGTCTTACCGATTTGGGCGTATGCAGCCGAAGTGGTCGAGCCTGAACCTAGCGTGACGTTGTTGATTGTTGGCGTGTAGGTTGTCCAGGTTGTGTCATAGGGAATCCAGTCGGTGCCGTTGTAAATAGTCAGGTGGTCGTTGCTGGCTTGGAATGTAACCATGCCTTCGGTCGGTGTTGGAATCGCGGTGTTGCGCGCAGCTGCAGTTGCAAAAGTCATTACTGACTGATCCATTAGATAAGTGTTTACGTCTGAAGCTGTGGCTAGTGTGCCAGCAACAAATGTTTTCCTAGGCATTTAGCGCCCTTTCCATAGGTCGAATGTTACTTCCCAGCCGTCAGGTGTGAGCTCATGCATCACACCTCGAATGTAAGCAACCTCGCTGAGTTCTATTTTAGTGTTCGAGACCGAAACTTGAACGGTATCGAGAGGATCGCGCAGCAAGTATTCGTTTACTTGCCCAGCGCGCTTGATAACTGGTGCAGTGATTTGTCGAACAAGTTGAGTGGGTATCGTGGCCGTTACGATGTTTGCAGCTGCGTCGGCATCGGCAGCATAATAGTGGCGAGTGTAGACGTCTCCCCAAAGTAGCCCGGCAATAGCCACCGAGTCGTCGTTCTGTAAGTAGTCATCGACTCCACCAGCGGTCGTGTAATTCAGCGTGTTGACAAACTGTGCGTCATCGAAGCCCATGACAATGTTGCTAAAGTCTGCTCGGTTGGCTGTGGCCGTGACTTCATCCTCGAAAATAACGTCGGGGCTAAGGTCTGCGTTTTGTAGCTCGTACCAGGTGTAATAATACAAATCCGTGTCATTGATAGTCGGCTGGTAGACTAAAGCACCAAGATTGGTGTCGCTAAGGTGGTTTGTTAGCGTGCCGTAATCGACTGCTCCTGAAGTGGTAAAACCTTGAATGTCGTATCCGACTAGACCAGGTGCGCCAGATTGCAGAATAGCAACGCCTGTGTCTGCCGAAATAATGTCCCAGAAATCGGTCGAGTAACAAGGGTTGGCAACACTTATGCCCGTCAATGAAACATAGTTCAATACGTCTCGAAGTGGATGGTCGCATTCAAACACAATCGTGTTTAGCCATTCCCTTGAGTATTGCACCGAGCAGTTGGCAATTCTGCCCTCCCAAAGCGTGACCCACACACCAGATGCAGTGTCAGGATTAGGTCGCACTCGAACAGCGACCGGCGTGCCAGGGCGAATGTAAGTGTTGATTGCTGGGTCATACTGAGCCGATTGCATCGTGATGGTGGCAGTTGGTGTTTGTGGTCGAGAGTAACCGCGGACAATGTCGAAGCCGTTTATGGTTTTAATGCCTACAACGTCACCGGTTACCTGCTGCCAAGATTCCGTCTCAGAACCCGAACTCCAATTGTCCTCATCCCAGCGCGAGATTGACCAGATCATTGAAGTGTCTGGATAGGTGTACAGAAGAACCTCTACATCTTCGCTTAGGTCAAAAACATCATTTGGCATTAGCGACCGCCTGTTTCGCGCTCGTACCTTTTGATGGCTGCAACGATTTCGTTAGGCGTCATGTTGGTTTTGTTGAGGTTGATGGTGTAGTTGCGCTGCCCGGTCGTGTTTTCTGCCATGCGAGCTGAGAGACTTGTTTGACCTGCAGCTGCAACACCGTTGTATGACGTTCCAAAAAGTGAAGGCCGATTGAAGATGTCGGCAAGTTTAGTAGCGTAGTCGATGCTCTGTTTGTTAATGTCAATGATGGCCAAAGGATTACTAAATAGAAATGCTAAGTTCTGCGCTTGTCTAACCACGAACTCTAAAGACAACCCAAGAATCTGAATGGCTTTGACCAATCCATCTAAAGCGCTTCCGTTACTTGAAAGCCCTGAAAAAAACTGCCCAAAGGCGTCAATCACTTCTAGGATTGCTCCGTAAACTCCACCTTTACCATTAGTCCCAACAAGTGACTCTTTGATGACAATGAAAACTTTGCCGGTGTCAGTGTTTGGGTTACTGGCGTCACTAATAAAATCCTGGATTGCCGGTATTGCACTATCGGTTAAGAACGTCACAAACTGCTCAACGTATGGCAATAGCAGGGCACCAAATGTTTCGCTAAGGTTTTCGACAGCGACGTTAAACTTGGCAAATGGATCAGCACCAGCTTCAGCTGCACCCTTGACCGACTTCGCGTAATCGTCGATGCCACCTTTGGTCTTCTTCAGTTCGGGAGCAAGTTTGTAAAGGCTTTGTGTGTTGCCATTGTTGGCTTTGATTAGCGCGTTCAGAACGGTGTCTAGGGGTCTGCCTGAAGCCACGGAACCATCCAAAGCAATTTGGAGTAACTTCTGACCCTTTTCAAGGCTTCCAGAGCCTCTGACTGCGTTGGCAAGTGCTGGCCGTAGGTCATCGTCGAGAATACCCGTTTGAGCAGATAGGGTTTCGACGAAGCGTTCTGCTCCTTTGACTTGAGCCTTTGTGGCACCAGTGGTTCGCTTTAACTGCCCAGCCAGGAGCTTCTGTTGCTTGAGGTCTTCTGCAGCTGCTTTTGTGGCGTTGGTCAATCCACTGATCAGCGCGCTTGCACCAAGAGCTAGTCCGAAACCGCTAAGAAGTTTGCCAACTCCACCGCTGACCTTTTTGGTGACATCCTGAAAGCCTTTGAGAGACTTCTCAGACTTCTTAAGACCAGTCTGCAAACCTTTAGTGTTCGATACAAACTTGAAGTTGACTTGAGCCATAATTACTTAGCCAAACTGTTCAAAACCTTTACGAATGCAGCGTATTCGGCTTGAGTCAATGATCTGTATTCCGCCGGGCTCATTTTAGTTGCCACGCAGAAGTCAGCCATTCGTTCGGCTTGCTCCTTTCTTATCCGTCTTTTGGGTCTTCATCACCGCTGAAAAGCGCCGTGGCTTGTTCCATTGAGAACTCACCAGCCTGCTCAAAAGTGAAGTCTGGGTTGGTGCGTTTTTTGAACACAAAAATGATGGCCTTGAATACTCGGCCACGCGGTGCACCGTCATCCATGATCGAGTCGATGCTTCGACCAGTCAAAAGTTCGATTTGCTCAATCTCGTTGAGTGTCATCGTGTCAAAATCGATTGTCATTTATTTATCTCCGAGTCCGTATTTGTTTACAAGGTTTTGCATATCACGATTGTAATTCGCGACAATTTCTTGATAAGTGTAACCGAGAGCCTCGCTAAAGAACGGCTGTGGCTCGATGTTGCGAATAGTGCCAGGGCGAAGTCGGCTTTTAGTAGCTGCGCCAACAACTGACCAACCCCAGTGAATAGGTGCTGCGTAACCTAAAGTGCCATTGTTACCTGCTCGAGCACTTGCTTGACCTTGCGCGCGACCTGCTTTAAGGCTGCCACGCAACCGCCCAGATAGAACAGGCACTCGAGGCAAAGCAGCACGAATCAAAGTTTGTGCAGCTTGAAAGTTAGCCTCGGCGATTTCGGTTTTATCGGCACCGACGGCCTTGAGCGACCTTTGAAGTTGCCCAAAGCCCTCGGCTTCGATAGCACCGCCCGGAACTGATGTCCGAGCCATGATTACTAGCTGGTCTTCTTGGTGAGGCCGAAGTAGACCGGTGGAGTCGCGCTTGGAGTGTGAACCGAGTTGATTACGGTTAGCTCGACGGTAAACGACATGATTTCGCCTGAGACCAATGAGAGTGGTGGCAAGGTGTTGAACAAGACGGTGCCTTCCCAGATTGGCTGTGACGAGGTGGCAGTGGTGTTGCCGTTTGGGGCGAGCTTGAACGCTACCTGGGTACCGTAGTTAGCAAATAGCAACTGGTACAGCGAAGCGCTGTCGCCCGAAGCGATACCGTTGATGTTTAGTTTCCACTCCTGTAGAGGCTGCACTTCTGAGAAGGTCTGCTGTGCGCCAGGAGCGTCAGTTAGAGCCAGTTCAATCGAGTCAGCGTCGAAAGAGTAGTCGGTCGAGAGAATGGTGAACTTGATGTTCGAGGCTTTGATTCTGGTTGAGATTGGCATTTACCTGAACCTTTCTTAGATTGAGATTTGTAGGTCAACGTTGATTGTCGTTGCCAGGTGGTCGTTACCGTTCATTTGAAGCAAGTAGGGCTGTGCAACACTGCCCACTCCTGCGTCAGACGGTATGGCCGTTAGAGTTTGTTCGATTAGATCGTCCAGGTCATCGCTTGTGGTTTCGTTTGTGGCAAAACCAGCCACGATTACTAGCTCGAGGTTAAGGTCATACACTGAGCCAACTGAGCCCGGTGCAATGTATGGCGAGCCAGGGCGAATGACAACAACTGGTGGAGTCACTCGCTCGGGAACGTAGTCATAGACGTCTAGCCCAGCCTCTTGTAGAGTCAGAGCAAGTTCCGCTTTAGCTGCGCCGGCTTCGCTCATACAGACCAGCCCAAGTAGGGCAAGAGTTGCGCGTAGATTGAACGTTTTGTGTCCAACGAAACACGCATCCCTTGCCCCGAGCCGTCAGCGAACTGAGCGATTCCACTTGGAGCGTTGCGACGGTTCCAGTGTTCAGAAGCTACCTGAAGCACACAGACATCCTTTATGACGGCCGGCACAGTAGTAACTGCACCAATCATCAAGTTGACTTCAGCCAAGCCTGCATCGAGGCAGCGTTGCGGGAAGTCACCGGCGTCTTTAGTGCCAACGTAATCTTTGAACTGCTGGAGCGTCACTGCCATGATTTTGCCTAGGCGGTTACGTCGAGCTTGACGATTGCGCCGAAGCGTGGGATTGCAACAGCCATGTAACCGTAGATTGAAACACTGTCGGTTAGCGTGGTGATGTCGCTGTCGGTTAGGCGAACGCTTCCAGACTCCATCGAGAGAAGTGCAGCCGAGTTTGCCATGTAGACAACGCCCGAAGCCAACTGTGGGTCAACGATCACTGGTAGACCGAATACCGAGCCAGATAGACCAGGGATGTTAGCCGAACCGATGGTGTTGCTTCCGTCGCCGTTTAGCGATAGAACCGGGCGACCGTCTCCTGCTGCAACCTTGACGATGTTCACGTATGCGTCTGGCGCTGCGAGGATGAACTCTGGGCGTAGACCGCTGTTGGTGAAGATGTAAGATGCACCGTTGGCGATACCTTCAGCAAGTGACGAGGCGGTCTGGCCGTCTGCGTCGAAAGTCTTGCCACTCCAGTTCTGAGCCGAAAGCACAGCGACCATGCGTGCGTTGGTTGCGGTTGCGTACTGAATGGCTAGGCCCTCGAATACTGCGTCCAGGGTGTTGATCTGTGAACGCTCAACGTACTGCTTGGTGAACGAGGTGTAACCACCGTAGGTCTGCACGTCAGCCGAAACAACTTGGAAGGTTAGGTTACCGAATGATAGTGCTTCGCCTTCAGGGTCTTGCTGACCAACTGCGAGGGTGTTGCTGTTGATTTTGGCGTATTCAACGGTCACACCGGTCGCTGGCAACGCTGCGCGCGAGAATGCGTTCAGGGTTGGGCGGTTGTTGGCGATAAGAGTGTTGATGTAACCAAAGTACGGTGGAACGATACCTGCGTCAGCCGAAGTCGAAGCTGCGCGAGCGGCCTCAACTGCGTCGGTGTCGCCGGTGGCTAGTCCCTTTGCAAAAGCACCGATTGAACGGAACTTTGAACCTGCTGGGGCAACTGGAGCCTGTGGGGTGATGCCAGCCTCGACCAGGCGACGAACTTCAACGAGTTCATCCTGAATCGCGCGAACATCGAGTTCAGTGTTTTCAGACAATGAGCTCTCACTTTCTTGGATGTCGTCGGTCGGTTCAGTCTCAGCCTCGGCTGGTTCCTGTTCCTCGCGAACTTGGGTGATGCCTGCTCCAGCGAACGCCGGCCAGGGTACCACGCTGAGTTCAAACAACTCAACGAGGGTTCTCGTGATGACTTTGCCTTCACGAGTTTGTTCGACTGGCTTGAAACCAATCGAAAACTTGTTTAGAACGCCATCGCGCATAAGCGCAAGCGTTTCGTCGGCGCGCTGAACGCCTTTGGTGAGTTTGGCAACAATCTCGAAGCCTTCCTCAGTGTCGCGACCTTCGATGACTTTACCGATTGGTAGATCGTCGTGCTGGTGGCCGTAAAACAACTTGACATTTTCAACCGAGCGGATTGCACCTGGAGCAAACTGCTCTTGGTAAGTGCCGATGTCTGCGGTCTGGCCGTATGGCACAGCGATACCGCGAATCGTTCCTTCAGCGTCATCGTCGAGTCGCATCTCGATGTGGCGTGTTTCAATCTCCATTTAGAGACCTTCCTTTGCTCGGACTTCATCCGGGGTGAGCCATGCTTGACCAGCCAGGGCGACGTCATACATCTCCCAGCGAGTTTTCATGTCTGCCTTGAACAAGCCCTCGTAGTTAAAGCGAACTGTGTTGCCGCGTGGTAGACAGTTGCTTAGTGCGTCCTCGATGGCGTTGGTGTAGCCCATGAGGGTGTGGCGATAGAACGTTTGCTGCTCATCGCTGAGGTTCGAGTAAGTGTCGCTCGAGCCGTCGATACCGGTCAACAAAAGTCGGGCTGGCACACCAAACAAGCGAGCGATTGTCTGGGTAGACTGTGCTGCGACGTTAGTGAACATCAAGTCCTGCGGTGTTGCGTTTATGGCTTGGTAATCGAAGCCCTCGCTGAGCACTGCTAGTTGTCTTGTCGCCTGCTTGGTGTGCCAGTTCGTTGTAATCTCGTCAGCTTGGTCTTTGGTGAGCATCTTGCCGGTCTTTAGAACGCCGGTAGGGACACCGCCCGAAGCGAACCAGGTGCTCGCAAAGTTGCGTAGATCAAGAGCGGTTGCGATGTCGTTGCCTGCAGCTTGAATCGGACCGAGACCGCGAAGGTTGCCAACGGTCGTGAACAATCTCATGTGTTCAATCTCGCGTGTGGTGTAAGTGTTGCCAAGATAGTCAAAAACCTTTTGCCCGGTCATGCCGTTCACACCGTCGAGGCGTGGGCTGATTGTGGTCGGGTCTAGCGCGGTTAAGTCGTTTACTTGGCCGCGTGAGTCGTATGACTTGAACCAGAATGCTTCACCGTTGATTGCCAGGCTGGTGACGGTTGAAAAGATAAAGTCTTTGCGCGACTCGGACAAGCTCGGGTTGTTGACCAGCACCGGGTTCTCGACCTTGAGCTCGAGACCGCCACCGTAACGGTAAGTTTCAAGCGGTAGGGCTTTCGAGATTGGTGTCGCAATGATCTGAATGGCGCGGTAGACCGAGGCCAGAGATAGCGCAGTTTGCGTAGATACGTAAGTGTCTGAACGCACTGGAATGTTTGGAACGGCGGCGCGACGTTCAATCGGAACGTTGCCGGTCAATCTTTGCCAAAGTGTGGCCATATAACAACCCTATAACGATTTGACCGATTCGTGATTTACGGGCGTGTTGCGTGTGTCGTTTCTAGTATACTCCCACGCCAGACATTGTTTGCGCGTTAGCGACATGAAGCGCCCAGACGGTTGCCAGGAGCGCGTCGATGTCACCGATGGAGTCTTTGCGTGAGATTTGCCAATACTCGCCAACATACTTTGCGACCGCTTGGCCGTTCTGCATGACAAGCAACGGGTCGTTGTTGTGTGTCACTCGACCGTTAGCAAACATGGCGTAAGCGGTCATGCACGCGGTGTTGATTTCTTTGTTCCAGAGATTCCAGACGGTGATGCCCTTGTCTTTCAACTTACGATGAAGCGAGTGCATTCCGCGATCGTCGAGCGCAACTGCGTTGATGGCTTGCTTGCGACAGATTTGCACAATCAACTCCACCAGCTTGTCTTCGGTCGGGTTCACCAGCGAGGCAACAATCTCGGTCTGGAAGTTGTCGCCAACTCGTTTTGCAGCTGCAATCGTTGCGTGCTCGAAGTTGCGCGTTACGTCAACGCCGAGAATGGAGTTCTCGATGTTCTCAATACCGGTGCCCGATGCGCGTCTAAACAAGTCGCCCGGTAGCCATGTTTCGCGCACTCCGCTGATGAACTGATTGAGCGTGTAACGGCGCACCTCGTGTTCGGGCTGGGTCACAATGTCTTGCAGCACTCGCTCGATAGGGATACGGCCACACTCCACCGCAGGGTTGGCTGCCTTGATTGCTTCAGGGTCATCGAGGTCGGAGTTGGCTGGTGCTTCCCAGATGAACGCGCCAAAGCGTTCCAGGTTCTTGTCTCCAGCAATGGCTTGCTCAGCCGAGCGATACAAATCGATAAGTGTTTGTGATTCTTGGTCACCGGCCGTAGTAATCATCACAACTTGAGCACCGGCAACCGCTGCAGTGCCTTTGAGCGCAGCAGTCCAGATTCCACGCTTTGCGAGGTGACCTTCATCCAGGATGCACCGACCGCCGATTGTAATACCCTGCATCGACGACTCACGCGCCGGGCTGACGTTGTATTTGCCACTGCCGTCGATCTTTGCCAGACCTCTAGTTTCTGTGGTCTTCTTGAACCGTTTAGAGAGCCAGGGAGTCGAGTCAATAACGTGCTTGACGCGAGAGTAAATAATGGATGCTTGTTCACGAGTTGATGCAAGTGAGAGGCAATCACCTCGTCGAAACGCTAACGCTTCGAGAGCAAGCGCACCGCCGAGCACAGACTTACCGTTCTGCCGACCGAGGCTAACAACAACCTGACGGTAACGCACTTCGCCAGGGTAATCAGGATGATCATCGGGATAGCGCTCGAGCATGGCGCGCAACAGCCACTTCTGCCACTCGTCGAGCTTGAGAGGCACGTCACTCTCAGGGGTTACCCAGCACAGTTCAATCAAGTCAATGAGACGGTCGCCATCGGTCGGGAAGTCCGCCGACAGCGGTGGTGTGAACCGGGCTGGAAGTTGCATTACCTTTTGAGCATCTCGGCCAGAGGGTCAAACTCTGGCGCGGAACCGTTCAAGTGTCGGCTGATCTCGAGAATAGTCTTGCGAAGTTCAGCTGCGGTCGACGTGTTGCCCTTGTCATCGAACTCAGCAGCCAGCCTTAGGGCTATTAGGGCAAGCACCGCAGATTCCGCATTTAGTTCGCACTCGTTTAGCCAATCTTTCAAGGCTGATTCAATCATGTTGACTCCGTTCTAACCCGAATAATCTAACTCGGTTGTGTAAATGAAAGT
>Ga0209296_1003693_pt1 | contig 10358 bp, 27 predicted proteins | sample S_130206_EF_Meta_FD_187319 | JGI IMG/M metagenome (GOLD analysis project Ga0209296, IMG submission 187319) | Freshwater microbial communities from Lake Simoncouche, Canada to study carbon cycling - S_130206_EF_MetaG (SPAdes) (version 2) | ecosystem: Environmental > Aquatic > Freshwater > Lake ...
CCAACACCGCATTGGTTGTGCCGCCGATATTCGTGTGCCAGGAATAACCCCTGATGAAGTGGTCAAGGCGATCATTGCCTCTGGGATTGGCTACGATCAAGTTATCCGAGAGTTTGACCGCTGGACACACATATCCATTCCTAATGCTGGCGCACCCCGCAAACAGGCGTTAATCATTGATAAAGCAGGAACACGGGTTTATTCTTCCATCCATAACAGTATTTGAACGAATACCCAGGCGACTGCCACCACAACGGCAGCGCCCAGGCATAGGATTAAAAACAAGCTGATCACATCACCCCCCGCATTTCCCAACCAAGCAAAAAGTAATTCCACTTCATGGTCATGTTTTGATTTATGAACTTTTCACCGTCCCACTCAAGTTCAGATTCTGCATACCCTTTGCCCGTCATTAGGGCAATAAAAACCGTTCGTGCTTTCATGCTTGTTTCCTTTGCTTCAACATTTTCAGCGTACCGCATGATCTGGTGCTTGCGTGACCCCTGCATACCCCAATCGCCTTGTCTGCGACTGAGTTCTTCAAATGCTTCATCTTCTTCATTCATATCAACTCCCGTTGTATAGGTACAAACCGCCATTCACGTTCTGCCCTGTTTGACTTTGATTTAGTAACTTGCCCAGTTAATTCCACCAAGCCAATCTTGGCTAACTCAGGCAACCGCCGTGCAACTTGATTGCCATCCAACCCAGTCAGTTCAGCGATGCCATCTTTGCCCCTTGCGCCGAAACGCTGGAGACAATCCACGATCAGCAAGCCGTGCTTGTTAGCCAATTCCTTGGCTGAATCCGCTGCTTGAAACGAGGTCACAGGGTCAGAATTCCTTGCCCTTGGAAAGTTAAGCATGATCAAAACGCCAGATCGTCATCAGGTAAACCATCACGGGACGCACCACCAAAATCGTTTTTAGGTGCAAATTCACTTTGTTCAAAAACCCACATTTTTCCTGTGAAATCTTTGTAAAGCGGAAGTGAATCAAGCTGGATAGTCATCTTGTGGGTTTTGTCATCCACCCACAAAGTGCCGTGCGTTGTCCAATAAGTTTTGTCAACGCCTTGGACTTTGTAAGTTCGGGCGGGAAATTTAATGTCGTATTTCATGGCTGGCTTTCAATGTATTGGTTTAACTGCTGAACTTGAGAATCGACCTCGGCTAAGAATTTGACAATCTCTGCCTCAATTTCTGCGATATATGTGTCATCACGGTCAACCCGTTTGACAAACAATTGCGCTTTAGCTGGCATTCTTGGGTCGAACACCACATAGTCACACCACTTTCGCCCTGTGCAAGCAAGCTGAAACTGCATCTGGGTAAAGTACTTCCCTGGCACTTTTTGGGATAGCAGCGTTTCAATCATGGTGAGGGTGTTTGGGCATTTGATTTCAATGCATCCATCGTCCCCAACAAGCCCATCAGGTGACGCACCAGCCCATTCAATTGTTGGATGACGCACAAACCCCACTTCTTCAACCATTACGCCCTGTGCGGCCTCATAAGCCGCCCGTGCAAATGGTTCGGTATCTGTGCCCCACTGCATGGCGGCATTGGTGTATGACTCTTGTTTGGTAAAGGTCAGGCGTTCCACCACAAGCTGGGCCATGTAGTTGTCGCGGCTAGTGCTGTAACCCGTCTTTGTCTTGGCGATTACGTCTGCCACTCTGCTGGCGGTGACCTTACCCAGACGTTGGTAAAACCATTCGGTTGAACCTTGGATGATTTCAGTTTCCATTGCGTGTCTCCATCATTGCGTCTGCCATCTTGTATGAAAGTTCCGAATCCTGTTTAAAAGATTCGGGGTTGATTACGCCACCAGACCGCAAGATTGATTGCATGGCAAAAATGGCGATAAAGTCTTTGAGGGTTATTTCCTCAAGACCGATTTCTTTCTTTTTTCTCATGCTTTTTCCTTTGCCTTGGCAATGCGGTCTGCCTTGGCTTTGATGACCTTGGCAATCCAATTCTGGTCGCCCTTGCAAGCATCGTAGGCGGCTTTGTAAGCGGTTTGCAACTCCTCCTTGTTGGCGCTGGCATCAATGGCGGCAATGTGGTCTGCCATCATTCCTGCATCAATCTGTAGTGCAGGGCGGGATGCCGCTACACCGTCATCGTCATCTGGTGAGAGGCCGCTGGCGGTCAAAAGGCTATATCTCCGCGCATAAGTCAAGGCACTACCAAAACCCATTGCATCGTGCTTGCTGGCTGGGACATGAAGCATTCCGCACTCCATCACTTCCCCAGATTCATGCACAAACATTGTTTCAACCATCACCCCGTCTTTGCATTCATAGGTGCGTTGCATAAGACCTATGCCATTAGCGTTTAAAGCCCCAACAACAGCATCAATACAGGAACTGAGGTCAGCATACTTAGATTTGAAATGAGGGTTTACAGACGTTTTTAACGCCTTGCCAAATTGTGATTGTGCTTTGACAAAGGCGGCGGCTATTTGTTTCCCAATTGGTGTTTCCATGATGTTTCCTTAATAAGCGTATTTAGGGCCGCAAGTGACTTCCACCACAGTCTCGACTGTGTAGCCATTAATCTTGCGTTTGGCGTATAGCGGGATGGCGCGGAGGCCAGAGGATTCGCATTGGCGCACAGCGTCAATCACTTCATTCCTGCCCATCGGCTGGACGTGTTTGTCAACAATTAAATCTTGGTTAGGCGCTTGGGGTGCTGACAAGCTAGAACAACCAGCGGTAACCCAAGCCATCCAGCACAAAAGTGAGTAGGTGATCATTCTCATTCCGATTCCTTTGCAATCAATTTCATTTCCAGTTCTTTGATGTATTCTTGGGCAACGTCACAGGTTTGGATGTAGCCCCGCAAATGGGATTCCAAAAGCCCAACGTGGTAGGCCAAGCGGTAGGCGGCTGGTTCGCCTACATATTGGCGGTCAGCAACGGTTGCGATTGATTCAATAATTTCGTTAGCGTTCATGTCATGCTCTCCAAATAAAAAGGTCAAGAATCAGCACGACAACAGCACACACGGCAAGCACCATGATGATCTTTTCGGTGATCGCCATGCGGGGTTCGTGGATTTCAATTGCCGCGCTGTATTCCACGGTCTTGGGGAATGCTTCATTCATCGTTCTGGGGTATTTCATTTTCTTCATCCTCTGGTTGGTTGTCGGGGTTGTAGTCTGATTGGCGGGTAAGGATTTGACCCCACCGCCATTCTTCATAATCTTCTAAATACATAAATGCTTTTATTTTTTAAATAAATTGGTAATTATTGCTACCAAATTGCTTGTCAAGGTGGTTAACTGCAATTGCCATGTCATGGGTATTAATGGTTCTAAAAGTGTTTTTGTTATCAGTATTCAGTTTGAAACAAATGCCTTTTTTCTTTGCTTTTTCCAACTTCTTTGCATCCAAAATTTTGTTGATCATGTTTTCCACAAACAAGCCAACGGTCATGTCGTACATTTCTTTTGAAAAGTCGCTTTTCCACTTAGGAAGTGTTAACACATAATTTCTCAAGATGGCATAGTCATCTTTGTTAAAACAATCAATGTTTACTTCACCGCCATGTGCATCATCTAAAACTTCTGCAAATTTTTTGCCATCAAGGTACAAAGTTGCGTTGTAACCAATACCTTCCATTCCGCGAAATGTTTTGATGTTCTTAACTGTAAATTCCATTTTGAGACTCCTAAAAGACCCCGAGAAGTTCAGGGCATGGATGTATTGTTAAGCAGAATTAACATTAGGGCAAGCCTTTTTTATAGGGACTTTCCCTAGTGTTGCTATTTTGTTAATCCACCTTACAATGCCAAGATGACAAAAGAGCAATTAGTCCAGTTGGCAGGGTCACAGAGTGAGCTTGCAAGGATTCTTGGCATAAACAGGGCCGCGGTTTCCCAATGGAAAAATGTACCTAATGCAAGAATCTGGCAACTAAAGTCGTTGCGTCCTGAGTGGTTTTCAATGTAAGATTGTTTGAAACACGGCTAGTCTGGAAGTCATGAGCCAGATGAAAAGAGAACTCCCCTCCTGCCGCCGTTTCTTTTCTGGGAGATTTGCGGAGTTTGCTTTATGCGAATTAAAAACTGGTCGAAGTTTCAGCATTTCAAGGACAGAAAGCCGCCTTGGGTCAAGCTGTATCGTGATCTTTTAGACGATATTGAATGGCACGAACTTGACCCAAAAGCGGCAAAAGTGCTGGTCATGCTTTGGTTAATTGCCAGCGAAGATGATGGACGCATTCCCCCCACCAAACAACTGGCATTTAGGCTAAGAATGTCAGAAAAGGATACTGAAGTTTGCGTTTCCAAGCTGTTTCATTGGTTGGAACATGACGATAACAATTTGATATCAAGCCGACATCAAGATGATGCACCAGAGACAGAGACAGAGACAGAGGCAGAGACAGAGTTATTCGTTGAAACCGATAGATCGGTTGTCAACCCAAAGCGCATAAGTTGTCCATCTGATGAACTTTTAAACCTTTACCACGAAGAATGCAAAAGCCTTCCACGGGTTTTGATGCTGAACGACACAAGGCGCAAGCACTTGGTCAGCCGATGGCGGGATGTGGATGCCGAGGATGATTTGAAATCTAAAGAGGAAGGCATTGAGATTTTTCGGCAAATCTTTCGCCAAGTACAGAAATCTGATTTTTTGTCAGGAAGAACCCAAAACCGCAATGGTCGGGCATGGAAGGCCAGTTTTGATTGGCTGATGATGCCCACTAATTTTCTGAAAGTAGCCGAAGGGCAATACGATAACGGGAGAAATTAAATGTCGTTTAAAAATCAACTCAATGAGAAAAAAGACCCGATTGACGAGGTTCAGCGCCTGATGTGCAGTGTGCCAGGATGCCCCAAACGCTGGTCAGTTCACATGGAAGGCCAGCGCCCAATGTGTTCCGAACACCAATGGTCGGGCAGCAAACCAGCCAAAAAAGACATTTCTGCCTTGTTGCCCAGCACCAAGCCCGTGAAACATTGGATGGATGATGGGGAGGTATTTTGAATGAGTTGGCTTTATTCGCGGGTGCTGGTGGAGGAATACTTGGGGGACACCTCCTTGGATGGCGAACAGTCTGCGCCGTTGAATGGGAACCCTATCCAGCAAGCGTACTGTGCGCCAGACAAAATGATGGACTTCTCCCGCCTTTCCCGATTTGGAATGACGTACAAACCTTTGACGGAAAACCTTGGCGAGGAATTGTTGACGTTGTATCTGGCGGCTTTCCATGCCAAGACATCAGTGCCGCAGGAAAAGGTGCAGGAATTGACGGGGAACGAAGCGGTATGTGGGGAGAAATGGCGCGCATCATTCACGAGGTACGACCTCGATTCGTCTTTGTGGAGAACTCACCAATGCTCACTTCTAGGGGGCTTGGACGAGTTCTTGGAGACTTGGCCTCAATGGGGTTTGATGCGCGATGGGGAGTGTTGGGAGCAGCAGATGTTGGCGCAAACCATCAGAGGGACAGAATCTGGATTGTCGGAAAAGTTACCAACACCAACAGCATCGGATTACAAAAGCCAGCCCACCAGCAAGAGTTGGAAAGCCAAGGGTGCAATCAACTTCAAATTGAGCAATCCAGAAATACAAGCAATGTGGCCAACGCCGACAGCGCACATGGCAAAGGAAACCAATGCGCCCAGCGAACACAATCGCAATACGCCAACCCTGACGGCACAAGTGAACTGGCCCACCCCCAGAACCAAGGGAATGTGTGGAGGGAGTGGAAGTTGGGATTTGCTGAACAAGAACACCACCAAGGAAGAAGCGCGACAAATGGGCGCAGGGAATGGTGGCAAGCTGAACCCAATGTGGGTCGAGTGGCTGATGGGGTGGCCGCTAGGGTGGACAGACTTAAAGCCATTGGAAATGGACAAGTCTCTTTGTGCGCCGCAACAGCATGGAGAATCCTAAGTGAACTATTTTGAAGCACACGAACTTTTAGACAGGGTTAAAGATGGACAAACCATCAGCCGAGCCGCGATTGACTATGCGCTTTTCCTTACAGGAGATGCGCCAGAGCGAGGCCAGGGAATGGATTTTGAGATATCAGCAGAAAACCAAGGAACTGGGCAAAGCCAAGGCATCAGCTTGGTGGCAAACCACGATTGCAGACATTTCCAGGCGCAGGGGTGAAACCGCTGCTAACGACCTCAGAAACCGAATGAACCAAGAAAGGTCAAAATGAAAATTGATGTTCAAAAAATGCACAGCGTTGGATTTGGTGTCTTGTTTTTCCCAAGATACGGCCTTGGCATCCAGATTGGTCGGCGCTGGTTTGGAATCAAAAAATGAGATATGCCGCCAGGGTTGATGCCAACCAGAAGCAAATCATCACAGCATTGGAAGCCGCTGGCGCTGATGTTTGGGTGATTGGCCTACCAGTTGACCTGCTGGTGGGATACAAGGGGCACACCTTTCTTGTCGAGGTCAAGAATGGCCCCAAAAGGCGTTTAACGGCCCTACAAGCCGACTTTTTTGAAAATTGGTCTGGTAGTACCTTGGCAAGGATTGATGGCCCTGACGGGGCTTTACGCATGATTGGAGTTTTGAAGTGAAACCAGAAGAAGCCGCCCAAGACATACGCAACAAAGCCCGAGCCTATGGCGATGCCAAGGCCCAGCGGGTTTATTTGGAAGAATTCCGCAAGTCTAAAAAAGCCCTTTTGATGAAAGATGCCCTGCAAATGGGCTATGAGGCGGCAAACGCGCAGGAACGCGAGGCATATGCCGACCCCGAATATCACACCTTGCTGAAAGGGCTGGCCGCGGCAATAGCCCAAGAAGAAACCCTGCGCTGGGAAATTGAGGCGGCAAGGCTTGACATTGAGATATTTAGAACCAGAGAAGCAACTAACAGATTACAAGATCGGGCACACCAATGAAATGTCCAGAATGCGGAACATGGACAATTGTCAAGGAAACGAGAATATCCACAGGCAACACCCGTAGAAGGCGGTTAGAGTGTGCAAATACCCACAGGTTTTCCACATTGGAGACAATCGTTGATAGAAAAACATTCATACGTCAGGTCAAAAAAGCTGCTGAAGATGGTGGCAAGCCTTGAATGCAAAAACTGCGGGTCTTGGCATATGGTGCAAGCCGCGCATACAAACTGGGGCGGCGGTAAGGGCCGAGGGGTCAAAGCTGATGACAATCTGGTGGCTGCGCTGTGTCTGGGGTGTCATTACGAGATCGACCAGGGCAAGGATTTAAGCCGCGAAGAACGGCAGGAAATGTGGCTAAAGGCCCATCACAGGACAATTGATGCATTGCGAGACTGCTGGCCTATTGACATTCCTTTGCCTGATGCGAAAATATAGCCTTGTTGGTAGCAGTTGCCAACATTCGGGGGTTCGCCCCCTTTTTTTGATATAGTTAACGCATGAAAAACGAAGAAGTTGCCGAATTTGTCGCCACGCTGTTTCATGCGGGAACAATCACGCACTTCCAGCATTTGCAAACGACTGAATACGCCACCCACAAGGCGCTGGGCAAGTTTTACCCCAAGATCGTAGACCTAGCCGATAGTCTCGCAGAGAGTTACCAAGGGCGCTACGACACCAGGATGAAGAAATTTCCTGATGAATTGCACGACCCCAAAGACACACCGCATGAGTATCTGACCCAGCTTAAAGGGTTTGTGCAAGAAGCGCGAGAAGAAATCCCCCAAGACTCAGAATTGCAAAACATTGTTGATGAAATTGCTGATCTGATTAATTCAACCCTATATCTTTTAACTCTGAAATGAGGAAATCATGAACCATATGGACAAATCCCAACCCACTGGCTACGGCAACAAAGTGAAAATGGCTGGCAACCCAGCCCCTGACATGAAGTCTGGTGAGCAGGGCAGCGCCAAAAAGGGCATTCCTAATGCTATGACTAACAAAATGTCTGGCGGCAATGATTGCACTGGTGGCAAATCAAGTGGTGTTTGCTACACTCACGACCGCAAGTGCTATCAATAAAGCGTAAACCCCACCGTGAATAAGACGGCAGGGCTTACTGACCAAACAAAAAAGGAGGTTTTGAATGGCTGAAATGGATTCTAAATGCGGGAACTGTAAGTATTACCGCCCACAGCAAATCATGGGCATCTGTCGGTTGAATCCGCAACAGGTGAACCACCACGAAAATGATTGGTGCGGTCAACACACGGCAATAGAGATCAAATTGGTTGCCCTGCCTGTTTACGACATCACCACTGACCAAACCACCCAAGTGCCCCAAAAGCGCAAATACCAGAGGAAAGCAAATGCTAAAACCTCTGTTTGACAGGGTGGTGGTACGCCCCCAGGTGCGGCATATCTCCGACATAATCTACATTGACAATAAAGAACCCTTTAACGAGGGGACAATAGTGGCGGTTGGCCCTGATGTTGAGGGCGTACAAGCTGGCGACTTCATCAAATATGGGAATGGGGATTATTTAAAGTGGCCCACCCATAAGATTGATGGGCAGGATTATCAAATCATTCAAGAAGCGGACATTTGCGCCGTTGTGGAGGCTTAAAAATGGCAACTAAACCTGGGCTTTACGCCAACATTCACGCTAAACAAGAACGTATAGAGCGCCAAAAGGCGGCTGGTAAGACTCCAGAGCGCATGAGGTCGCCTGGGGCAAAGGGTGCGCCGACTGCCCAAGCATTCAAAGAATCAGCCAAAACTGCCAAAAAGAAATAATCATGGAAAATCAAACTGATCCTTGGATTAACCGATTAAACGGAATGAAATGTAAAACTTGCATTTGGTTTGTTCCTAAGACAACTGTTTTGCCAGAAACCATTGATAATCCAAATCCTGTTTACAACGTAGGTCGTTGCCGCCGTCATGCTCCAAGTATGGGCGGGTATCCCGTAGTGTTTGTCAACGATTGGTGCGGCGATCATCGTCTTGATGAAAACAAAATCTAAGGAAAATACATGGCAAAGCACGACAAGTCTATACCCCACAAGACCACGGGCAAGGGGAAAACCTATAACCCAACCGAAAAGGGTGCGGGAATGACCGCTAAAGGCCGTGCTGAATACAACGCTAAAAACAATTCAAATCTTAAGCCACCAGCCCCAAATCCCAAGACCAAGGCAGATGCTGGACGAAAAGCCAGTTTTTGCGCTAGGATGGAGGGGGTAGTTAAAAACGCTAAAGGCCCAGCAGAACGGGCTAAAGCATCCCTCAAAAACTGGAACTGTTAAAGGACATATCATGGGTAACTCAGTAGCAATAGGCGCAGCATATCAAGATCAAGACCTTAAAGGGTCAGCCACGTTATATGCCGCTGCCACATCAGGCCAAATTGGGTACAACACGGGTTCGCTAACGACTGCACCCGCAACTGTGACCCAAGCCACCAGCAAGTCAACAGGCGTGACTATTAACGCATCGGTGGGTCAAATTGTAACCAACAATGCGGCATTGGCGGCAGCAACTGAAGTGGCTTTTGTGGTCACCAACAGCGCTGTTTCTGCATACGACATTCCTGTAATTGCAATTGCAAGCGGGGCAGCAACGGCGGGAACCTACTTGGTTTCTGTGGTGGCAGTGGCGGCTGGTTCATTTACAGTTGCTATTACCAACGCAAGCGCTGGTTCATTGTCTGAGGCATTGACCATCAATTTTGGTTTAATTCACGTTGCCCAGGCATGACCCCAGAGGTCATTAACAAGCGTTTGGAAGAACTCCAAGCGCAAGCAAAGCAACAAGAGGCGGTCTTGATTCAGCTTTCGGGCGCGATTCAAGACTGCCACTATTGGCTGGGCGAGTTATCCAAGGAGAAGGCAAATGCCGTTGATAGCAAGCATGACCCCCAAGGCGCTGAAGGCCAACATTAAGGCAGAGATTGAAGCTGGCAAGCCACCCAAACAGGCGGTGGCTATTGGCTATTCTGTACAGCGGGAAGCCATGAAAGATGCGGGAAAGAAAGCCCCATCAAAAAAGAAAAAGTGATTTAATCACAAAGACTTACAGGTTATATCAATGGCTGCACCACAAGGAAACCAGAACGCCGCAAAGGGCAGACTGTTCTATGACAAGTTGCGCCTTGTTTTGACCACTGAGCCGCACAGACTGAGGGGGATTGCCGAACAGTTGGTAAGCCAAGCTGAAGCGGGTGAACCTTGGGCGATCAAAGAGATCATCGACAGGATGGACGGCAAGGCAATACAGGCCACGACCATTGAAAACGCAGATGGAACGCCTTTGCTGGGTGGGATTCAAGTCACATTTATCAAGCCCGAATGAGTGATGTATCAGACGCAATTGCCAAGGCAGAGTTTCCTGTCAAGCTGCAAGGGTTGTTTCAGAAATCTCGTTACAAAGTCCTGTATGGTGGGCGAGGCGGGGCAAAGTCTTGGGGAATAG
>Ga0209296_1003694_pt1 | contig 10357 bp, 12 predicted proteins | sample S_130206_EF_Meta_FD_187319 | JGI IMG/M metagenome (GOLD analysis project Ga0209296, IMG submission 187319) | Freshwater microbial communities from Lake Simoncouche, Canada to study carbon cycling - S_130206_EF_MetaG (SPAdes) (version 2) | ecosystem: Environmental > Aquatic > Freshwater > Lake ...
CTGCAGCAATCCGCTCGCTGCGACGACGGGCGGCGATATCCTCCATCTTATCAGACGAATCTTCCGGGGCAGGTGCTGGGGCAGGTGCTGGGGCAGGTGCTGGGGCGGCCTGAGCAGCCCGTGCCGCCTTATTCCTCTCACGGTTCAGCTCCATCGTGGAACTTGGAGCACCCCTACGAGAAAAAGGGTTGTAAACACGGGCATCCTGCCTTTCACCCGGTAAGTCCGATGCAAACCCCATGTTCCGCTTCGCTATCGCCTCCTGATCCATCTTATTTCAAACCAATATTTTACTCACGCAGCACCCCCTCCGTCGGATGGACAGCCTGCGAAGCATCCTCTAACGCCTTCTCTGCCGCATTGGCCTTACGACGACGCTCGTTCTCCTCCTTCTGCTTCTTGATCGACTCCTCACGCTGATCGGCGAAGAACATCTCCTTGTTCACCTCGTTCTCCTTGTACTTCCGCATCAGCTCGTTCAGCTCCTTCTCGGCATACTCGACCTCCGGCATCAGATGCTCCGAGGGGTCCCATGGCAGCCACGCACCGACCTTACCGATGAACAGGTTGTCCTTCGGGTAGCGACGCTGCAAGACCTTTGCGAACATCTGCGTCTCCTCGACCGTCGAGAAGCAACGACGGACCTTGACGCCACGCATGTTTGTCTGGAAGTCGACCTTCTGATCATACATCTCCTGCAAGTCCTTCTCGTTCTTCAACTGGAACACCGCAAACTGCTCGTGGATGTCCGTCTTCTTCACGTCCTCGTGGTGAACCTTCGCGAAGTCCTGGGCATCCTTCAGAAGGTCATCGATCTTGAGGTCGTACTTCTTCGAGAGAAACGCCATGTACTTCTCCATGCCCTTGATCTTCCACTCATAGTCCATCCACTCGATGAACCGCTCAAACATGAAATGCTCCTTCTGCTTGATCACCTTCTCAGGGCTGAGAAAGGAGATGATGCAATACTTCTGCGTCGGGATCTCGGGGTCCTCGTCCAGGTAATCAATCGGGCCACTCTCATCGTGCTTGGGGAGCTCAGTGCGGGGCATTTACTTGTTCTTGCGAGTTAACCTTAAGTTCTTTCTACGCATGGTCTTACGGAGACGCTTGCGACGACGTCCACCGTTCATGGGCTCATCTCCTGCGTCTTCCACAACCTCGGCCACAAATCTCTCAATCTGGTGCGGTGCAACAGGCAAGTTGGTCATGGGATCTCTCGGTTTCTTTCCTACCCACCAGCGCTCAAGGTCTGCGCGATGAAAAACAAAACGATTATCCTTGTTCAGGCGGATGACTGGGTCGCCCGAACGCACAGGTGTAGTGGTAATAGGGTCATTCCAACCAATAACAGAACGCTTCAAAGAAAGCTTTTGCGGAGATGCTTGTGCCTGTCGTCCAGCTCTAGCCTCTGCAGCCATCTGTCGCAAGAGCTCTTCTATTACATCAGCATTCGGATCTTCATATGCATCAGCATGGTCGGGATCTTCTAGTTCTCCAAACAAGAACCAATCGTTCTTTTCAGCATCGAAATAGAAAATCATCACTACTGGATCATCGAAAGAATCAGTCTTAAAAAAATTAATGCTCATCTTAGGACCATAAAAGAAAAGTCCTTCCAAGGTATTTGCTGCGGATTTCACGGTCGGAAATTCATCAGGGAAGAGCACTTTTAGCCCCTCCATAAACTTTGCGCGATATTCGGGTCTCATGAATACGAGGTTCTTCGGCGGAGGACCAATTACAAAGAGATCTGCATACTCGCGAACTTTCGGGTTGGGCGTGAACTGTATCATATCGTCTGCCATTATTTTAACGTAACTAAACAAATGTACGACCTCCTCACCACTGCGTTGCTGTTCGTTCTTCTGACACCGGGTGTTCTTCTCTCTCTTCCGAGCAGCACTCACGGCGATATCTTGACGGCCGTCGTCCATGCCCTGGTGTTCTTCGTTGTCCTTCGTTTCCTCTCCGGCCTCATCCCGTGGTGGGCCATCTGGGTTGTTGGCGTGGGTGCGATCGGATACAAGTTTTACACCCCTGCCTCTTCTGGAATGTGAGGGGTTCCAGTTTAAATAAAGATTGTGTGAATCTATCAATGGGGTATATATACAGAATCGTATGCATACCAAACGGTAAGTCTTATATCGGGAGGACTTTACATGACCCAGTCCAGAGATGGAAGCAACACGTATATAAGGCAAAAAGAAGTGATGTCAAAACATTGCTGGGGCATGCGATCAATAAGTATGGGGCAGATGCGTTCCAGATCGAAACGTTATGCGAGTTGCCAGAAGAATCTCTTGATAACATGGAGTGCTACTATGCCGAGCAATACGAATCATATGTATGGCAGGGTGGATACAATCAGACGATGTGTGGACGTGGCAGACCGTATGATTACAATACAAAGGAAGAAACTCGAAAAAAGATGAGCGAGGCACGACTGGGGAAATCATTGAGTGCCGAAACGAGGGCGAAGATGTCTATGGTGACAATGGGCAATAAACGCTGTGTAGGTCGTGTCGTATCTGAAGAGTCAAAGGCTAGGAACCGGGCGTCACAACCTTCGCTCAAATTGACAGATGACAATGTTCGGTACATCCGCGAGAACCCAGATAAGCTAAGTCAGGAAAAGCTGGCACATATGTTTCACGTGTCTCGATCGGCAGTTTATCTAGTCATCGCCAACAAAACACACACTGGTGTCTAGAATTTTATTCACGCGTTCTTAATAAAATGGATTCTAAGCCTAAGCCTACTCCCTCTGGTGTTGATGTGAGCGACCTCGTGATGCGTCTGATCAAGTACGCATTAGAAGGTTTGAGTGTCGCCATCGCCGCGTATGTCCTCCCCGGCAAGACGCTCAAGGCGTCCGAGGTTGGCATGATTGCCCTGGTTGCGACTGCGACGTTCGCGATCCTGGACATCTACGCCCCGAGCGTCGGTGCGTCGGCCCGCACGGGTGCTGGATTCGGTATCGGTGCCGGGCTGGTCGGTTTCCCGAGCGGCGGACTGAAGGTGTAAGCCAGCGTCACGACACCTGTTGTAATCGCACTCGCATACGCACTCTGAGTATGCTGACCCACTGTCAACAATGCTGAACATGCGGGACTCGCAGTTAGAAACATCGCCTGGGCTAACTCCCGCAGCGTGTGCGGCATGCACATCTGGTTATGGACTGTCATGGCCACATAATGAACTCCATAGTTCAATAGAACCGCCATCGCAGCCTTAGCCACCGCTTCCATTTACCCTTATCTACTATTCTTAGTATCAATGAATAACCCCTTACTCTGTTTTCAAGGTCGTTGGATGGAAGTTCATCCACGTCCTTATGAACCCGAACGCATGACCACGGATATCGCGTGGATCCAGATCAAGGAGGAGGTATCTGCTGAGGAAGCCTATCGTATGTGGTATGAAAAACAACGCACAATTTCTCGCTTCTTTCAACAATGTGGATCGAAGCCGCTATCATCCTCCTCCTCGCAGTGATCGCATACCGTTTCTGGAAGACTCAACCGAAGCGGGAGATTGCGGCGGACAAGGGACGTCTCTATTTCTTCTACACAACCTGGTGCGGTCACTCGAAGAAGGCCATGCCAGAGTGGGAGAAGATTAAGGCAGAGCTGAACACTTCGCCTGTGTTTGGCAAGACAACCGTTGAAGCTGTGGATGTCGACGCAGAGAAGGATCCGAAGACTGCGTCACTCTACGAGGTCATGGGCTACCCCACAATCAAGCTCGAGACCTCGAGTGGAATCTACGACTTCAATCGTGCTATCACCAAGGACGCTGTCCTTGCCTTCCTTCGCGAGACGCTTGGTAAGGAACCTCATCGCTTGTAACTGACCTGCTTCGATCATGCGAGTCTTGTCTTCATCCTTCAACTCGTCGAGGATGTGAATTCCGTCAATGTGCAGTCGCAATGAATCATTGTGAACCCGAATCGAGCGAAGGCCTGCCCACAGCGTACGAACCATGTCAAAGATGGAAAAGGATTCCAGCGTAGATGGGAAGATCGCCTGTTTGATGTGTGCGATGTCAATCACAAGAGTGCCTTTCGGGACAACGTCGTACATGTTCTCCGCATAGACACCGCCGTCAAGATACAGTTGATTGTGAATCACCTGAGGGTGATAAATGAACGGAAGACAGCACGATGCTTTCAATGCAGCCAGAATGGGAATGTTTCCGGTCAACATCGTTGGCTTTTGTGTCGTAATGTTCGAGCTTAAGATGTAGAGCTTCTGCGGGGCGTCTGAGATGACCTTTCCACGCAGGTCAATGTTCGCAGCATCAAAGATTGTCAGGAACAACTCCTCCATCAAATCCATCGTAAAGAGACCCTTTTTCTGCATGAAGGCGAGAATCGTCGCATGCCGAAACGAAGGCAAGAATGCTGAGGTGTTCACATATTTCATGCAGACTTCTTCTGCCTGTTTGTAGGTCATGCCGAACGCTATACCTGTTGCGACTACCGCACCGACCGAGCAACCGTAAATACCATCTGGGAAGACGAGTCCCTGTCGTTCCTCAATCTCTTTCAATGCCCCTAGAATCAGGAACCCACGAATTCCACCTCCACCGAGTGCAATTGATCGGAACATTCTAGTTGATAAGAACAACGATGCTGAAAGCTAAAGATGTATGGCAAGAACAAGAAAATCAACGCGAACGTCGTATGTCAGCGATGCGACCCGTGTTAGGACAGCTCTACGCCCAGATCAAAAGGCACGCCATTCATTCGCCGGATGCACCATATATAGTGTTCGAGATTCCGAAGTTTGTCTTTGGATATCCATTGTTTCAGTTGTCAGAAGCCCGTGAGTACCTGATTGCTACATTGTCTGAGTCTGGATTCAGCGTGTGGCCCGTGAACAATGAATACCTACTGATTGCGTGGACAAAGCAGCAGACACATCGTGGACGCCCGACATTGCTCACGAACTACCGCCCTATGGCATACGATCCTTTGACATTGGCGAGCATGAATATGAATTCTACCTGAAAATTCAAGAAAACGAAAAGTCATCTTCACACAGCAACCGACTCTCATGAACTGTGAACATGCAACCGTTTCGTGTGATGATGGGGAGCGTGTTTGCACAGATTGTGGAACGATTCTGGGAAGTATTGTCGACGAAGGGGCTGAATGGCGAGTCTACGCCAACACGGAAGACGATCCGTCCCGCACAGGTGGCATCATCAACGAACTACTCCCCGATTCTTCCTACGGGTCGATGATGATGCGTCGAAGGATTCCGGGTCAGTCGGAAGAAGCAAAGTCAATTGCGAGACTTTCTGCATGGTCGTTTTCGAGCCATGGAGAGAGGTCGTGGATGGGTATCTTTGATGCGATTCAGGCGTCATGTAGTCGCATCGGTCTACCGAAGGCGATCATTCACGATGCATGTTCGCTCTTCAAGAAGGTTGAGGACGCACGCAAATCAAGAGGTGAAACACGCAGGGCATTGATGGCAGGTGCGGTGTTTACTGCGTGTCGTCAGCACAATGCGACGCGAACACATGAAGAGGTTGCGGGACTGTTTCACGTCTCCATTCGTGCGATGTGCAAGGGTCTGAGTCGATTCAGTGGAGAAGTGTCGAGTGTCCTAAATACACAACTGGGAATCGCAGAGCGAATCTGTGCTGACCTGAACATCTCTGATACAGACCGCGATGCTGTCTTACTGCTTCTGAACAAGCTGCCGGAGATGGAACATACTCCGAAGACAATCGTAGCCGGAGTTGTGTCTCATGTCCTCGGCGGGCGTCTCACAGAGATCTCGACGATCTCAGGTGTTTCGTCCGTGTCAATCCGAAAGATGACGGTTAGATTGTCGGGAACACCGTGATGTTGTAATAAATAGGAAACGTGATACCCGTTCCGGTCGTAATCGTCACGTTTGATGATGCTACACTCGTCGATACCCATGCACTATTCGAGTTTGTTGCATAACTCGTAAGGCTTGCTCCAGCACTGTTTATCATGTAGGTCGTTGTGTAATAATTTATAGTTGTTCCATCTGTCAGTACAACGATCAGCATACCAGGCCTTGTAACGTTTGAAATTGTCGATGTAGCTGTGACCGAACCTTTTGCACTGTAGTATCCTGCAGAAGACGTCAACCCAGACACGATTACGTTACTTGACACAAGCAGTTGACCAGTTACGTTCACAGTCATGGTACCTCCGGCATACACTGGCTTCATCTCAACGAACGAGTTGCTAAATCCAGTACTGTTGAAATTGTTCGAGAACGCGATCTGCCCCCAACCATCTGTGGCACGGAATTGTCCGTTGACGTCGAGCGTATATGTTCCCGGATCACAGCCGATTGACAGACCCTTTTGAAACCGTGCATAGTTACCAACATCAAGCGAGATGTTACTCAATGTAAAGTTCGGATAGGCTGAATTGCACGTATTTACACTTGTGTTCGTTGTCCCGATCGAGATAACCTTATTTGAGAAATCACCGGCCATCAAGATGTTGCTACCCTTTCCTAAAAAGAACTTGTTGCTGAATCCCGAAGGAATGGTCACAGTTGTTCCATCTGCAAGAGTATAGGACGGAGGTGCCACGCTAGCTCCCAAAATCACATTGTTATTTCCAGACGCAGGGCTGACGGATCCATTGCCAATGATAATGTTGCTAGAGCCGACATTACTTGACAGAGAACCGAGCATGATGTTACTCGACCCGCCATTGCTATTCGAGGTTCCGATAAAGATATTCCACGAATTGCTCGTTACAGAGGTTGAGTTTCCTCCAATATTAATCGAATTGCTCGTGTTCTTAACACTGACTGAGTTCGATGCCCCGATGAATATGCAATTTGTATTGGATGTGTTTGAAAACCCAGCAAAGTACCCGGCAAAGAATGAATTCGAGATATTCTGAACATTCGCACCGCAAAACGTGCCTGCGAACACCGAGTTGAGCACGTTACATGCCCCCGCAGCCGAGTTTACGCCGAGACTTGAGTTATTCGACGTTACGTAAGCAGTTGCATTTGATGGACTGTTTCCAGCGTTGCAACCGATATATACATTCGCGTTACTGTCGCCGATGTTCACCTGACCAAACGACGCGATGTTCGCTGACATCGTATTGATGTTGCTTAAGTTGATCGTCGTAGTGAATGCCCCGTTTGAATATGTGTATACGGGTCGAAACACATAGGGTAGATACGACTGAAAATTTGTTGTACTACTCATTGTGTCTACACCATACTTTCTCGTTTAGGCGGTTTCTCTGCTATATATACAATGTCGTTCACCCTGTTCCCGATCAAGCCGTCTGAGCAGCACCTGTACAAGATGTACAAGCAGAGCGTAGCGGTTTTCTGGACACCGGAGGAGATCGACTTTTCAAAGGACCATGCTGACTGGGAAAAGCTTACCGCAGATGAGAAGCATTTTGTAACTCACGTGTTAGCATTCTTCGCCGGTTCTGATGGAATCGTAATGGAGAACCTTGTAACTCGTTTCCAGGGCGAAGTTGATTCGCAGGTTGTCAAGCTGTTCTACTCCTTTCAAAATGCGATGGAGGGCATTCACTCGGAGACCTACTCCCTTTTGATTGACACCTACGTCAAGAACGAGGCTGAGAAGGCGAAGCTCTTCAATGCGATTGAGACCATCCCTTGCATCCGCGATAAGGCAATCTGGGCATTGCACTGGATGAAGGCTGACAACATGTTCGGGACCCGACTGGCTGCGTTTGCCTGCGTAGAGGGCATCTTTTTCTCGGGTGCATTCTGCTCCATCTACTGGCTGAAGAAGCGTGGACTGATGCCTGGTCTGACGTTCAGCAATGAGCTGATCTCTCGTGACGAGGGACTTCACACTCAGTTTGCGATTGCGTTGTTCCACACGCTCCCCTCCAAGCCTGAGCCTGAGATCATTGAGGCGATTATCACCGGTGCCGTGAACCTCGAAAAGGAGTTCATCTGCGACTCTCTTCCGTGTGCGTTGATCGGCATGAACTCGAAGATGATGAGTCAGTACATTGAGTTTGTCGCAGATCGTCTTGCAGTCCAGCTCGGCTTGAAGAAGATTTACGGAACACACAATCCGTTTGATTTCATGGATCTGATCAGTCTGGAAGGCAAGACCAACTTCTTCGAGAAGAAGGTCTCGGATTATTCACGTGCCACCTCCGGTGCGGAGATCAGCTTTGACGAAGACTTTTGAGCTTTGTTAACACCTCCATCTCTTCGGGCGTATACCACACGATGTTGTGCTGCTCTCGTGCGAGCAATTCCATGTATTCGCATCGAGTCCAGTTTGACTTTGACGGAACCTTCGGGATTCCGATCTTCTTTTCATCGGTGTAGAGTCCTAGCCTCGTGACCATCTCCTTGTTGTTACTGCCTGTGCCGCAGATGATCGGCACATCACGCTTCGTTCCATGGATACGCACGAATGCATCGCCGTTGATCTCGAACTTCCCGATTGCGAACTTGCCGTCCTTGATGGTTCCGATCATCTTGTCGTTGTCAGCCGCATACTTCGCTTCAAGCTCCTTACTCCAGGCATTCACGGCTGTGCGATCCTCTCCGATCGGATCCGGTGGATCGTATTCATCGCGACCAAGGACCAGGATATCTGTCCCTGGCACTTTGAGTCGCTCGGTAAACATCAGTGGCGGACCCGAACGCAGATATTTGATCTTCTGTTCTCGTGACAGCGAATGATCGAACACATACCCAGGTAACACTGCTGTGAACCTCGCCTTCGTCTCTTCGTCGAATGGCAAGGCTGCAATCAACGGCTCTAACTCCGGCACATCTGTGACGGGCTTTGATTCGGTTGCCACCTCTTCAAGCTGTGCTTCACCACGTGTCGGTGCCTTTGTCGTGCGTTCGATGATCGTGCCATTCTCAACGCCGACAGGTCCTAGTGTATACAGATCTCCACGCGACTGCAAGAGACTCGGACGACCAAACTGATCCTTAAACTTGAACCCTGTGCGAATCGCATTCTGTAATAGGAAGATCACAACGTCCTTCTGATACTGTTTCAGGTAGGCGAACAATTCCGCACGGTCCCAGATGGGCTTGTCAAGGAACATCTTTCCAAGTTTCACGAAGACTTCATCGCGAACGTCAAAATAGGTCGACAGCGGACGAACATACTCCTCAGGTTGCGATGGTCTCACGCGGCACTGTGCAGGTTCACCTTCCGAGAACACAGGGGCTAACATATCCTTCAACGTCATCTTCACATCTTCGCCTTCCGACCTGTGCTGGGGGATTTCGAGGTTCTTCCAGTCGTTTGGAAGAGTGTTCAAGCTAACCTGAATGGGGCAGTCCATCGCCGACTCTTCGAGGACATGACGCACCTTCGCAATCTTGATGCCCTTCTCTTCAACCTTTGTGCGATAGGTGTATTCGTCAAAGCATTCATGTTCGGTATCAGAGCGTGTTACGTGGAGATAGACAGAGCAATTCTGCTCCTCGAACGGTAACGCCTGATGACTGCATGTACGTAATGCACGTCCAATGACCTGCTCAATTCGGCTCATGTTCCACCATGGGTCGAGGATATGAACCTGGCGAACATAGCGGAAGTTAACGCCCTCTGAAATACGAGGAGTTGTGACAATGACGCGAACCTTTTCACCATTGACATTACGGTCTGACCTGGCTAATTGAAGAAGGGCATTCGTCTGGGCAGTCGAGACTTCGCTGCTCAACAACATGTACTCGCCCTTTGACTTTCCCTTGTACGCTGGATTACCCAGAAGAGGAGGTCCACTCGCAGGCGAGAATCCATGCTCCTCTAATGCCATTGCGAACAGACGGGACCCACGTTCGACATAGTTTGAGTAGACGAGAACAACACCCTTCGACGACTGAATCGTCTTAATGATGCTGACAAACTTCGCAGAGACTCCCGGAAGGGCTTCGGGTGTCAAGCATGGTTCACCGATGTAATTCCACTGACCTGCATTGTTCCTGAACACTTCGGCGAAGTCACGGTTCTCAGGCAGAACGCTGATCGTGGGAATCATTAATGCCATACGGGCTTCCTCATCACCTTCCTTCGCCTTTGTTCCGTCGATCACCTTCTTTTGTCCTCCTGTCACAGTCGATGGAGTTACCGTCAAATATTTCAGCTGCGTCGCAGGTCCGATATCAAGTCCAGTGAATCCAGTCAGAGGTGTAGGTAATCCATCCACATCCTCCGCGGGGAGACGGAACGGAAACGTGAAGGGGTTCTCACCCTTGACATAGGATACGTAGTTCTGGGCCCAGTCTCGGAACTCCTGCTCCTTTGATGCCTTGATTGAACCGTCCGGAAGAAGGAAGTCAGACGCAGCGATCTTCTTGGTGATGGGTTG
>Ga0209296_1003698_pt1 | contig 10349 bp, 17 predicted proteins | sample S_130206_EF_Meta_FD_187319 | JGI IMG/M metagenome (GOLD analysis project Ga0209296, IMG submission 187319) | Freshwater microbial communities from Lake Simoncouche, Canada to study carbon cycling - S_130206_EF_MetaG (SPAdes) (version 2) | ecosystem: Environmental > Aquatic > Freshwater > Lake ...
TTACATCCTTTTCCTCTGAGAAATGGCTGTTGAATGATGTGGTCCTGGCAGAGTCTAACTTTATAATCACTTCCGTTTCAAATAAGTTTCTTATAAACAACCTATTTTCTTTTATCTCACATATAGCAAATTCAATCCCTTGTGCAACTATCTTGGACTTCTCACTATCGAATGCCGATACCTTGAAGCTCATCACTTGTCTTATGCTTCCTAAGTCGTTAAAGCTATATACCCTGCAAAATGCTGAATAGTCTGATGTGATGATCTTAATTAATTCACAATGGAATTTCATTTATCAAAGATAGTTTATTTATATTTAGTATCAAAATTAATTTTTAACTCATTTTAGTGCTTTAATTATCAATCAGTTACAACATTGATTCAATTATCTTCAAAATAAATTTGGAATATCAATCTTTATTGTTTTATCTTTGCTTTATAATTAACCACTAAAAATAAATAAAATGACAACTTTCACAATTTCAATCGAAGCATTAGAATTAGAACATTCAAAAGAAATGAGTAAAATTGCAAAAGAATTAGTAAATGCAAGACTTTATGAAAACGAAGATTTGTTTTTATTCGGCTCTGAATTAGCTTGTTTAAGAATTGCACAAGCAAACAGAAAAAAAGAAACAAAAGTAGCTTATAGCGAAAACTTATCTACTTTCTACGTAGCTATTTATTCAAACAAATAATTAACAACAAAATAATATATTATGAATTATATTACATTTATCAATCCACCTGAATCTACTGAACGAATGAAAACTAACTATCTGCCACCTAAGGCAAGCAGAAGCCTAAAGGAACGATTTAAGGCTACTCACAAAGCTATTATTCAAGAGCTTGACTACATCAGCCGACCAAGAACACACTACGACCACCTGGCACGAGTGCTGGAAGCAAAGAGACAAATGGGACTTATCAATTATTAATTTATGATGAATGCTATGCTTATTGCTCTTAAAGATATTAGCAAAGATATTAAAAAGTATTATATTACTACTCACAAGATGGAAAAAGGTCATGAAATGGATGTATGGGTAGTTACTCCTCGAATGCTACTTAGTAAGGAAGTAAGACAGTTAAACAGACTATTAGGAATTAGCAAAGTCAATTATTTTGGCAACAAAAACGGATTTAAAAATAAATTAATCACTAAAAATCAATAAAATGTCAATCGTAAAGAAATTAGATCAGATCTTAACCCACATAGATGGAGTCCTCTCAGCTGATAGAGAGCAAAATGTAAAGATACTTATCAGGCAAATCAAGGATGAGCTTGCCAGCAACAATGACAAGACAATGGGAGACCTACTCAATGTCATCAAGCCAAAAAGATATGTTATTTTTTACTACAATGTAGCAGGAGAGAAGTTTTACTTTAGCAATTATAGTGGATCACATCGAAATATTAATGATGCTGGTGCTTATGATTCAATAGAAAGTGTGTCAAATGCCATCAATAAATTCAGTTTAATATATCCTTTTAAATTTAAGATTGAAGAAATCAAGCAATCCATTGGATTCAGCGACTTCAATGATTTCCATGAGAATTGCTAAATTAAATTTGCTAATTCAGATTAATTGATTATTTTTGCAGTAAATAAAGTTCACTACTACTGAACATTCAAAATCTTAAAGAGGATTTGTTGAGGGATAAAGGTAGTAGCTTATTCCAAATACAAATCCTCTTTTTTTATGTCAAAAATTATGGCAATATGAACATATACGATCTAAGCAGAAACTTCTTTAACTTCTCATTTGAGAATCCTGAGAAGATAAAACCTAACCACATAGCTATCTACTTCTTTGCAGTTGAGCATTGCAATAGACTTGGATGGAAGCAGAAGTTTGGATTTCCTACTTCTATGGTATTGGAAGCTACTGGCATAAAAAGTTACTCAGTATATAAAAAAACATTTGATGAATTAGTTGAGTATAACTTCTTTACTGTCATTGAATATTCCAAAAATCAATACTCAAGTAACATAATTGCTTTGAAAGAAAATTACAAAGCACATGACAAAGCACTTGATAAAGCACTTATAAAGCACACATCAAAGCACATAGTAAAGCAATGTGAAAGCACACACCAAAGCATTGTGAGTATAGATAAACAAATATACAATAATACAAATACACAAATTAACAAGAGTACAGATGCAGAAAATTCTATCGAATTTTTACACCCTCAAGATTTAGAAGTTAATAATCAATCCTTAAAAGTAAAAAAAGAAAATACAGTCTTTCCGGTCGGCAAAAATGATGTTGATAACCGAAAGATTCAATTTAGAGACAAGCTCATCCCTTTCTTAGATGAATATGGCAAAGATACATTGAGAGAATTTTATAACTATTGGACTGAAAATAGTAAGGATGGATTAAAGTTTAGAATGGAAGCTCAAAAGTTTTTCGATATAAAAAGGAGATTAGCCACCTGGAGCAAGTCAGATAAATTTAAACAGGCAGAGCCAAAGCAGGAAAGCAGACTAAGCAAGAACCTATCAGTATTACAATCAGCATTACAAACACTTAACGAAAGAGAACAAGATGGAATACAATAAAAAACAATTTATGATTGAAATAGCAAAAGCATTTCAGATTACAGGAGACAAAAACTGCACACAGGATGATATATTATTCATTACTGAAACGATGGCTGATGATTGCCAGCAGTATAAAAACTTAGACTTTACTGAGCTGTTAAACATAGTAAACTTAGGTGCAAGGAAGAAGCTATGCGAGTTTTTTGGACTTAATGTAGCCACTATCCATTCATGGATTCAATTCTACTTAAAGTCAGATTATAAAAAAACTTACGATAAGGCAAAGTTTAATCCAAAGGATGAACTGCCTGACTTGACCGAGAGTGCTAAGGATGAGATATTCAAAAACACTATTATACCCACCTTGACAAGCAATAACATACATGATGCATCATTGCCAGTAATATATGATTACCTTGCTCAAAATGGCTATATTGACATCACAAACGGAGCTGTAAAGCATTTAGCAGAAGCAAAAGAAATGATTAAGACTGATTTATTCAGGAGAAAGGCTGAAGCTTCCAATAAAAGTGATGCCACCATCAACAAGTCAATCATGAAGGAGATAGCCTTGATCATGTCGGATGATTATAACCAAAACGATGTTAGGTATTTTGCCAAAATAATCTACATGAGACAGATTGATATGGAGCTTTTAGCAAGTAAACTGAAATAAATACTATTATAAATCAATAACTTGCAATAATCTTTAATTATCTTCAAAATAAATTTGGAATATTAAATTAACCTACTTATATTTGCATATCATTAACAAACAAAAATTAAAAAAAATGACAAAATTAAGAAACTTATTAGCCATCCACGAGCTAAACATCAAGACACTTTGCAGCTATGAAAGAACAGCAGAGATGACCAATCATTCACTTGACCTTTACAACTTGCAGATGCAGAAGCAGAAGGTTAAGGATATTGAAGATGAGATATTGGATCTATTCCAAGCACCTAAGATTATATCTGAAGAACAAGCATTGCTAAATCTTTCTGATTTTTTAGCCACTCAGATTGACAAGTTGAATACCTTGACGATTGATATTGAAGATGAAGATGAAGATGAGGAGGAAGAAGAACAAGAGATGTCTGCTGCCGACAAAGAAGAAGAACGTGGCATCGCACAATTAGAAGATGAGAGACAAAGTAACTGGGATTAATTAACACTAAAAAAACAATAAAAATGAAAAACTTATTTAAGGCATTAGCCAACTTCCAAAATGAAGTACCTGTAATTCTTAAAGACACTCAAGCATACGGTTATAAATATGCTGACCTTCCTGCTGTATTCTCAACTATCAATCCACTGCTCAAAAAGCATGGGATTGGATTTACCCAACTGATAAATGGAATGCAAGTAAAGACTATTGTGTTTCACATTGAATCAGCTGAACAAATCGAAAGCAATACAGACATCCCTCAAGGAGTTCAACTTAAAGGCATGAACGACTTTCAGGTATTAGGATCAGCCATCACTTACATTCGCAGATATGCTTTATCTTCAATCTTAGGATTGGTAACTGATAAAGACACAGATGCAAGTGGAGAGCAAACGACTAAGGAAGCACCAAAAGAGACTGGCAAGAAGCCTTTAATGTTCGAGACAAAAGATTATAACAACTGCTATGCTAAATTGCTTGAAGGAGCTATTACATTGGCAACGATTAAACAACATTACTCACTATCTGCTGACGTAGAAAAAGCCTTAAAAAATGCAACCAACTAACACAGCACCTGAACGATTCGGCAAATTTACAGCATCTTCCATTTGGAAGTTGCTTGTTGCCGGAAAGGCAAAGGACCAAGAATTTGGCGAGACTGCCCTAACTTACATTGATGAGAAGATAGTTGAAGTACTTACTCAAGAACGACCTTTAAACTTTACCACCTCAGCAATGTCATGGGGCATTGAGCATGAATATATCGCCAATGAGAAGTATAAGTCCATGTTTGATATTCAAGATTCCAATATCGAATATTTTGGGATTGAGAATCCTAAATTCTTTCCTTGCCCTATGTTTCAATTGAATGCTGGAGCAAGTCCTGATGCCTTACATGGCGATTGGTATGTAGAATATAAATGTCCTTTCAATTCAACTGTTCACTTGAAAAACTTGACTATATCACGAATGAAAGATGGTCAGCTTGATGCTTTCAAAAAGCAATACAAGGATTATTATCCACAGATTCAGTATGGAATGTGGTGTACATCCCTCAAACAAGCAAGATTTGTTTCCTTTGATCCACGATTCAAAGATGAGTTTAACAAGATAGCCATCATTGAAATTCCACTTGATGAGGAGTTTATTAAGGCACTTTTAAAGAAGATTGAATTTGCTGTTGATTGCTTAAATGATGCTATCAAATGAAGTATAAATCAACTGCCTATATTGAAGATGGACTGCTGAAGCTCCGAAATTCAAAGGAAGCGACTAAATTTTGCCAGTCATTAAATTGTGCTGAGTTTACTGTTACTTTTGAGAAAAAGAAAGCCATTAGGAGCTTGGATCAGAATGCTTACTATTGGTCGGCAGTAGTGCCACTAATGAGACAAGGATTTGAGGATTTAGGCAATACCTTTACTTTGGAATCAGCTCATGAATTTATCAAGTCGGAGTTTAACTTCAAAGAGATTATTAATGAAAAGACAGGCGAGATCAAGCGAGTGCCACAATCAACTACAACACTATCCAAGAGTGAGTTTTGCGAGCTGATAGATAGGTTAAATGTTTTCTGTTCAGAGTGGTTTGGTTTCAATATTCCTGCACCTGGCGAACAGGTCGAATTAGAATTACACTAAAATAATTCAAAATAAATTTTGAATATCAAAAATAAGATTATATCTTGCACCCATTATCAAACTAAAAAAACAAACTAAAATGAAAAAAGAATACTCTGACTTTTTAAAGTCAAAACAAAAGAATCATATTTATTCAGGATTCGATATTGAAGAAAATGAGTTAAATAATAACTTATTTCCATTTCAAAAATTTATCGTTAAAAGAGCATTAAAAGCTGGCAAGTATGCAATTTTTGCTGATTGTGGATTAGGTAAAACTTTAATGCAATTATCATGGGCAAATGAAGTATCAAAGAAAACAAATAAAAAAGTATTGATATTAGCTCCTTTAGCTGTTGTTGAACAAACAAGACAGGAAGCAGTTAAATTTAATATTGATATTGATTGCTTTGATGCAGATAATTATGAGCAAATTGCTAATATTGACTGCTTATCTTATTCAGGAGTAGTTTTAGATGAAAGTAGCATTCTTAAAAACTTTGAAGGAGCTACTAAAAAATTGATATTAGATACTTTTGCCAATACTCCTTATAAATTAGCTTGTACAGCAACACCATCTCCTAATGATCCTATGGAGTTGGGCAATCATTCAGAGTTTTTAGATGTAATGAGCCGTAATGAGATGCTTGCAATGTACTTCGTTCATGATGGTGGAGAGACAGCTAAATGGAGATTAAAAGGTCATGCAATAAAATTATTTTATCAGTTTATTGGTAGCTGGGCAATCATGCTTAATAAACCTCAGGATATAGGATTTGAAATGCAAGGATATGCATTGCCACAACTTAATATAATTGAAAAGCAAATTATAACTGAGAATAGAGATAATGGTCAATTATTTAATGATGTTGCAATATCAGCAACTAACTTCAATACTGAGTTAAGAATGACTAAAAAAGAAAGATTGAATGAAGTAGTTAAGATAATTGAATCAAAGCCTAATGATAATTTTATAGTATGGATTAAACAAAATGAGGAAGGAGAGATGCTTAAAAAATTATTACCTTATGCTGTTGAAGTAAAGGGATCAGATACTGATAAATGGAAAAAAGAAAAACTATTAGGATTTGCAAATAATGAATTTAGGATTTTAATTACAAAGACTAAAATAGCATCTTTTGGAATGAATTATCAAAATTGTCACAATCAAATATTTGCTTCTTTAGATTTTAGTTTTGAAGGATTATATCAGGCAATGAGGAGGTCATATAGATTTGGTCAAAAACATGAAGTAAATATTTATTTAATAACTACAGATACAATGAGCAACGTAAAACAATCAATTAACAATAAACAAAAACAATTCGAAATTATGCAAGATGAAATGGCTATAAGCGTAAATGCTAACTTAAACAATAATACAATGACACAAGCAGACTTTGATATTGAAAGCGAAAACAATGAATGGTTTGATATTAAAAGAGGGGATTGTGTTGAACTAATTAAAAATGTACCAAGTGAGACAGTTGGATTAAGTGTATTTAGTCCACCATTTGCTGAGCTTTACACATACTCAAGTCATGTTGAAGATATGGGCAATTCAAAAGATTATAATGAATTTTTAGAGCAATTTGGATATCTTATTAAAGAGCTTTATAGAGTTATGATGTCAGGCAGAAATGTAGCTGTGCATTGCATGGATATTCCAATTCAAAAAGGTAAGCATGGATTTATAGGATTAAGAGACTTTAGTGGATTACTTTTAAAAGCATTTGAAGAAGCTGGATTTATTTATGCATCTCGTGTAACTATTTGGAAAGACCCTGTAATTGAAATGCAAAGAACTAAAGCACTTGGATTATTACATAAGCAAGTAAAAAAAGATAGTACAATGTCAAGAGTTGGTATTCCTGATTATGTAATGATCTTTAGAAAAGATGGAGATAGAACTAATCCTGTAACAAGTTTAGATATACCAGTGGACCTTTGGCAAAAGTATGCATCTCCTGTATGGATGGATATTGACTATGGCAATACTTTAAATGGATTTAGAAATGGTCGTGAAAGCAATGATGAAAAGCATATATGTCCTTTGCAATTAGATACTATTGAAAGATTAATACATCTTTATAGCAATAAAGGAGATACTGTATTAACTCCGTTTATGGGGATTGGTAGTGAAGTTTATCAAGCTGTTAAAATGGGCAGAAAAGGTATAGGATTTGAATTAAAAGAAAGCTACTACTCAATAGCAAAGCAAAATGCTCAATCTGCTGTAACTGCAAAGAATCAATTAACTTTAATCTAAAAAAACATCATGCAATTAGATATATTTATATCTCATAATTTAAGAGATAAAGGCATTCAACAAGCAATCAATCATGCCGATGAAGTACAGCCATTGTGGAGTGAACAAGCCTACAACTGTTTATTAAATTACATCCGATACAATGATGAGTTTATGACTGAAGATGTCAGAGAAGCATCCAAGAATCAGTTATCTGAGCCACCATCAGCGAGAGCTTGGGGAGGAATAATAGTCAAGGCAGTTAAATGTGGATTGATTTACCGGAAAGGATTTAGGAACGTATCGAATGTAAAGGCACATTGTACTCCAGCGACTTTGTGGGCAGTAAATAAATAAACTATAAATCGGCACTAAACTTAATTTAGTGCCATAAATTAGACTAACAATTCTCAATTTGCGAATCACGAATCATAAACTAAAAATGGAAAAATACACAGCAACAGAATGGCTATTTAACAAATTATGGGATGAGCCAAAGGATAAGTTTAATTGGTTTGTCTTGTTAAAAAAAGCTGAAAAGATGGAGAAGGAGCAGATTGAAGATGCTTATCAACAAGGCTACAATAATGCTTATTTTAATAACCCTTTAAGCAAAGAACAATATTATAAAGATACATTTAAAAACAAAGAAATATAACTAATATGTTAGCTATTAATACCTATTTGTCCCAATTCTAGCTAATATATAGGACGCGTGTGTACAGGAAGGAAGCTCTATTTATCACGGAGGTAATTATTACAATCAAAAATATAAAAAAGACTAACATGGAAAGAAAATACACAGCAGTAAATTGGCTAATAAATACTTTAGAAGCTCTTGAATCCAACCTTGAAAAAGGATTGATTAGTGTTGATGACTTCATCATTGATGTTAAATGGTCAAAGGATAAAGCCAAAGAGATTGAACGTGAGCAGTTAATTAATGCACACACACGAGCTTATTTAATCGAAGAAGAACATATCAGCAAGGAGTTTGCCGACAAAGTCAGCATCGAATATTACAATCAAAAATATAAACAAGATTAAGATGAATGAATTAGCACCTAATAAAATTGAATTAGCAAATGGAATGCTGGCAGATATTAAGCACCTGGAGATACAACTACTAAACAAAAAGCTTGAATACTCAAAATATTGCTTTGAAAATGGAGTCCTTGACCTCACACATTTAAAGGCTGATGATGTGATAAACATCGCCTGTGATACATTCAACCTCACAAGGAAGCAACTTACAAATGTAGGCAGAAAGGCTGTGATATGCCAACCAAGACAAGTGCTTATGTACTATTTACATAGAATATTCAATGACCTTAGAGTTACCGAATCAGGCAACAAGCAAGATGGATTTTTATCTTTAAAAGAGATAGGTAATATCTTTGATAACAAGGATCACTCAACCATCATTCACTCAATTAGGAAAGTTGAATCATGCATCCAGCAGCCTGAATGGAATCCTTTTTTGCATAGCTTTTACACTAAATTGAAAGATGCCATTTTCTCTAAAATTGGAGTTGATATTAAATAATGAGTTACAATAAAAACATATCTAAAAATATTAAACTGCTCAGATTATCGAAAGAATTAACGATAAAAGAGTTTGCCAAAAATGTTAGTATAGGAGCAGGTATATATGGATTCTATGAAACTGAAAGAGCAAATGTGCCACTTGACAATCTCATTAAAATAGCCAACTTCCACTCAGTAAAGTTAGATGATTTGATAAACGATAAGATAGGCAATCAGTTAAGAAAAAAGATTGTTTCTATTGAATATCGTAAGCAAAATGAAAATTTACAAAAGAAAAGACATAGTATAATGGTAAGCAGACAAGCTTAATTTATACATACCTTAAATACCCTTTTATAGATGTTTTAGGTCTGCTTCTTTTACAAACTTCATAACCCTCTCTTGATCCTTCATCATTACTATTACCTTCAATAGTGTTGATATGAGTAGATGTTACTGATTCAACTATTCCTGTATGACCTAATCCTTTGCCAAAATCCATTATAAATATATCGCCAGGTGCAGGAGATGTAACCCTATTTTTTACATTAGCTTTATTCCAATGAGCCAACACACCACCAGTCTTTACCAATGGATTAGGTATTTTTAAATCTATACAAGTCTTTTGAAAACACCAATAAACAAATGCAGCACACCACGAAGCAGGAAATGTTATGCCTACTGATGCTAAATAATCTTGAACAGGTTTACCCCAATTAGAGTTTTTTGGATATTCTTCTTGTCCTATTTGAGTTATTGCTAATTGCAATGCTTTTTCTTTTAACATAGTTTTTTTGTTTTATATTAATAAATTCCTATTCTTTTATTCAAGCTTTCTCTTAGCTCAATTCTTATCTTAGCAGGATATGTTAAATCAACTTTTTTAAGCTCCCTTACTATTGCTCTGCAAGTAGCTATCTTTTCAATAATATCATTTATTGATAGCTTAATCAATGGAGTAGATCTAAGACTTTCTACAAAGTTAAAATAATCATCTCCATATACTTTCCTTAATCCATCTTGATAACGCAATGTATCGCCTGATAAATAGGTATTTGAGTGTTCAGATTGAATGTGTATATTGTGAAGATTATATCTTATGCTATCGTGAGCTTTGACTCCTACGTAATGACCTGCATTCATCTTACCATTTAATGAGTTAGAAGATATGCATGGATGACCTTTATCAATTAATCTTACTATTGTGTTTATCTCAACTTGTAAATCCTTTTTC
>Ga0209296_1003699_pt1 | contig 10347 bp, 9 predicted proteins | sample S_130206_EF_Meta_FD_187319 | JGI IMG/M metagenome (GOLD analysis project Ga0209296, IMG submission 187319) | Freshwater microbial communities from Lake Simoncouche, Canada to study carbon cycling - S_130206_EF_MetaG (SPAdes) (version 2) | ecosystem: Environmental > Aquatic > Freshwater > Lake ...
CGGCGGCAAAGGCTTGTGGCGTGCTACTGATGGCTTCAGAGCCCTGCTCGGCAAAGAGTTTTTGCGTGGCTGGGTCGCGGGCGATTAAAGCGACCTCGGCGGCGAGCTTATCAAGGATGGCCCGTGGCGTGCCGGCGGGCGCAAGCATGCCAAGCTTGAGCGTTACGTCGTACCCTGGGTAGCCTGACTCGGCAACGGTCGGTACGTCAGGCAATAGCGCTGAGCGCTTATTGCTGGTGACTGCTAACGCGCGTAACTTGCCGCCTTTAATATGAGGCAGTGCGGTCGAGGTAGTCTCGATCATCATTGAGGTTTGCCCTGCCACGGTATCTGCCAAGCCAGGCGCGTTACCTTTGTAATGAACTGCAGTGAATTGAGCGCCCGAGGCCATTGTTAACAGTTCGACAGCTAAATTCGCCGAGCCTCCGCTGCCCCCCGTGGCGACGTTGATCTGCTTGGGTTTTGCCTTCGCAAGCGCAATAAGTTCTTGCAGAGTATTCACGGGCAACGAGGGATGCACTACGACGAATAAGGACAGTTGTGTTAACAGACTGATCGGCGCAAAGTCTTTATTGGTGTCGTAGGGCAGGGTGGCAAATAAGCCCGGATTCATGGTGTGCGCTGAAGTAATCGTGCCGGTGATTAACAGCGTATAGCCGTCTGGCGTACTTTTTGCGACAGACTGACTGCCGATGATCGTGCTTGCGCCTGGCCGGTTTTCAACAATCACTTGTTGCCCAAGTTGCTCAGATAATTTCTTTGAGTAGACCCGCGCGGTAATGTCGACGTTGCCGCCGGCGGTGTACGGCACAACCACTTTGATTGGTCGGTTCGGATAGTCAGTTTGTGCGCGAACGCCTGTTGCTGCGCCAAGTAAGCCGATTAAACCCGCAAGCGCGATTGCGGCGATGCGATTGACGTGAACTGGCTGCAACATTTTTTGAATATTTTTTTTCAAGTCGTTCTCCTTAAAACTCCGCCGGTTTAGCAGATGGGCAAACAATTCATTTTCTCTTCAAAACACTTTTCTCGCCGCAGTCGAGTCAACCTTAACGTCCGCAGTGTCTGCTTTAGGCGGCGCCAAGCTCCGCACGCACAAGCTGTGCGCCTTGGCTCAGCGCGCAGAGTTTTCCGTAAGCGACTTCGCGAGGCAGATACTTCATGCCACAGTCGGGCGCAGGGATAAGTTGCTCAGCTTTGACATATTTCAAGCCTGCCCGAATGCGAACTGCCACTTGTTCGGCCGTTTCAATTTGATGATTGCCTAAGTCCAACACACCCAACATAATTTTTTTACCGGCCAAATCCACGAGCACGCCCAGATCAAGCTTGGGTTGAGCTGCCTCGATTGAAATCTGCGTGGCAATCGACTCGCCCAAGCCGGGCAAAAATGAATAACCAGTTGGCTTTTGCCCTTTGACAACCGCTGCATAGCCAAAGCAAAGATGCACAATCGTAGGTACGCTGATCCCCTGCAGGGCTCGGTTGATCGCTTTGACCGCGTAGCGTTTAGCCGCCTCAGGGTCGTGACGTAACCAAGGTTCATCTAGCTGAATAAAATCTGCGCCCGCCGCCTGCAGCGCCAACGCTTCGGCATTGACCGCCGCAGCAAAGTCCATCACCATGGCTTCTTCGTCATGGTAGAACTCATCTTTAGCCTGCTGTCCCATCGTAAAGGGACCAGGCAGTGTGACTTTAGTTAAACGGTCAGTATGCTGTTTCAAAAACTTGAAGTCCTCGACCTCAACAGACTGCACTCGGGCGATCTTGCCGACCACGCGCGGTATCAGCGTCTCAAGTCCGTTTTGAGAACGGATCACAGCAGGGTTTTGGTCGTCGATGCCATCCAGGGAGTTGGCAAAGCGGTTTGAATAGCTTTCGCGCCTGATCTCGCCATCGGTGATGATGTCGATTCCAGCTCGCTCCATCTCTTGAATGGCAAGCTTAGTGGCGTCATCTTGTGCCACCTGAAGTTGCTCAGGGGCAACGCGCCAAAGTTCGCGTAAGCGCGTGCGTGGCACGCCTTGGGCGAGTAGTGCGTGATCCACTAGCCATGCGGGTTGCGGGTAGCTGCCTACAACGGTGGTCGGCAAAAGTTTAGGAGTTGTTTTCGTGGTCATTCAAAAAATCTTTTAAAGCAAAAACTGTGAAGAGGATGACAACGGCTTGAACTAAAGAGAGGATTGAAACGGTGTGAACCGAGAAGAGCGTCAGGCGCGACACACCAAAGGCGAACCAGCGCCCTCGGTGTTTGGCTTTGTCGACTAAGCGATTAGTTTGCAGTCGCGCCAGAGTCTTTAACGATCTTTGTCCACTTAGCAAGTTCTGTCACGGTAAACGCATTGAAGTCTTTGGTATTCATCGGGGTGATGATCAAACCCATTTCAATAAAACGCTTTTGTGTTGCCGGATCATCCAAGATCGTCATCGTGGCTTTGTAAAGTTTGTCGATCACGGGTTGAGGCAAGCCAGCAGGGCCAGCCAGGCCCCACCAAGGGCGCAGGTCGTAACCCGGTACGGTGTCGCTGATCGGTGGCACGTCAGGAGCGATGGGGCTGCGCGCTGTGGTCGCGACACCAAGCGCTTTCAAGCGACCCGACTGTACGTGGGGGTAAATCACAGGCACGTGATAGAACGCCATCGAGATCTCACCGGCAAATAAGTCGCTGAAGCCTTGGGTAATATTTTTGTAGGGGATGTGACGGATATCAATGCCAGCCAGCGTTTTGAGTAACTCACCCGCCATATGCGGCGAGGTGCCTGAGCCGGCCGAGAGATAGGTCAGTTTGCCTGGATTCGCTTTTGCATAGGCGATGAGTTCAGCCATGTTGTTGACTGGAATCTTAGGATTGATCGCCAACATGTTTGGAGCCGCTACCATGAGGACGATATGAGTGAAGTCTTTGATGGGGTCAAACGGGACGCTGGCATAAAGCGCCGGGTTGGTGGCATGCGTGGCGCTTGTTGAAAACGAGAGCGTGTAACCATCGGGCGCGGCTTTGGCGGTTGCATCAGCCGAGATATTGCCGCCCGCACCAGCCTTGTTCTCGACCACCACGGTTTGGCCAAGTATGTCGCCGAGCTTTTGGGCGTACAGTCTGGCAATGACGTCGGTTGTTGTGCCTGCCGAGAACGGGACAAAAAATTTAATCGACCGGTTGGGATAGTCTTGCGACTGCGCGTGAGCGCTGAGCGAGGGTAAAGCGCTGGTCAGAGCGACGGCCAGCATACCCACTATTTGAGTCAATTTTGAGCGTGAAAAGCGCAACATTGCGGTTCCTTTTGAGTGTCTGTCTGTATCATTTTTTGCCACGGGGTCTTTGCTTGATCGCCAAGCGCTATGCAGCAGCGTCAAGGCCTCTCGTGGGCTAAGTGTAAAGCGCAAACCGCGTCAGCGGGCGGGTTTTATATACAGGTGATCCTGTATTGACAGGTCGCAAATAGTCTAAGAGCTTTTTGAATGGGGCAACGAGAGATCCGTGTAGGCGATGGTTTGACAGTTCTTGAGGGTTCAAATCTGCTACGATCAATTTAAAACTGATGCCAAGATGATTCAGTTCGAGAATAGCTAGCGCAGAGCCCTAGGTGTTTAGTGCGACGTAATTATTTTTTGTAATTGACCTGCATGAAGGTGACTAGGATGGCCGTGATTAATTTTGAAGCAATCGTTTTTGCATTTGTATTAATTTTGGTGCTTGTCACCCTAAAATTGTCGATCAAGATTGTTCCTCAGTCTGAAAACTGGTTGGTTGAGCGACTGGGCAAGTACAACCGTAAACTTGAAGCCGGTTTGCACTTGCTGATCCCTTTTTTAGAAACTGTGCGTTACAAGGTTTCTATCCAAGAAATCCAATTGCCGCCTGATCCAATCAACGCGATTACTCACGATAACGTCTCGATCTCGGTTCAGCTTGCGATTTTGTATCGCATCACTGATGCCTCGCGCACGATGTATCGCATTGAAAATCTCACCCTTGCGATTAAAACAATTGTGAATGGCACGATTCGTAGCGTCATCGGCAAAACAGACCTCGACGGCGTGCAGTCCAATCGTCGGCATTTGGCTCAAGAAATCGAGGCCGAGTTGCAGACGGTATCAGACGAATGGGGGATCAAACTGACTCGGGTCGAGATCACTGAAGTCGATGTGGATAGCGCGACAAAAGAGGCGATGCAGGTACAACTAAACGCCGAACGTAAGCGCCGCGGCCAAGTGACTGAGGCCGAAGGAATCAAACAAGCGACCCAGTTGCAAGCGGATGCTCGCTTGTATTCAGCCGAAAAAGAAGCTGCGGCCAAGCGCATTTTGGCGGATGCTGAAGCCTATGCCGTGACAGCGGTGTCAAAGGCAATCTCGGAGGGTGGGGCAAGCGCCGTTGAGTTCGAAATCAAAAAGATTCAGGCGGCCGCCATTCAAGAGCTATCGAAAGGAAACAATTCAAAAATCATCATGTTGCCTAGCGATGTCTTGTCGGCGTTGTCTGGCACGCTTGGCAAAATTGCTAGTAAATTTTGAACAAGCGCCTGCGCCCGGTTTTGGCTATGAAAATCCAACGACGACTCACTGTGCAGCTTTGAATATGGCAATCCAACAACGACCTGCCGCGCGACTTTGAACATGGAAATCTACCAAATCTCAATTGTTGTGGCGATCGCGCTTGCGATCACAGAGCTGCTCACGCTGACGTTTATTTTTTTAGGGATGTCAGGCGCAATGCTCTGCGTGGCGGTCATTCAGTATTTCACGGGTACCTTTAGCTGGCCCCGTGAAGTCATCGTTTTTGTGGTTGCCTCGGTTGCTGTGACCGTGATTTTTAGAAAAATCTATCGAAACAAAACAGACCAAACGACCTTGAAGGCTGATGATATTAATCAGTACTAATTGAGTCGCTTCACTAGCGCTTCAGTAAACGTTGTTGTGGTCGCCTTGCCGCCTAAGTCTGTTGTTTTCACGTTGTCTTGATTCAGTGTCAGATCAATCGCGGTGCGCAGGCGGGTAGCCAGCTCGGGGTGCCCAACGTGGTCAAGCATGAGCCCAGAGGCCAACAATAGTGAAATCGGGTTGGCGATCCCTTTGCCAGCAATGTCCGGGGCTGTACCATGCACTGCTTCAAAAATTGCGACATCCTTGCCAATATTGGCACCTGGGGCCAAGCCTAAGCCACCTACCAAGCCAGCGAGCTCGTCTGACAAGATGTCACCAAACAAATTCGAGCATAAGAGCATGTCGAACTGCCAGGGGTTCAGCACAAGTTGCATGGCACAGGCGTCGACAATACGGTCATCCACCGCGACACGGCCCTCGTATTCACGTGCGACGTTGCGAGCCTCTTCTAAAAATAATCCCGTCAACACTTTCAGTACGTTGGCCTTATGCACGATGGTAATTTTTTTGCGTCCGTGCTTAACCGCGTATTCAAAGGCATAGCGTGCGATGCGGTTGATGCCGACGCGTGTGTTGGCGCCTGAAGAGAGCGCGACGGCGCGTGGGTCGTCTCCGACCGGCAGATAGTGCTCATGCGCCACATAAAAACCTTCGAGGTTTTCGCGAATCAACACGATATCGATCTTGTCAAAGCGCCCAGGCACAATGGTCAGTGCCGGACGCACATTGGCGTATAAACCAAAGGTCTCACGCAACCGAACGTTCGCCGAGCGAAACCCTTCGCCAATTGGGGTTGAGAGTGGGCCTTTCAGTGCCAAGCCATTTTTACGAATGCTATCGAGCAGCGGTTGCGGCATCGGGTCGCCGCAGGCGTTAAACGCGGCCATCCCGGCAAGTTGAGTCTCCCACTTGAATGGGGCGCCTAAAGCCTCGAGCACCGCAACGGTGGCTTTGACCACTTCAGGGCCAATGCCGTCGCCTGGAATGAGGGTGGTTGGGATGGGGTTGAGTGCAGTCATCACGGAGGCCTTGTCGCAAATGCCAAAAACTCAGTTTAAGACAAAAGCCGCAAAGTGTTTGGCTGGGCGCGGCACATTCTCAGGCTTCAGCTCGAGGGCCTTTGGTTGGGCGCCGGTTATAGCGGCGCGTTCATTGCATCTGGAGGTGCGCTACCTGTTAACACGGCGATGATGTTGTCAGCTGCGCGCTGTTCGATGGCGAGCCGCACTGAGCGCACTGCCGAGCCTAGGTGAGGGGTAAAAACGGTTGCAGGGTGTGCGAGCAATCGTGGCTCGATCACATGTGGACGATCGCTGAGAGCCCAATCTTCACAAGCAAAGACATCGGCGGCATAGCCAGCGAGGCGGCCGCTTTCTAAGGCTTGCGCGACGGCCTGCTCATTGACCACCGAGCCACGCCCAACGTTGATCAATAACTGACCCGGTTTGCTGCTGGCCAATTGAATATGATCAATCAAATTCAAAGACTCTGAAGTGAGCGGCACGGCGACAAACACATAATCAGCGTGCTGCAGGGCATACGCGAGCGTGCAAGGTGTAATGCCAGGCAATGAAGTCTGTGGATCGACGCTAAGCAGTGACTTGCAGTCAAAGCCAGTGAGGCGCTGGGCAATGGCCTGGCCAACCAGGCCCAGCCCAACGACGGCAGCAATAGAGTGATGCAGACCTTGACCAAAGAACTGTGCGCGCCAACCCTCAAAAGTTTGTGTGCGCAGTTGTTGGTCGCCCAAGCGCACGTGCCGGCCTAGCGCGATCGCCAAACCCAGAGCGAGCTCTGCCGTGGGCTCAGTGAGCAGGTCAGGTACGATGCTGACCCAAATGCCTTGTTGTGTGCAGGCCGCGACGTCGTAGTTATCAAAGCCCTTGAGCGCGCAGGCCACGATTTTAAGCTGTGTCGCTTGCTTAAGTAACGCTGCATCGACACGATCGGTCATAAAGCCCATCATTGCCGTCGCAGTCGATAAGTGCTCGGCAAGTTCGTTGGGCTGCCACGGCTCGAGCAATGGGTTCATGACCACCTCGCCATATTGCGCGAGGCGCTGGTGAACTTCAGTGTGGATCGGATTCGTGACAACAATTTTGTGAGGCATATTATCTTTTAATCCAGAACGCTCATTTCAGCGCTTTGCGCAGCACACCACCCAGCCCGTCGACGACGACGACACACGCCAGAATCGTCAATAAAATCGCCGAAACTTGGTCGTAATGGATCAGCCGTAGCGCCGCCATCAGCTCAAAGCCAATGCCTCCGGCACCCACAATGCCCAAGACGGCAGAGGCGCGAAAGTGATACTCCCAGCGATAGATTGTGATGTCGGCGAGTTGCGGCAAAACTTGTGGCAGTACGGCGTGGACGATGACTTGAAAGCCGTTACCGCCCGCGGCGCGCGCGGCTTCAAGTGGCTTGGGATCAACGTGCTCAATCGCTTCGGCGTAAAACTTACCGACCATACCCACTGAATGCAGCGCCAATGCCAAGACACCTGGTAGCGCACCAAAACCGACGGCGGCGACAAACAGAATCCCCAAAATAATTTCGGGTACTGAGCGCATGGCGGACAGCAACACCCGCACGACCTTAGCGAGCCATACATTGGGCGTGGTATTGGGCGCAGCCAGTAATGCAAGGGGTAATGACAGGCAGACGGCCAGTGCGGTGCCGGCAATCGACATGGCCAAGGTATCCACCAATGGTTTGAGCCAGTGTCGCCAGCGACTAAAGTCGGGTGGCACCATTTCTGAGGCTAATTGTGCGATCGCTGGGCCGCCTTCGATGAAACGCGTCAGATCAAACACGCCACAGATCCAAAGCGCAACGCAGCACACCGCGATGACTGCGATCACAAGCCTCAGTTGACGTCGTTGTTCGCCTTGCGCGCTACTCAGAAGCGCAGCGTATTGCGGCTTGAGCGGTGGCATCATTTCTTGTGCGTGCACGACTTCATCTCGCGCGGGCATGGCTTCATCTTGGGCAAGCATTACTTCATTTTGCCGAGATCAAGTTTTAGGATCTTGGCTGTTTCGCGCAACACGTCGTAAGCTTTGTCGTCGGTTGCGACAAAGCCTTCAACGCGAAACGATTTCAGCACCTCTTTGTCTTTTACGTTCAAAAAGGCATCGCGAAGAGATTGCTTGAGTGCTGGCGTCAGATTACCCTGCATCACAATTGGGTAATTTGGGATTGGTTCTGACAGGGCAAGCTGCACGATTTTGGCAGGGTCAATGACATTTTTGCTGATCAACGAATCGAGGATTGGTTTGGACAGCGCACCTGCAGGAACTTGCCCGGCTTGCACGGCCCGTGCCACGGCATCATGCGTGCCTAAAAAGACTGGTTTGTAATCTTTATCGCCATCTAACTGCGCCGTTTTAAGCAGATAGGCACGAGGTGCTAAGTGGCTCGATGTTGAGGCTTGATCGCCAAAGGCGAACGGCTTTCCTTGAATGTCAGCGAGTGTTTTGACCCCGCCAGTCGCATTGGCAATTAAGACCGAGTTGTAAGTGGGGGCGCCCCGTTCAACACCAACGGCGAAGGGCTCAATTTCAGGCGCACGTGACTTGGCGAGAACGTAAGAAAATGGCCCGAAGTACGCCACCTCGATACGACCAAAGCGCATCGCTTCGATCATGGATGAATAGTCAGTCGTGACGATGAGTTCAATTTTTTTATTCAGCGTACGCTCTAAATATGCTTTCAGAGGCTGGGCGTTTTGTATCAGGGTGGCAGCGTTCTCGTCGGGCAGTAAAGCGACGCGAAGCGTTGCGGGATCACGCCCTTGGGCCAAGGCTTGATTGGCCATCAGACAAAAGAAAACAACACCTGCCGACAGAAATGAACGACGGATCATAATTAGACCTCGATGGGTAATGATTGTTGAAAATAAGCTGGCGGTTGCTCAGTGCTAGCGGCGTTTGCCTGAGCACTTGGGTGGTGTTGGTATAGCTCTTTAACGTGGCGTTCTGAGAGCGCTTGGGGCGGGCCATCAAACACAACAGCGCCTTGCTTCAGGCCGATAATTCGGTCGGCAAACTGCCGAGCAAAATCAACTTGATGCAGGCTAATAACGGCCGTTAAGCCGTCAGATTTACAGATATCGTGCAGCAATTGAAGCAACCGCAGCGAGGTGTTGGGATCAAGGCTGGCAATCGGTTCATCGGCCAGAAGCAGTCGTGGCTGTTGAATCAACGCTCGGGCCATCCCCACGCGCTGCTGCTGACCGCCCGATAATTGATCAGCACGGGCTAAAGCGCGCTCAAGCAAGCCGACACGATCGATGACCGCCAAGGCTTGTTCTTTCTCTGAACGCGTCCAGGGGCAAAACATTCGCCAGCCCGAGTGGTGACCCATTCGCCCAAGCAGCACGTTGTTCAGTACGCTTAAGCGGCCAATCAAGTGATGTTGTTGAAAAATCATGCCAGTTTGACGGCGGTGGCGTTGTAGAGTCGACGGGTCGGCAAGGTCACCCAAGCCAGCTGCCGTGACGCTTCCGGCCGTTGGTTTGACTAGACCATTTAACGCCCGTAAAAGCGTTGATTTACCGGCGCCAGACGTACCCAACAAGACCACAAAAGATCCCTGAGTAATGTCCAAGCTAGTGCTTTTTAGGGCCTTTAGGTTGTTTTTATAGGTGACTTCTAGGTCAGCAGTGCAAATCACTGAGTCTGTCGCCACAGGGTGGCTATTAAAAGGCGCGATGGCAGGATTCATATCTTTTTTGGGGCTTGCCATTAATTGTGACGATGGGTCAAAGCTGAACGTCGACTGATTTTGCCGACAGTTCAACTGCGGCCCTTCCTTGGTTGTGGCAATAGCTCAACATCGACCCATCATCTACCTAATCATTGGTATTATGATGACTTGAAATGACATTTGTGTGACTCGCTAGGCGTTGCGAAAAAGCAGCTGCCTAAGTCAATCAATCACCATCGGCCTGCCGGCTCTAAGAGATATCTAAAAAGAGACCCCTCATGAACTTGACCCCCGCTCAATTGGCGCAGTTTGATAAAGACGGTTATTTATTTTTTCCAGGTTTATTCACCTCTGAAGAAACCAAAACCTTGAACGCCGCCGTGCCAGAGCTTTACAGCCGGCGCGAAGCTTTCAACGTGCGTGAAAAAGGTAGCGATGCGGTGCGCACCAACTTTGCGGCACACATGTATAGCGAACCCTTTGCAAAGCTTGGGCGTCACCCACGCATGATCAAGCCAGTTGAAGAACTGTTCGGTGAAAAGCTTTACATGCATCAGTTCAAGATCAACGGCAAGATGGCGTTTGAAGGCGACGTCTGGCAGTGGCATCAAGATTACGGCACTTGGTTGAATGACGACATGATGCCAACCGAGCGCGCCATGAACATTGCGATTTTCTTGGATGACGTGAATCCCTTCAACGGCCCCTTGATGTTCATCCCTGGCAGTCATAAAAAAGGCGTCATCGAGGCC
>Ga0209296_1003700_pt1 | contig 10345 bp, 9 predicted proteins | sample S_130206_EF_Meta_FD_187319 | JGI IMG/M metagenome (GOLD analysis project Ga0209296, IMG submission 187319) | Freshwater microbial communities from Lake Simoncouche, Canada to study carbon cycling - S_130206_EF_MetaG (SPAdes) (version 2) | ecosystem: Environmental > Aquatic > Freshwater > Lake ...
TCTTTTAGGTAATACAATGAGTATCGGTGGGACATTATATGAAATACTTAAATTAGATGGTGGTTCTAATGATTTTGTGGCTACTGGGTTTGATAATATAGTATTTACGAGTTCGGTTTATGATGTTGTTTCCGAATTTATTAGTTTGGATTCAACTGATTCTATACAGGTTTTAGCTGATTATGATATAACTGTTAATGCAAATGGTCGATTATCTTTAAGTGGTGACTCTGGATTAATTTCTATTGGTAATACACAAGGATTGGTTTATAATGGTGACTATTCACTTGGATTTGTAACACACTCATTAGTTGATAAAAATTATGTTGATAACGCAATATCACTTGGAACTTCAAGTACTTCCGGAACATCTGGAACCTCTGGTACTTCTGGTGTGAATGGTACAAGTGGTACTTCCGGAACATCTGGAACCTCTGGTACTTCTGGTGTGAATGGTACAAGTGGTACTTCTGGAACCTCTGGAACATCTGGAACATCTGGAACTGATGGAACAAGTGGTACTTCCGGAACTGATGGAACAAGTGGTACTTCCGGAACTGATGGAACAAGTGGTACTTCCGGAACCGATGGAACAAGTGGTATAAATGGAATAGATGGTGCCGTTTCGTTAAGATGGTCATTGGAAAATAATATAGGTACGGATCCTAGTGGATCTGGAAAATTTACTGTTGGATATAACGCGAATATGATAAGCATCACATTATTGAAATTCGCGTATAATAGCTTGAGTGTAGCATCCGAAGGATTTTGGAACACGATTGCTAATTCGATTCTTATTGGGAATTCAGTATATTTACAAGTTACAAGAGCTAATGAACAAAATTATACTGCATTGTATAAAGTAACCAATGTTTACCAAAGTGGTTTCACTACTCCTTATGAGATTACTGTAGAAAGTCCTGCTGTTTATGGTAATGGTCAATGGTGGTTCGATAATGAATACTCTGTTTCATTTTCAATAGCGGGTGCTAATGGAACTTCTGGTGTAAACGGTACTGATGGAACTTCTGGTACAAATGGAGCACAAGGTGCACAAGGACAATCTTCTAACATATTTTTATATAACGCGAAGACAACTATCATCTCAGGTAATCCAGGTGTTAGTTATATTTCATGGAGTAGTACAAATCAAATAAGTTCTACTAATATATTTGTATCACACTTAACAAATGATAATATAGATATTGATAATTTTTTATCACTTATTATAAAAGACCAAAAGATTATTATTCAAGATAAAAATTTGAGTTCCAATTATCAAAAATGGATTGTAAGTGGGACACCAAGTTTAGTTATTGATACTAATAATTATTGGAATATACCAGTTACTTTAGAATCATCAAATGGGACAGGAACTTCAAACTTTGCAAATGAACATAATTTATTTTTAGGAATTTTTAGTTTCAATGGAACATCCGGTACATCTGGTACAACAGGAACATCCGGTACTTCTGGCACATCTGGTTCTTCTGGAATAACACCAACAACGGGTAGTTGGGTTTTAGATCCGGGTCCCAATCAAAAAAGTTTTACAGTAACACCTGGTAACACCTATTTGATGTGGGTTAATGGAAATATTCCAAATGGTATTGTTAAATGGAATGCAATGGTAACTATTTCAAATACAAATGTTCCCGCTATTGGAAGTCAATATGCATGGTACTATAATCCAGTTGGTGGTGGTATGTTAGTATTTACTTCTATACCTGATCAAATTGTTGGTAGTAGTGGTGTCATTATTAATTCACCAAGTGGATACGTTGCAAATACATCTAATGTATTTAAATTTGAAATTACAAATAATACTGGTACAACCCAAAGTGTATATTATGGATACACTAAGATATAATTACAAAATTAATTTTTTCTTCTTTTAGCATTTAATATATACATTATCAAAAAATATTAACTACTATGAGAAGAATATTATTTCAACAAACTGATTTTAATTCATTACCTAATCCACCCGCTGGATTCAATTATATTGGATTTGATGGTCCAAATTTTAGCGAAAAGTCAGAAGATGGTAAAATTAATCAATCTGTAGGTGCTACTGGCCCTACAGGTCCTGCCGGAACTGGTGGAAGTGCTTCCTCAGACCGACTAATCAGTTCTAATGAAACACATAATATGGAATTGGTTCTAGATAATAAAGGAACACTCAATATTCCTTTAATGTTACCAGTTTCATTTACTGCTACTTGTGATGATACACATTATGATGGCACTGCTAGTTTCACTACTAGTGATTGGTGGGAGTTTGAAGTTGAATTTCAAGTATCTACTTACGGAAGTGTAGCGGTAATGATGAATGATATCTTCCCTATATTAACAAATCCAGGATACGTTTCTGGATATACTTTCAGATTTACTGAAGAAGATCATGGAATTCCTAATTATAATTTTGATATTCAATTAAATGATGTACAATCTGGTACTGCTGGATGGACTGCACTTTTAGCAGTTAGTCAATCACCAGAATATCCAAGTACTATAGAATCATTAGGAGCTATAAAAATCACTTCAAATGATAATAGTTTAGTATTAGGAACTGACGGTGTATTATACATACCTAATGGTATCGATTTTCCTCTTTCTAATGGAAATAATAGAACAGGAGAAGGAAATAATTTACAGTTCGAAAAAGGAAGCGCATTTCAAAAAATTATATCAACACAAGATGGTACTGAATTAGTACCAACAGTAGAAAGACTTGTTATATCTGGAGGAGATTCTTATAATGATTTAGGTAATTATGAAGGTGAAGGAGGTGACATCTATTTATGGGCTGGTAAAGGAGCAAACGGAGGAGACATTAAAGTCGATGCTGGTGAATCAACTGAAGGAGACGGTGGTTCAGTTAAAATAAGAGGTGGATATTCTGAATATAATGGAGGATTTGTAGAAATTACTTCAGGATATGGTGCATCTGGAAGTGGTGGAAATATAAATATTAATTCAGAATATGGATCTGTTAATGGAGGTAATATTTCACTTCAAGCCGGAAATGGTGGGAATAATGGTGGTAATATATCTCTATCTACTTCAGCTGGTTCTTGGACTTTTAAGCCTAATGGAGCTTTAGTATTTCCAGACTCCACGGAACAAACAACAGCATTTCAGGGAGTAACAGATATTACTTATTCTTCGATTTTAGACGCTATTGATCAAGGTGAATTAATACCTGGTTCTTACTACAGAATTACCGACTTTAGAACTTGTTATGACCAACCTGATTATGATTATAGTGGATCAGCAATTGAGATCGGTAATTATAAACAAGCTTCTGTTTATCCGATAATCGTGTTTGCTTTAAGTTCAGATTCATTAGCATCCGATGCATACCAACCTGAATATCCAAATGATAACATTAAATATGATGTTTCATTTTCTGAAACTGAAGTGACTGGTGGCACTGCGTATGGAAGAATAACATATAGAAAAGATGAAAATGGAAACGCTTTCGATTATGATTTTAGAGAGGTACTTTTCAAAAGATATGATACGTATTTTTCCGAAGAGGTTTATGATGGAACAGTTTCTGTCGATTTTTCAATATTAGGTGTTAACTTTGCTGATGTAACAGGAGTTGGTACTAATTTTGGTAATTTTGCAACTGGAAGTGTCATTGGTGTTTTGAATATAAATAATAGTCCTATTGTATCTTATTATGAAGTTGTATCAATAGAAGATGATACCAACATGGTTGTTACCGGAAATGTAATTACTACTGTTAATAATACTCGCTTGTTAGATGCAAATCTATTAACAGGAAGATCTTGGAAACAAAATAATATTATTTCTAGGACCGCTTCTTATGAATATCCAACTTTTGGAGATATAGAACGATGTTTTAGTAACACAACTACAAATACGACTGCATATACAGTATGGGAAGAAGAAACTTTCTTATTACCAAACAATGTATTTAGTGGTAATGTTACTTATAAAGATAATTCATTTGGACATGATTTTAGAAATAACACATTTAATACTAGTTGTGATTCTAATAGAATTGGAGGTTCTTTTTACAATAATATTATTGATAATGATTTTGATAATAATATAATTAATGATAATTTTTACGATAATATAATAGATTGTGATTTTCAACGAAACACAATCATGGGTGAATTCTATAATAATCATTTTGGAGATGATGATGGGGAAGATTTTGATTACAATATCATACAAAGTAGTTTTAATAACAACTTCTACACAGGAGATGATAATTTTGAATACAATTTAATCAAAGGGAATTTTAATAATAACATCATACTTGGTGAATTTAGTAAAAATACTCTTAATGGGTATTATGAAAATGTATCAGAAGATACATTTAGTGATAATCAAGTAGGTGAAGGGTTTCATGGAAATAAGACATACCGAGAATTTAGAGACAATGTAATAGGTGATGAGGTTTATGATAATAACTTCTTTGGAACATTCTATGGAAATACATTAATAGGAGATGAGTCTTATGAAAACGACATTTATAGCGATTTTGAAGATAATCAAATTGGTGGAAACTTCCAATATAACAATATAGGAGATTCTGGAGATATCGATAATACTTATTTTGGAAATAACAAAATCGGAAATAATTTCAACAATAATACTATTAGAAGAGATTTTGAAGATAACCAAATTGGAAATTACTTTGAAAATAATAATCTTTATGGTGATTTCCGTAATAATGTGATTGGAAATGACTTTAGTAATAACAATAATATTGGATATCGTTTCAATAGTAATCATATTGGAAATAACTTCAACAGTAATGATTACATCGGTGATTATTTTCAGAATAATAAAATCGGTGATTATTTTGAGAATAACTACTATATATATAACAACTTTAAAGACAACTCAATAGGTAATGAATTTAAAAATAATACTTTAGGTGATATTCAATATTTTAATTGGGATGATATAAGTATAGAAAATCTAACTACTAGGAATTATGATACTTTTTATGATGCTTTATATGGTGATGGTGGTGGAAATATTGGCAATGTTATTCTAGGTAAAGAACTTATCATGCACTTCATTCTACCTTCAGGATCAACAATCACTGATGGTGAATTAATAGTAGGTGAGACATATGAAATTACAAACTATCAAGGTACTGATGATTTCACTGATGTTGCAGATATACAAAGCGGAGTTATCAATACCAATGGGTGTGTTTTCATTGCTACAGGACCTACGGTTAGTAACTGGTCTTCTAATTCAGTACTAACTGAATTAACGTCTTATGATGAATATCACCTTGTTAAATTTACACAATGGACTCAAAATAATAATGGTGGTGGTTTCTCATATGAAAGAACAAGGATTTGGGCCAATGGAAATACAATATCTGAACCAACCGTTTACTTTACAAAAGAAAATTATCAATCAGAAGCAGTAGATGTTATTATTGAAGGTCGTCTTGAAATAACAAGAGGAGATAATAAAGCTATTTATAATAGCGCTGTAGAGAACCAATGGAGTAATAATACTCCATTTGGTACAGAATGGAATTCAATCTACACACAAGGTGAAATTTATTTTAGTGATAATGAAATAAGTAATCAATTTAAGGGTAATCATATACTGAATGATTTTGGTTCAAATAAAATAATGTCAGCATTTGGAGATGATCAGTTTTCATCAAATATAATATCAGGTCCTTTTTATGAGAATATAATTGGTGATGTTTTCGTTGATAATGACGTTAATTCTTTTTACTCAAATAAATTAGGATCTTTCTTTGTTGATAATAATATAGGTGATGACTTTGCTGATAATAATATAGGTGATGAGTTTTATAATAATGACATATCGTCAGATTTTCGTGATAATAATATAGGTGATGACTTTTATAATAATAGCATAGCACCAGATTTTCGTAATAATACTATTGGGAAATATTTCCGTAATAATACAATCGGAGAATCTTTTGGATTTGGAAATAGTGAATCACAAAACAATATAATTGATGACTTTTTTCAAGATAATATAATCGGAGAATATTTCTACAACAATAAAGTTGCTAGTTACTTCGAAAATAATAATGTAGGGTATTATTTCCAAAGAAACAATATAGATACTGAAATTTATGGTGAAGATTTTATTGTTAACTACGGAAATATAATATCATTTACATATTCATCAAGTGGAACAACCTCAAATGATAGTTATTATGTTGTAAGTGGAAACACAAATGAACATGGTGACAATTCAACATTTGGAGTTACTGTATCCGGTGGTACAATTTCCAGTGTTATTTTATTAAGTGCTGGTAATCAATACGAAATTAGTGATACGATAACTATACCAGGAAATATTATTGGAGGACAAACTGGTGTTATATTCAACTTTTCCAATGATGGTATTGGAAAAAATGGAGCCGATGGAACATATTCAATTTACGCGGGAGGAACAGGAAGTGGTGAGAATGCAATATTTGATGTTATCGTTACGGGTAGTTTGGTTACTGGTGTCCAGCTAAATAATGGTGGAGGAGGATATCAAATTGGAGATCCTTTAACCATATCAGGTGGTCAATTTGGTGGAACTAATAGTGTTGATGACTTTATTATTATTGTTAATTATCTTTATTCTGATGATATTACTATAACAATTGCTGAAGTAAGTGAAAGACCATCCGTATATGAATCATATAATTGTCAGATATTTGAAAGAAAAGGTGGTAATAAAAGATTATCTTTCTATGATGATAATGACATTCTAACAATAAAAAATATAAACGAATAATTATGTCTACAACAAAGTATATAATAAACAGTGGGACTCAATCAATAGATGGTAGTCTAGAAATTAATGGAACATTAAAGAGTAATAGCACTGGTGTTTATAGAGCTCTTTTAACTCAAACAGGTCAAATAACAGGAATTGGTCTAGAAGATTTTAACTATGGATTGATTGTTGGTGAAACTTATACAATTACTAGTTATGTCGATGGTGATGATTTTAGTAATATTGCTAATATACAATCACCTGGAACAATAAATGCAACAGGCTCTGTTTTTATTGCAACTGGTCAAATACCAGTAAATTACAGTAACTCTAGTGAATTAACATCTGGTGGTGAATTAATTGTTGATGTATTAGAAAATACTCTTGGTTATGACCTTGATTGGTATTGGAGTGGTAATGATATTTTTTTATCAGAGGGAAATTATGTAGCATTTAATAATATTACCGGTCCTATTTATAACTCTTTCCAAAGAGATAAAATAGAAATTGTCACACCATTTAAATGGAATTTTGATTTTGGTATGTTTCCTCCTTTTATTACACCGAATGTAGGTAGTTTTGCTAGTAAAGATGATGTGATTAATATATCTGTAATTAATGTTGGTGGTGGTCCTGGTTTTCCAGCTGATGATTTACTATATTATACTCCTATTGAAATTAAAATTAATCAGGATACTGATACAACTCCTATAGAGATATACGGAGAGGTAATTCCAGAATTTTCTTTTAGTGATGTTTATATCAGTTTAATAGCTAATGGAAATTATATACAAGATGTTTATTGTGATAATGCTAGTAGTGTTAATAACATGACAGAACTATTAACACTATTAAATAATGATATTAATAACGTATATGGATTAGTTTACTCAGAAGGTGGTCCAGGTGGAATAAAATTAGTCGCACCAACTAATATTAAAAATCAATTCTGTTCTAATGGAACTCTAACATTTGAGATTTATAGTGATTAAAAAATAAAATAATATTATGATAAAGTTAATACAAAGAACAACAGATAATAAATACCTTCAATCGGTTGAAACGGATACTTGGGTTGATGATGTTAAAGACGCATTTGAAATGACATATAGAGAATGTGAGGAAGCAAAAACAGAATTAATTAAAACCTATACTCAGGAACAGATAAAAGATATTGTGAATATGAGAAAACATAAACCAATAACTAAAGAAGAAAAAAGGGAATTAATAAATTTATTAAAAAAATAATCTAATAATATGAGAATATGTATCTTATGTGAAGAAGAAAAAGTTTCACAAGCAAGAGAGAAAATGAAGAATGATCGTATTTTAACTATACCTTGTTCTACCACCGGTGAATTACCATCTACTCACAGATTTTGTTGTTTAGCAGTTACTGAACATAAAGCAAATGAAATGTTGACTACTGCTGAAATAACTACTATGGAAATAAGTGGTCCAAAAGAATTTTTAAATAAGTGGAATTTAAAAATCATTAAATAAATCCATTATGGAAAAAAATTATAAATTATCAAAAAAATTTATTTCTAATAATGAATCTAAATTAATAATCAAATGGGTTGATAGTTTGAATCATAAGTCAAATGATCCAAACTATCACCTATCTGAATTATCTAAATCTATAAATGGCAAATCTTGTATCTTTGATATATCACAAACTGGTTTTACTAAATATATAACTAGATTTCAATCAATTTCAGAAGTTTCAACTGAGATACTTCCAGATTTTATACATAATATAATTGATAGAGTTTCTAAATTACTTAATCTACCTAAAGAACATATTTTTTTACAAGCAGTTGATATGAATAAAGGTGGTAAAATAAATCCACACTATGATGCTTCCATAAATGGTTATATTAACTATAAATGTAATATAAGTGTTTTATCGGAAGATTATGATATTTTTATCGGTGATGAAAAAGAATTAATTCAACAAAATGATTTGTATTGTTTTGAGGCATCACTTTATAAACATTGGACTAATGAATTTAATTCAAGAAGAGTCTTTTTAAGTTTTGGATTTATTGTTCCTTATTCTACTCTAAATAGAGACGAAAATGATCCTCGTGTTAGATTAAGTAAAAGGATTGAAAAATACTTTCAGAAAAATCTATAATTGTTTATTCTTAATCTTATCTCTTAAATATAAGAGATTAAATATTTTAACATTATCTTCAATCTCAAATTTATGCTTATTTTCAATTATCCATTTGATATCATTCCTACGCTTAATTGAATACATAGCACACATAGTTGTCATTCTTTTTTTCCAACTGATAAGTTCCCAATTATTAAAAAGATATCTTTTACTAACTTTAATAAAAGATTCCATTTTAGTATAGATATTAATATTACTTTTTAGGTAATCTAAAATATCTTCAAATTCTAAACCCTCGGACAATTTATCAGTTATTCTTTTATCAATATGTCTTTCTACTTTATCTGGTGTCATAACAAATAATATTAAAAATCCACTTATTAAGTGGATTATTTAGGTTTCTTAGATGTAGCTAACTTACGAAGGTCGTAGTTATACCTTTCGTGGTCAGTCATTGCATTTTCAGAAGGAAGTTCGTATTTTGTATTATCTGGATCTCCTTTGAAATTAACTTCTTGATATTCTGGATCAAGTTCTTCATCAGAAATAATAATCTCTGGAACAACTCTATTTGAGATAATAGATTTTATCTTAATTGAGTCAATAGTTGTTACTTTTTTGGTAACTTCACTAACACTTTGTCCGAAAGTGACAAATGGTAGGAATAATAGCAAGAATATAATTATCTTTTTCATATATCAAAGATAAGGAATAATTAGTGATTATACAAATCTAAACCAATATTTTATTGGTAGCCCACTCCGAACATGAGTATTTATCTTTAATTGTGGTGGTCATAATAGAAACATATGTTTTTAACTTCTTTCTATTTTTTATAGTGTGTCTTAATGGACAACTTGATGTTATATGATCTTGAATTGCGAAGTAAACATCAGTTACTGCACATCTTTCATTAACTTTTGATGTTCCTATTGCTGATATAACATTATCACAATGAGGACATTTTGTTATACTTGCTTTCCATGTGTATTTATCCGTTTTATCTATAACCATAATACAAATATAATAAATAAATTTGATTTATAAAAATTAATATATAATAAAAAATATTCTATAAAAATGAAACATGTTAGTAAATTTAAAAACTTTAATAATAAACCAGTAAGTGTTATTAAAGAAGGTTTGTGGTCTCGTATTTTTGGAGACGCATCTACTAAAGACGCTGCTGCAGACGCACTAAGAGTTCAAGGTTATAGTCATACTGGAAAAGATGAAAAAAATTATATAATGTTCCAAGGTCAAAAATTTTATGATGCGGACATTGAGTATGATGATTACAACTCAACGAAAGCAATTCCAAGAGTTGAGGGTGGTAAATTAATTATTGCCAATCCTGTTTGGAAAGAGTAAGATTTTTATATTAAAAACCCATCAATTAATTGATGGGTTTTTTTTATTCTCCTTTTATAAGTCTGTATAGATTAATTACAATCACAA
>Ga0209296_1003702_pt1 | contig 10345 bp, 17 predicted proteins | sample S_130206_EF_Meta_FD_187319 | JGI IMG/M metagenome (GOLD analysis project Ga0209296, IMG submission 187319) | Freshwater microbial communities from Lake Simoncouche, Canada to study carbon cycling - S_130206_EF_MetaG (SPAdes) (version 2) | ecosystem: Environmental > Aquatic > Freshwater > Lake ...
CTAATGACCCACAGCATTTGGTTCAACCGTATGGCCGTATGACTGGCCCTGATGACAAGACCACCGCTTATGCAGAGACACCAGCAATTCGTGAAGCAGCAATGATGTTGGCAGTGGATGTTTTCCAGGCAAGACAAGTCAGTCAAACTGGGGGCGTATCCGTTGATGGGTATAGTCCAAATCCTTACAGAATGGGTTACAGCTTGATGGGGAAAATTTCGGGCCTCTTATCACCGTATCGTTCACCATCGGCAATGGTCGGCTAATGACTACGCCAGCACTTACCACTTTACGGTCCACCATTGCAACGGTACTTGCTAATGCGGGTGTGTGGTCCACATTTGATTTTCCTCCACCAACAATTATTGCAAATTCAGTAGTTGTTGTTCCGCAAGACCCATATCTTTCACCGTCTAATAATTCTCAAAATAGCATTGGTCCATTGGCCAATTTTAAGATAGTTATGACTGTACCAGCGTTAGATAATCAAGGTTCATTGCAAGGTATTGAGTCCACCATCGTTGCAGTCTGGAACAAGCTATGTAATTCAACTTTAGTATTTAACATCGGTACAGTTTCAGGGCCATCAATTCTGAGCGCAGCATCGGGCGACCTTTTGAGTTCAGACTTAAACATTTCAATTCTAACGACATGGAGCTAACAATGGCAGATACAAACGCAGAAAACTTGGCTTGGCTAATTAAGGTTGGTCAAATCAAAGATACAAAAGCACCAGCACCTACAACAACAAAGGATGAGGAATAACGATGGCAATTTACTTAAATAATAATGTCGGCATTAAACTTGCCACGGCAGCTGCGCCGACAGTACCAAGCATTGATATCAGTTCGTATGTCACGGCAGTAACTTTAACGCAGGTCGTTGATGAAATTGAAGTTTCAACTTTTGGCGATACCGCACATAAATTTGCCGCGGGCCTTCAAGCTGCAACTTTGAGCATTGACTTCTTGAATGACTGGGCAGCTGCTCAGGTTATGACTACATTAAATGCTGCTTTTGGTCAGACTATTGCGGTGTCAATGATTACTGTTAAAGGCACAGCAGTCGCAGCAACGAACCCTTCATACCAGTTCTCAATTCTTGTAAACAACTTGACACCAGTTGGTTCAGGTGGCGTAGCTGATTATGCCAGTTCAAGTTTGTCATTTACAGTAAATACACCAGTAGTAGTTTCACCAACAGTAGCGTTCTAAAAGGAGAACACAATGGCACAACTTAAAATCACCAGGGCCTCAGGGGAAGTTACGACTCACAAAATCTCCCCAGCGATTGAGTATGCCTTTGAAATCCAGTTTAATGAAGGTATCCATAAGCGGTTTCGCACTGAAGAACGCCAATCGGACATCTATTGGCTTGCTTGGAAATGTTTATCAGTGAGTGGAGCACAAGTAGAAATGTTCGGAGAAAAGTTTGTTTCAACTTTGGTATCCGTTGATGTATTGGATGACGAAGACCCAAACGCATAGGGCGGGATTCTTTCACATATTTAGTGGCCTCACTAAGTGTGGAATTAGGAATTTCGCCTAATGAATTACTTTCATTGGACCAAAGAATGTTCAAGGCATTACTCGATGTTTTGAAGGACAGAGCAAAGGAGATAAAAAATGCCAATGTTCGTAGAAGGATTCGATAGAACTGTCTATCTCCTTGATGCCTTTGAAATTGAATTAAGCCTTGAAATGAATAACAACATCGAACGGGCAATGCGACCTATTCAGACCAAAGCGAGAGGCTTTATGCCTTCTGTTGTTCCACCTGCTATTAGGAATTGGGAACGCGAGCCTACGGGTGCTTTACCTGGTCATCGCGGCGCGAATGTTTATCGTGCATTTCCTATATTTGATGCAGCTGCTATGAAGGCTGGAATTCAATATCGCCCAGGATTGCAAAAACAGACTAGGCGCGGATTCATTCGTGGCTACGCGGTAACTAACGAATCTGCGGCTGGCGCAATCTATGAAACAGCGGGTCGAAAACATCCAGCTGGAATACCAAATAAATCGCGTTCGGGTGTTCGCGGTGAAAACGGTCAGTTTTATCCCAATCCTGGAGCTGGTGAACGGTTTATCAATGCGCTACCACCAGTTAGTCGTTCTGCCAGGCCGATAGGTTCAAAAGGTCGTTCCAACAAAAGTGCAAATGGCCGTGCCATATTCAAGGCATGGAATGAGGACCAAGGAAATGTTATAGCGGCAGTAGCGAAAGCTATTGAAAAGGCCACCATTGGCTATAATTCCAAGCACACCATTCTTAGGATTCCTGCATGAGCATTTTAGGTAATTCCAAACTCCTAGTCTCGGCGGTTTCCACCTGGAACAACTCAGGCATCAAACAAGCTGAAAAAAGCATTGGTAAATTTGAAAAGAATCTGGGCAAACTTGCAAGAACTTTGGGTCTGACATTTTCCGCCGTTGCAGTTGTTGCGTTTGGCAAGGCATCAGTCAAGGCGTTTCTCGCCGATGACAAGGCAGCCAAAGCCCTAGGGCAGACCCTCAAAAACACAGGCAATGAGTTAGCAGGTAAAGGTGCAAATTCCTTTATAGATAAGTTACAACGCGCCACAGGTGTATCTGATGGCCAACTTAGGCCAGCTCTGACAAATTTGCTCAACTCCACGCGAGATTACAAGACATCCCAACAGGAACTCAACCTTGCTTTAGATATTGCGGCTGGCACTTCAAAAGATGTCATTTCCGTATCGGCTGCGTTAAGCAATGCCTATGCAGGAAACACTGGTGCTTTGTCCAAACTTGGCACTGGCATATCAAAAACCCTTTTAGCATCAGGGGATATGGTCAAAATCAATAAAGAACTTGCAAGATTATTCGCAGGACAGTCTGCCATTGCTGCCAACACTTATGCTGGCAAAATTGACCGCATAAAGGTCGCTGCTGATGAAGCAAAAGAAACCATTGGCAAAGGACTCATTGATGCACTCACGATGCTTGGCAAGAATAAAGGTGTGGATGACATAACAAAACAGATGGACAACCTTTCTTTGTCCATAGCAGATGTCATTCGTGGAATTGGCACACTCAGCGACCCCTCTCAACCCAAATCTTTTGTCGGGTTTTTGGCTGCAACAATTAGCGAGTTGTATAAATACTCCGCTATTCGCAAAGGAATTTTAGCCCTAGAACAACGCGGTGCAGCTTCACGATTGGCTGGAACTGCTACACAAGGCATGCCATCGGGTGCAATGGGAATTTCAGCTAGTGAAGGTCGTACCAAAGCAGCATTGGATAAAAGAGCAAGGGATGACGCCGCAAGATTAAAAAGAGAAGCTGCGGCAAAATTGGCAGCTGAGAAAAAACTTGCGGCATTAAAGAAAGTTGTAAGTATTGCTAGTGCCGCGTTTGATTTGAATAAAATCAATATTCAAGCAGCATTGAAACAGACCATTGATGAAGATACCCGAAAAAGACTCCTATTGATGCAGGCACTTGAAGGCGATAACGAAGCATTGATTATGCAACGATTGAAGGAACTTGCTGACTTCACTCAAAACGCTGACCTGCGTAAACTGGCAGGGCTCAAAACGATTACCGATGCTCAACTTAAAGCTCTCAATGACACCCTTATTGCTGAGGTAGATGCCATCAATAAGTCCAAGATGAGCCAAGATGATAAGAACAAAGCCATCATGGAAGCGTTGAACAAATATGATGCAGCGGTCAAAGCCCAGGGTGGGGCTACGGCTGACCAATCAGACAATCTAAGAATCCTTCAAATCCGCAACATTCTTGCAATCTCCCAGGCTCAGGCAATAGCTGATAAACAAAAGCAAGATGCACTTGAACTGTATATGCGAACACTAGGTATCAATACTAGGGCCATAACACCTTTGGATGGCGGGGGTGGGTTCTTTGCAGGGGGTGGATTTACTCCACCAATGATAAGCGGTGGCAATGGCACTGGTGGTACAGATTCAGGTGGGTATTTTGATTATTCACAAGCAACAGGTGCAGAATTAGCAGCTGCTCAATTTGGAACAGGTGGTGCGGCAAGCACTATTAACTTCAATTTTGCGGGTGATTTTTATGATGCCAATGGCTTACAAACAGCGGTACAAACAGCGGTACAGAGCGTGAACCGCAATGGGTCATCCTTATCGGGCGCAGCTGGATTGTTAAATCAATTCTTATGACAATTCCTACAGTCAATGCTGTCATTAACTTTTCAACGGGTCCAGGCTTTGCTCAGGCTTGTATTCTGGGAAGTGGTCAGCTAGGCACAAATGTATTGGCTGACTCAGCTTCGGTCATCGTTGATGTTTCCGATGTAGTAGTTTCGATTCAAACTCAGCGAGGTCGAAATCTTATTGCTGACCAATTTCAAACTGGTACATTAACATTGGTCATTGCAGACCAAAATGGGGATTTCAACCCAATGAACATGGCTGGGCCATACGCAAATCTGTTAAGTCCAATGCGTAAAGTTTCCATCACTGCAACCTACGGTTCAACTACTTATCCGATTTTTGCGGGTTACATCACGGGGTATTCAACATCAGTTCCAAACAATGTTGATAGTGCAAATCTCGCTTTTACTACCATCACGGCGGTTGATGCTTTTAGATTGGCCAACCTAGCCAACATCACCACAGTCACGGGAGCCATTGCAGGGGATAAATCGGGAACCCGTATCAATCAAATTCTTGACCAAATTGCATGGCCCACATCCATGCGTGATGTTTCACTGGCCACATCTGAAACAACTATGCAAGCCGACCCTGGTGTTGCTCGCACAGCTCTCAATGCGATGCTCGTCGTTGGGGCTAGTGAGTACGGGGCGTTGTATGTTGATGCTACGGGTTCATTTGTATTCAAATCTCGCAATGAATGTGCTACATCTGTAGCAGCCGTATCAACAACATTTGCCGATGATGGAAGCGGAATCGCCTATTACAATGCTAAATGGGTTTTAAATGACCAACTTGTTTACAATCAAGCAGACATCACGGCAACGGGATTGGCCACCCAATCGGCATCAAATGCGGCAAGCATTGCCCAGTATTTTGCCCACACTTATACCCAAACAGATTTGCTTATGCAGGATACGACGACTGCTCTCAACCTTGCCAGGGCTTATGTAGCTTCAAGAGCCCAGACAAGTATCCGATGCGACCAACTGACTTTGAACCTTTATACAGAAAACTACACGGTTGGTATAACAGCTGCATTGGCATTGGATTTTTTTGACCCCATTACAATCCAATCTACTCAACCTGGCAACACAAGCATTACAAAAACAGAACAGATATTTGGCGTATCACATCGAATGACACCTGGCTCATGGACAGTGGATTTCACCACGATGGAAGCCTTAATTGATTCGTTCATTCTTGACAGCGCGTTGTATGGAATTTTGGACACCAGTGTTTTATCATATTAAGCAGAAAAGGAGCATGACATGGCAGCAGGATTAGGGTTCAAGACATTCACCACTGGTGAGGTTTTGACAGCCGCAGACACCAATGGTTACTTGATGCAGGGCGTTCTGGTTTTTGCCAGTTCCGCAGCAAGAGCATCAGCCATCACATCACCACAAGAGGGCCAGTATTCCTACCTGAAAGACACCGATGCGCTGGAGTATTACAGTGGCAGTGCATGGGTTGGCGCACCCGTAGGAGACATCACAGCCGTTACAACGGCGGCAGGGTCGGGCCTATCAGGTGGGGCAACATCAGGTGCGGTGGCCTGAGCCTTGTCATCTAGTTACTCCAGTAAGACAAGTGCCTATACATTTGTTGCCGGGGATGAATACAACATATTTTCAATGAACAACGCGGCAACTCAGCAGTTTAACATTCCAACTGATGCAACATACAACTTTGCCGTTGGAACTGAATTCAATGTGTTTTGGATTACGGGTGTGGGTCAGCCAACAATAGGAGCCACGACCCCGGGCACCACTACGGTGATTTCAACAGGTGCGACCAGTGCTACGCCAAAATTGCGTGTAGCCAACTCAGGTGCAACTTGCAAGAAACTAGCTGCTAACTCTTGGATCGTATTTGGAGACCTTGCATAATGAAAATTGGAATTATGGCTAGTCAGATATCAGGGCATTTAGTCGTGGCACCGCCAAGCGTTGAGTATCTTGTTGTTGCAGGTGGCGGCGGTGGTGCAGGTTCTAACGGTAACTCTGGCGGCGGCGGTGGTGGCGCAGGCGGTTTCCGCACGAACACAGGTTTAGCAGTAACGGCAGGAAGCCCGATTACCGTAACCGTTGGACTAGGTGGCGCAGGTGGTAATAATGCAGGCTCGGCTGCGGCTGGAGGTAATAGCGTGTTTAGCAGTATCACTTCTGCAGGCGGCGGTTTAGGTGGTCGAGGTCGAACAAATGAGGCAGGCGGCAACGGCGGTTCGGGTGGCGGTTGCGGTAACAAAGGAACGGGAGGCACAATTTATCTCGGCGGCACAGGTAACACGCCAAGTACATCTCCAAGCCAAGGCAACAACGGCGGTAACGGTGAAAATGCCACAGGAGACGGGGAACCAGGCGGCGGCGGTGGAGCAACGGCGGCAGGTGCTGCAGGTGGAGCCGTTACGGGCGCAGGTGGCGCAGGAACAGCCTCATCAATAACAGGCTCATCGGTTAGTTACGCAGGCGGTGGCGGTGGCGGTTATAGCGATCCAAGCGGAACCTATGGCGCAGGTGGAACGGGTGGTGGCGGTTCGGGATCAACCACGATTGGAGGTCCAGGTGTTGCAGGAACGACTAATCGCGGCGGCGGTGGTGGCGGTTCAGGCGTAAATGCAGGGGCTGATTATGGTGGCGCAGGCGGTTCAGGATTTGTGGCAATTCGTTACGCTGACACTTACTCATTAGCAACATCTACAACAGGCTCACCAACAATAACAACATCAGGCGGTTATCGAATTTACCAATGGACAGGCTCAGGGAGTGTAACTTTCTAATGGCACACTTTTTAGAATTAGACGAAAACAATGTAGTGATTAATGGCATTGTCGTACACAATAACGAACTCTTAATTGACGGCGTAGAAAATGAGCAGAAAGGCATTGATTTTTGCGTGGCGCATTATGGCGGCACTTGGATCCAAACTTCCTATAATTCAAACTTCCGTGGAACCTATGCTGGCAAAGGTTATTCATACAATGCCGATGAGGATATATTTATTACGCCACAGCCCTATCCATCGTGGCATCGTGTCGGTTCCTTTTGGGAAGCACCAACGCCAATGCCTAGCGATGGGCGTTATTCGTGGAATGAGGAAACTCTAGCCTGGGATGAAATTGCCATCGGCTGAAGGAACTGCCGCCCGAATGATTGAGGTGGCAATGGCTGAGGTTGGCTATGTGGAGACACCTGAGAACATCACCAAGTACGGCAAAGCCATGAACGCTGATGGATTGCCTTGGTGCGGAAGTTTTATTTTGTGGTGTTCAAAACAGGCTCGCGTAGATATTCCCAATGTCATCTCCACCATTGCAGGGGCGCAATCGTTTAAGGCAAAGGGGCAATGGTTTGTCAGCCCAAAGGTCGGCGATTTAGTGTTTTTTGATTTTATCGAGGATGACAAGACAATGATACAGCACATTGGATTGGTGGCCAAGGCTGGTGAACACACCATCTTGACTATCGAGGGAAACACATCGGGAACTGGAAGCCAAGCAAATGGTGGCCAGGTGATGATGAAAACCCGAAAACTGGGGCCTCATTCGTTTGTGGTTGGTTTTGGCCGGCCATCTTACTTAGGAGCAAAATGAACATGACAAAGGCAAAACTGATGTTGGCATCGTGGGCGCGGTCATTCGCAACTGCTGCGCTGACTTGTTACATGACCTATGAAGTGGTGACCTGGAAAATTGTGATGAACGCAGGATTGGCTGCCGTCATCCCCATGATCATCAGATATTTAAATCCGAAAGATGCCGCCTTCGGCAGACAATCGGCGGCAGCATAATGAACGCTCAGACATGGGTGGCCATGTGCGTAGGTATTATGGCCATCCTGTCTGGGCTTTATGGCATGACTCGTTTTGTTGTTAAATCAATCATGGCTGAGATAGGGCCAAAAGCCAACGGGGATTCAATCAAAGAACAAATCAATCGTATTGAGCGCAATGTGGTCAGGCTTGAACAACGGATTGACCAATTCTTTCTTTCCAAATAAGACACGCCGAAACAATCCTTGCCCATTGTCGGGGTGTGCGCGTACCCTAAATTTATCAATCAAATCGGTTGATAAGAAGGGGCCTCAAATGACTTGGATTCAGAATAATTTAGATTGGGTGTTTTTTGCTTTTGGATGTATCTGCGCAATCGGTGGGTATCTCATCGGGCATAACATTGGTGTGGAGCAGGGGATGGATTCTGGCTTTCATGCTGGCAAAGACTTAGCCGATAGGGCTTGGAAACGCCAGAAGTGGACTCACATTGGTGATGGCTATTCCATGAGCAAAGTGGATGGCACGATTGTTAGGGAAATCAAAGATGGCCCACGCTAGAAAAACCGATCCATTTACATCGCATCTTGCAGCTGAAAGCATCAAGGATGTCACGCCCGTTCAATCCCGTATCCTTAGCCTATTTGATGCTTTTGGCGACATGACTGATGAGGAATTGATTCGCCAATATAACTTGGCGTTTGCAATGCACTGGCCATCGGCTGATTCTTCAATCCGTTCCCGGCGCAAAGAACTGGTGAACTTGGGCTTACTAACGCCTACCAGCATGGTACGCAATACCAAGGCTGGCCAGAAATCAATCGTATGGAACAGAGAACTGGTGTTGATATGAGTTTTGCAATGGATGATTATGTTGATGTGGCAGAGCGCATTAGATTAGCCAAAGAGTTATATCCAGAGATGTCGTTTCAGACTCTTGAAGATTCGGTTGTCACAGTTGGCCAAACAACATTTGTTCGGGTCAAGGTGGCTCTATACCGCGACCCTGCGGATGCCAGGCCCGCCGTGTGCATAGCCTGGGAACCGCTACCAGGCAAAACCCCGTACACCCGTGACAGTGAAGCTATGAACGCTGAAACTAGCGCAATGGGTCGCTGTTGCATTGCTATTGGTATCCCATCCAAGAAGGTTGCCAGCAAGGATGAGATAAAAGCAAGGCTGGCTGAGGTCACACCAATAAAGCCCGACCCTTGGAAAACCTTAGAAGGTGAATACATTACGAGGGCTCATGCTTATGTCCAGACGGATGAAGAACCACCTCAATGCAAACACGGATCAATGAAATTGAAGCAGGGCATCAGTAATAAGACAAACAAAGATTATTACGGCTGGACCTGCGATGGTGGAGACATTAATGACCAATGCCCTGCCGATTGGTGGGTCATGGGACCTGATGGCGTATGGAAGCCAAAGATAGCCAAGAATGGGTGAACTCAGGCTGATTAAGGGCGATGGTACTGACATAACGATTCACCGTGATGATTCAGTGACAATGGTGCAACATAAACGGCGCATGGAGCAATGCGATGGTTGCGAGAAATATGCGCTGGAAAGTGAAGGCACTGCTTATTGTGATGACAAACTAGAAATCATTCTATGGTTTTGTCATAAATGCGTGTTAATGAATAACCCATGACCCGTCATCGCAAAGACCGAGGTATGAGAACTCAACTTGTGGTCGCCAACTATCTCAGGGGAATGGGGTGGTTGGCGGCCACTTCCGCAGCTAGTGGTAGGCCAGGTGCAGATATCCTCAATGTGCCATTTGATTGTGAAGTCAAAGCCCGTAAGGACTTCAACCCGAAAGCCTGGCTTGACCAAGTGCGCAAACGCAATGCTGGCCAACAGTTGAAGCCGATGTCATTTGTAGTGATGCGTTTCAATGGTCAAGGCGAAGATGCAGGGCAATATGGCGCATTGTTGGACTTTGAAACTTTGACTGGATTGCTGTTGAAATGTGGCTATTTGACCGAAGGAATTAGTCGCTGCCAATGTGGTTCATGGATCAGTACTGGGCGCGAATGTAAGGTGTGTGATGCTCTTAATGCTCGATAGTTATCCACAGGCTGTATCAACAGGGTGTGGGACACGCCCAACATCATGCGTGAATCGTTGTTACCCTTGACATCACTGCTACGCTCCAATCGCAACGCGGAGCCCGTAGGAATAGCTCAAGCGGTGTGCTTGGTGCTTGTGGCCCTTCTATTGTCTATCCTTACGGGATATACCGCGTATGCAAAAGTGAGTACAGAACGCTATGAATTACACTTATATGCTCATTCACATTTGTTGCTAGATAGTGAAATGCAGTGCATTGATAAGCTATACGATCGTGAGAGTCATTGGAACCCTAAGGCCATCAATCCTCACAGTGGTGCTTATGGCATA
>Ga0209296_1003704_pt1 | contig 10337 bp, 20 predicted proteins | sample S_130206_EF_Meta_FD_187319 | JGI IMG/M metagenome (GOLD analysis project Ga0209296, IMG submission 187319) | Freshwater microbial communities from Lake Simoncouche, Canada to study carbon cycling - S_130206_EF_MetaG (SPAdes) (version 2) | ecosystem: Environmental > Aquatic > Freshwater > Lake ...
CCTTGGGATGCTGGATTTAGCCCACAGCAGCACGCATTTATGGATCAACAAATGGTTGCCATACAGGATCAATTAAACAACGCAAAGGCTGGTGGGTTTACAGATTGGAATCCACTTAACACGCAAGCAGCAGCATGGACTGGTGCAAAAATTCGCTCTGGCGATTTACTTCCATCTGATGCTGCAATGCACTATGGTGATTTTTCTCCTAAGTATCAGGCTATGGCTACGCATGAGCAAGCTACTGGTGCTGGAATTGGTCACATTGAAAATTTATTGTCTATGCCTTATGAGCAAAGACTTGCATTCCAAAATGCAGTACCTTGGACAGACCCAAGAGGCAGAGACATGATTTATGGCTCTGGCGGTTTACTTGTTGAGCCATCAACAAAAGCAGTCGGTGCTTACACGCCAAAGGCTACTGGTCTTCTTGAGGTAAACCCAGCAGAAGTTGCAAGACCTTTAGTGCAGCAATCTGGCGGTGCAATTATTCCAAGTGATGCACAAATGCTAAACATTGGAGAGTCATCACGCGCTTACATTGATGCACAAAATGCTGGTGCGTGGCACAAAATAATTCCAGATACGCAAACTAGTGCTGCCGAGAGAAACAGTATAAATATTCCATTGGACAAGAGTCCTACTCCAGAGCAGATGTCTAAACTAAGTGAGTTGGCAACGCAAAATGGTATGTTTGCAGTTGATACTGGTAAGGGAGTTAACCTAATCAATGATCCATATTCAAGCATTGGAAAGTCAAGAACTGGTATAACTTTATCAAAAGAAATAAAAGGTAATTTAGGAACAACATTAAAAGATGTCATCGGAGATACGGGTCAGCGAGTAAAAATAGAAACAGGTTACCAAGACTATGAAAGTCTTTGGAAAGATGTAGGAAAAGGAAAAGCTACAAAACAGTTCTTAGATACTCTAAAAACAAATGAACAATTTGCTCAGAGCATTGAGCCAGCATTACAACAAAAAGCGCTTGCTAATATGCAGCGCGATGCAGAGTTTGCAAAACGAACTGGCGGTAAAGTAAGAGACGATATACAAAAAGCCAGAGAAATATTTGCAGCAAAAGGAATTGCTGGTCTTACTGCTGCTCTGGCTTCTGGGGTTGTTCTGGCTGAACCTGCTCGCGCAGTTCTTGATCCTTCGCAATTACAGTAGATCGGTGGTTGGCTGAGGGGAATGACTTAACCCCAGCCATTCTTCTCATTTGAGCAGCTTCTTCTGCCTCGGTAAGGTTTACCGCAATGATCTCGGTAAACCCGTTAGGGTGTGTGATGTATTCGTATGGCATTGTTTCCCCCTAAAAATTAAACACGACTTCTCAGCGCAATAAGCTCAAGCACATTAGGATCATTTTCCTGACCCTTTGCTGGTGAGTACAGCGCTCGGTATCTTTCCTCTGCTTGAGGTCTTGGCTCACACAAGTAGTACACCGCAAGAGACTTGCGTGCAAAGTCTTCTGGGCATTGAACGGGTCGTGAGAGTCCATGTAATGAGTTTGTTGTGTCAAACAAAACAGCACGATTGAATTTAGGCATCACTTCTCTTACGAGGTTGGATGTCTCGCTCCACATCCCTAAGTGACCGCCAAAGTCTTTGTGCCAGTCAGGTGTCAGGTACACGATTAGATTCAACCGTCTCTCAAGAAGGAGCTTGGGGTGTATTGAGTAGTCCAGATGCGGGTTGAGCTTTCCCCCAGAGATGTGCCTGTGCATACCAGCGCCATGCAAACCAGCGTCAGCGTAGAGCGTGCAGCCAGTCAGGTGAACAAGGTGCTGCACAAAGTCTGGCGACACAAGGTGCTGCATTGCTTTGTAGATGCTGGCTGGGAAAGCACCCCAATGATTCATGGTTGACTTGTGTTCAAGTGCGTTGTTGTAATGCACCCAGAAGTCTTGTACCTTGTCAAAGTCTTGAGATATTTGCAGAGCGAGTTGTGGTGGAAAGAAGTCATCTATTACCAAGTGCTTGAACGGGTGCTCGGACTGCCAAGCAAATGTGTGTGTCTTCATATCTCACCAAAAAATGCTGCCGTTAACGGGTCACGCTTAATCTTGCGTCTTAGTTGATTCTGCTTGGTTAGTCTTCTTTCCTTTGCGTCTGCATCTTCTTTGGCTCTGTGTTTACGCAATCGCGAGCTGCTGCTCACAGGCTCTGGCTTATCTGCATCGACTCCAATCCCGTAGCGGTACACAGCAGACCATTGCGTCACGCTGGTCTTACGCCATGACTGGATGTGGACATTGCCTTCTTTTCGCAGCTTGGCGATCATGTCTCTGCTGGACCTGATGGTGCAGAAGAGAATCTCAGCCAGCTCGACCGCGGTGTATCCCTTTTGCGTTATCAGGGAGATTAGACGGGGCAACCTGACTGGCTTCATTTGTCCTCATGTCCAAAGTACAGAACCGCAAAGATGATAGCAATGGCAATGGCAGCGCCAAGCGTTAGCAAGACAATGATGGTCAATATATTTTCAATCATAGTTAAGCCCCTTGAGTTTTAATTCAATGTTTTTAGCAGTCTGCTCGATCTCGCAGCCCCCTTTGGCGTAGGCTATACACTCGTGTATCTGCTCGTCGGTGAGGGATACCCACGCTCTTTTGTAGGTCTGGATGTCGTCGTCGTCCACAACCTTGCGGTGCGGGACTGATATGCCTATGTGTCGTGTCATGCTGCCTTCTCCTCTATTACTCTAGCTTTGCGTGACTTTATCTCATTCATCACAATGTCGAGTGCCTTCTCAAGCTGGGCGATTGTCGTGATGTCGAGCTGTGCGTCGTGCAGTTCCATGACATAGTTGATCGCTGTCAGCTCGGATGCCTTCGCCACAAACCTATCTTGGCGGTTGATACCGCGACGCGATAACTCCAGCAATGCGTCTTGACCTTCTCTGATCTCGTCTACATACTCATGCCCAATGCCAAGGCGCGAGAGGGCTTCGGAGACATTGAGGGCAGAGATGATTGAGTCGAGGTCGTAACGCTTTGCCTGACCCGTCCTGAGAGATTCCAAGGCACTATGGTTCTTTATCTTTAGATCGAGTACCGCGCTGCCAGTAGCGGACACAAGTCTAAACCCGTTGAGCACATAGGTGGTGGCATCGAGGCGCACGCCACGGGGTCTGTACTTACTTCTTTTTCGCATTGCTTTTTAACCTTGGGCAGTTTATGCAGAACACCTTATCCTTGGACTGACACACGCCAAGGGTCTCGCACTTGGTGCGTAGTACAACCCACGGTGGCGGTGTCACCCATCTAGTTTTGACTTCAGTCATTGCTGCGCAATCATTTGCATCTCTAACTCTTTGACGCGCTCGGTCAACTCTTTGACGGTCAGCTCTGCTATCTCTAGCTCGTTGCCGTGGGTGCGTTGTGCCATCTTCATGCCAGCGTCGTAACCAAGCATTGCACCTTTGTGCATTGCGTCTCTAGCAAGTTTGCCGACATCTTGTGGCGACATGATTCTGGCTTGACCTTCGGTCTTCAGAATGTATTGCAAGACCATCTCTTCAATTTTCTTTTGTACTGACATGATTAGTACCCCATCGTAAGCATTGCGGTAATAAGACCGACGGTTACGCCAGCCAAGAAGATGAAAACGCAATCCACAAGGGAGATGCGTTGGTCGAGGTACGGACCGTCAACCTCGAAATTCTCGGTGTAGTTTTGATGTTTCATTATTCGCTTTCAGAGTTAAACATTACGAGGGCTTCTTCGCAAATGTGATCCACGATGGACTGCATAAGAAGGTGAGCGATGTCAATGTCACCGCAAAAGGCATTGACCAGATTCATGCACTCAGGGAAGTCTGGCGCTTCCCCGTGATTGAATTCTGCGGGTTCGTACTCCAAGTGGCAGGTGAGTTCTACACCTTCCACTTCGCAGTTAAATTTGTATAGGGTTTCTAGCATTTATAAAATACCAAAAACAGGATGCCAGTCTGTATAGGAATCAACTTCAGCCAAAAGAAATGCTTGCATTGATTGCCAATATGCTTCACAGATAAGTTTATCAATCATAAATTCTCCAATGTAGTTGTTAAAAGATGGGGCTTTCGCCCCGTTTGGTTTAATAATCTTCACCAGCGCGTGCTGGTTGTGCGCCAAGGAATTGAGGGTTAAATGGCGCATCATGTTTCCATGCTGTCACTTCTTTCTTTTCGTCGATGCGTGTGAAAAAATCTGCTTGTTTGCTTGCTGCGCACTTCGCGCATTGATACTGATCTGCCTTGAACTCTGACCAGTTACCTGACATCGGTGTGCGCAGTATGTTTCTACCGCAAGCAGTTCTGGATGTCATGCCAGAACCATATTTGTTTAAGTGCATTACTCTCATGCTGTCACCTCATTCAAGATGGCTAATGCTTCTTTGGCGCTGGAAGCCTCATAGTCACGGCAGATAGGTACTTCGATACCATTTTCATATCGAACTATCCATGCACCTGATACGGTGCAATTAAGACGAGGATTGAATTTTTCCTCTTGACAATAAACTTCTACGACTTTCATGTTTGCTCCCTAGCTTTGGTTGTTGATATGCCGATCATACATGAATTGACTACATCATCAAGCCCCTATTATTTAGTCAACTATTACCCCAATACAATAGACCCCGACAGGGTGTAGTTTCCCTGTCGCTGTGCCTCCTTGTCTCCGCATGGGGTGCAGTTGCCTTATAGGGGCTGGGTGACAGGACTCAGCCCCTTTTTTTGTTTGTTGTTGACTTTATCAATTTTGAGTTAACATTGTAGGCATGAACTACTTAACTGAAATAATTGAACGCGCTGAAAAGGCGGGTTTCAAGATGGCTGATATATGCCGAGAGGCTGGCATCGATCAGGCTCAGATGTCTCGCTGGATGGCGGGGCATACCGTACCCTTGATCACCTCAATAGAGAAACTCAGAACCGCCACAGATCGTTTGATTGCATCACGGGTCGAGGCTTTAGGGGTCAAGAATGATTAGGGTGATGGGTGTGGATGTGGGCGCACTCGGAGCATTTTCTCTGTATGTTGACGGCAAGTTTGAGCAGGTCGTCGATATGCCAATCGTGGAGGTGCTTAGAGGTGGCAAGAACAAGCGTCAAGTCTCTGCGCAGGGCGTAGCAAGCATTGTCAAGGTCTTCGCTCCTACGCACGCATTCGTAGAACGCACAGGCGCAATGCCAAACCAAGGCACAGCGAGTATGTATGCCTTCGGCAGAGCTGCTGGAATTATTGAAGGCGCACTTGCGTCTTTCTCAGTACCGATCACCTACATCAATCCCTTGGTGTGGCAGAAGGCTACGGGTTGCGCCAAGGGTAAGGACGCTATACGCCACAGGTGCATGGAACTGCATCCAGAGCACCAGCAAGTGTTTTCTCGCGTTAAGGACTCTGGCAGGGCTGACGCAACCATGATCGCTTACTTTGGGAGTCAGGCTAAATGATCGAAGTCAACGCAACATACAACCATGAATTGGTCAATCGCATGATTGAAGAGGCGGTCTTGGCAGAGCGTGAATCCTGTGCTGCTATCTGCGACGAGGTGAACAAAGACATGAGCATTGGTCCACTAGAAAAATATAGGGCATCTTGGATTGCTCAAGCAATCAGGGCGAGAGGTAACAAATGATCGACGAAGAACGAGGCGCAATGCGCGAGCACATTGTCTGGCTCACTAAGGAGCTAGAAGACACCAGAACCAAACTCAAGATAAGAGACGAGTTGCTGTCTGAGTTACTCGATCCAGAGCAGCTCGGTCATGCAGTCACTAACGAGGTGCGCGGTCGCATCTACACACTTTTGCACTTACAAGAGCAATGATCCGCAAGGCAACATTAGATGATATGCAGTACATAGTCAGTCTTTCAAAGAAAGAAAGTCTGTGCCTTGGATTCATTCCAAAGGTTGCGTATGAGGCTGCGATTACTGGCTATAAAGGCGGTAAGCGTTGGAGCACGACTTGTAATGATCAGTTATTTGTGTGTGTAGAAAACAATGATCTTGTTGGCTTTGTGATGTTTAGTTACGGCAAATACTCCAAGGTAAACCAGATATGTATTCAAGCAGATGCAAGGCTTATCTCCAGAGGTAAAGCATTGCTTAGTGCTGGCATTTCACACGGCAATCTGCGTGGCATAGAAGACTTCTCTTGTGGCTGCGCAGACGACTTACCAAGTAACTTCTTTTGGAAGCAGATGGGTTGGGTAAGAGTTGGTGAGCGCCAAGGCATAAGCCACAAGAACACATGGAAAGAGACTAGCAAACGCAAGGTAAATATTTATCGATACATGACAAGCAGTTTGTTTGTCAACGACTTCGGTCTAATACTCCCTAAAGAAAATGTTGAGATAGTTATTTAAACGCAAGGAAAACAATGATCAAACTACGCCCATCGGCAGCTACGCGCTGGCTCTCATGTCCTGCATCTGTGAGGCTGTGCGCAGATATACCGTATCAGCCAGCAGGAGAGGCTGCGCAGATCGGTACTGCCATTCACGAGGTGGCAGAGACTGCATTCCTTACTAACTCAAGCCCCTATGACTGGGTTGGTAAGACGGTCAAGGACATTCTTATCACCGAGCAGAACGCTGACTTTGCAGCAGCTCATGTGAACCATATCAGGGACTTGGAGTTAAGACTTGGCACGCTAAAGGTTGAGCAGTATGTCACCGTGTACAAGGACAAGGACATTGAGCTGGGTGGTACTGCCGATGTGGTGGCATGGAATGACGAGAAGTCAACCCTTGTCATTGCTGACTTGAAGACTGGCAGAGGCTATGTGGACGCTGACTCAGACCAGATGAAGATATACGCCATCGGTGCAATGCGTCACGCAAAGATTGAATTCAGCAACATCGAGCTGTCGATCATTCAACCGCACCACGGTGAACCCCGTACACACAAGATCACATTCAAAGAATTAAACGAATGGGCAGCGACAAGATTAACTCCAGCGATCCAAGCAATCAAGAAGGGTGATACCGAACCCACACCAACAGAAGACGGTTGCCAATGGTGTCCAGCTAAGGCGGTGTGTCCTGCGCAAAGAAAAGGGTTTGAGGTCATTGCTGCATACCCAAGCATTCAGCACCTAAACAAAGAAGGCGTTAACGCTGCGCTAACAGCTCTCGCGCCAGAAGTTATTGCAGACCTACTTGAACGCGCTCCACTTGTGGAGAAGTTTATCGATGCCGTGAGAGATCACGCAGTTAAACGCATCGAGGCTGGTGAAGTTATCAAGGGTTGGCAGATGCAGCCGAAGCGTGCGTACCGCAAGTGGATCGATGAGAACGACGCAAAGAATCAATTACACGATGCTGGTATCCCTGCGGATAAGTTGGTTACTAGCGAACTTATTAGTCCATCTGAAGCAGCCAAACTCTTACCTAAAGAATCTAAAGACCTCATTGACAAGCTCACACGCAAAGAGAGTAGTGGTTTAACTCTTGCGCGAGATTACTCATTAGGTCAATAATCATTTCCCCCAACCGTTGCTAAACGCAACATAAACTCGAAAGGCTCAAATGCTTAATCTTTCATCATCATCTGGCGGTGGTAATTACATTCGCTTTATGCCATCTGCTAACGCATGGCTCAACTCAAACAAGGAGGAGTTCACGCCAAAGAAAATGGTTGTGGATACTGCTAGTCTTCAGACTGGGTGGATGCACCTTGGAGAAGGTGTACGCGACTGGCAACCAGACGCAAGTCTGGGTAAGAAGGGTGCTCAACCGTCACCAGACCATAAGCGCGGTTTCTCCATCAAGTTTTATAACAAGGAGATGGGACTCGCTGAGTGGAGCGCAAACGGGACAGGACCAAATATGGGGCTTGAGAAACTCTGGAAGGCAATCGAGGCGGGTCAAGCTGCTAATGCTGGCAAGTTACCTGTGATTGAGTACAAGTCTTCAACGCTAGAGAAGATCGGCAAGGGGACAACAAGAATCCCTAACTTCGATGTGGTGTCATGGATTGAGAGACCTGCTGGTATGGATGCGGTGGACGACGGCACGCAATCATTTGATAGCGACGGCAAGATCAGCATGGCAGCACCAGCTCCAGCTCCAGCACCTAAAGCAGCGCCTAAGACTGCTATGGCTGCTGCGATTGACGACGACGAGATGTTTTAACTTTTAGGAGAGACGGGGCTGGCTGAAAGGTCAGTCCCGTTTTTTTTCCTCTATGGAAAACACACAAGAATTTTGGATGCTGCTACTTATTGCGTTGGCTCAGAGGGTCTACGAGTTGGAGCAGAGATTAGAACAATTAGAACAAGGACAAGAATGCAAGCCGAACAAATAGCGCAAGCGCTTGGCAACGCAAAGAAGGTGAATGGTCAATGGATGGCGAGCTGTCCTGTAAGCAGTCACGGGCAGGGTAACGGGGACAAGAATCCAAGTCTATGCGTATCAGAGACAGACGAAGGCAAGCCACTCTTCAAGTGCTTTAGTGGGTGCTCTCAGGAGTCTGTCTTCAATGCGGTGAAGGATTACGGTCTGCTAGACGACTTACCGAACCCGACAGACTTCTTGACGCAGATCAAGCCGTTACCAAAGCCTCAAGAACCTGTGCTCGAACAGGAGTGGCACTATGTAGACGAAGACGGCATCACCCAGCACATCAAGCAGAGATACAAGACCTTCGACGCAAAGGGAAAGACATACAAGCAGTACCGTGTGGACGAGAACGGCAGACGGCACGCATCAATGACGGGTGCGAACATCGTCCCGTACAACTTACCAGAGGTGGACTTTGCAAGAAAGACAGGACGCACAGTCTTCTTGTGCGAAGGCGAGAAGGCTGCCGACGCTCTCAAGTCTTTAGGCGTAGTGGCAACCTGTACACACAACGGTGCAAGCAGCTTCCCCGAAGATGTCGTCAAGCACTTAGTCGGACTCACCATTGCGATAGTGCCTGACAACGATCTGGTAGGCTGGGAGTACGCAAGGAAAGCAGTCGCAGCTCTTAAGTCGGTTACAAAAAGTATTCGAGTGGTAGACCTCCAGCTCGACGATCTGAAGGAGGACGCATACGAGTTTGTCCACAAGTATGGCGGTGACAAGGACAAACTGGTTGACCTGACAAAAGCCACGCAAGCAGTCATAAGTGAGATGGATGTAACGACTCCTGCAAGATTGATTGGCGTTGCTGAGACACCAGTATCGGAAGAGTTAGAACTTCCCGCGGTCACGCCAGTCAGAGAAGGATTCAAGCTCGAAGCATGGGACGACATACAGGACGAACCTGTCGAGTGGCTCATTCAAGGAGTAATCCCGCAACGATCATTCGTTGCCCTGTATGCGCCTCCTGCCTCGTTTAAGAGCTTTATCGCACTCGACATTGCCGAGTGCATCGCAACAGGCAGAGCATTCCTTGGCAACCAGATCACCAGACAGGGTGCAGTCCTGTACATCGCAGGGGAAGGACATGGTGGCATCGGGTCAAGGATCAAGGCTTTGAAGACGCATCACAAGACACCAGTTGGAGCGCCAGTCTATTTCCTGAGACGGCAGGTCAACTTGCGCAGCTCGAAGACAGACCTCCAAGACCTAGTGAACGCAATAGACGACTTGAAGGCGATCCATGAGATTCACTTCGAGATGATCATCATCGACACCTTGGCTAGAGCGTTTGGCGGTGGTAACGAGAACGCAAGTGAGGACATGGGTGCATTCATTACGGCTGCTGGCGCTATACAAGGCAGGTATGAGTGTGGTCTTTTGGTAGTTCACCATGCTGGTAAGGACGCAACCAAGGGCTTGAGAGGTCACTCTTCCCTGCTAGGCGCAGTAGACACCGAGCTGGAGATTATCCGAATAGAAGGCGCTCAACCGCCAAAAGGAATCTTGCACATCAGCAAGCAGAAGGACGGGGAAGACGGTCAGAGGATCGGGTTCAGAATGGTCGAGGTCAGCTCCAGCAGCTTAAACATTGCGCAGGGCGAAGAGACATCCAGTCTGGCGGTCGAGGTAGACGAAGACATGGACACAACGCAAAAAGCCACAAAAGAAAAGAACAAGGACGGTCTGGATCGCAAGGGGAATGGTCCTGTCCAGCAGCTCGCATTGACCTGTCTGCATGACGCAATCAAGGTTCATGGCGAGATGCAGACCATCGCTGGGATGCGCAACAAGTGCGTGAAGTTGGACAAGTGGCGGGACGAATTCAAGTCAAGAAGTGGCAGCGACATACTCCAAGCAACCTTTAATACGAACTGGTGGAAGTCAAAACGAGACTTGCAGAATTTAAAGAAAGTAGTAATAAAGGATGAGTGGTGCTGGGCGGTGTTTGGCGAAGTTGAGGCTATTGATACGCCAGTTTCTAATGTCCATTCGTTGGT
>Ga0209296_1003708_pt1 | contig 10331 bp, 10 predicted proteins | sample S_130206_EF_Meta_FD_187319 | JGI IMG/M metagenome (GOLD analysis project Ga0209296, IMG submission 187319) | Freshwater microbial communities from Lake Simoncouche, Canada to study carbon cycling - S_130206_EF_MetaG (SPAdes) (version 2) | ecosystem: Environmental > Aquatic > Freshwater > Lake ...
ACAAATGATGACTTGGATATTGTGAAGATAGGCTCTATCCTCTCAAATAAAGCTGACTTAATACATGATCCAATCGAAACATTATTATAGTCATTGTAAGTAGTAGTGATTGTTGGATAGCATCCTCTTATAGCTGTGATTGGTCCATTAGGTCGTGGTGGGAATGTCGCTATCTTGGAGCTTGCATTAGCACCTAAAGCATTGTAATAAACAATGGCTATAATCTCTTTTGGAAACTCACTCAATGCAGTTAAGTTAGCATCTAACCTCCATGTATTGCCAGCGACATTTATAACAGTTGCAGTCTGATTATCTTCTATGATTGCAGGATTAATGCCAACAACAGTATTAGTAGGCTGTCCGTTTATCATCAATATCTTTGCAGATGTTGGAGTATTTAAAGCATTGACATTAGTGAATGTTATTCTTGTTGGAGTAGAAACCCCAATAACATAATCTAAAGTAGGCAATGTTACTGCAAAGGTACTTACCAATGGAGACTGGTCATAATAAGTAGCATCAATAACATCAAAGTCCAACATCTCATCAAAGGTCTGAGTAGTGATGTCAGTTACCCTTATATGCTTTACAAAGAACTTATCTGAATCATACATTGATGAGCCACTACCAATCGTGTTGATTGTTGGAGCTTGTCCATCAGGCACAGCAAACCATAAATTATAGTTGTTAGTGCCATTCTCAGCCACATAGCCATTGACATCATCAGTAACCATGAATCTATGTCTAATAGAAAAAGTATTGTCGCTAAGTCGCTTAAACTGAACATCCATATTTTTGTTAAACCAATAGTCTGCACCTTGACTTGATCCATTAACAAGTAAGGTCATATCATACCAAGTCCCTACAACAGTTGCCGATGTAACAGTAAATCGAAAGTAATTTGATGAAGCAGGAAAGCGAGGATTGGTCAATGCAATAGCTGAGTCATATTGGACCACCGTATTATCTAAAGTTATGCAAGTACCTCCTAAAGTGTATTCGGCAGTCATGGTCTTTGTCTCGCCTGGAGTAGCTACTAAGTAACTTAAACTTGCTAATCCACTAATGCTATCTGTATATGCTATGCTTGTTCTTTTCATGTTAAATTATTCCTCTTATTTTACAAGTACGTTTTTTAAAATCCCAATCAACATTCTCTATTACTGCCTTTGATGGAGTGCCAAACACATCAATCATAACTGCTGAATCACTTGTAAATGCTAAATATTCAGCACAGGTAAACTCAACCTCTACATTGAATCTTAAATACTTCTTTGAGTATCTTGAAGTATAGCCTAAATGATTAGGAGTATTTCTTGGATTCTCAATAAAGTGAAAGCAGTCATAAAGATTCACATCTCTATATCTTGAATAAGTTAATGTACTTCCTGGTGCAAGTCCACTATATTCAGAATAAACACTTGCTAAGTTTCCATTAAAATAAAAAGGACTATTCATATCATATAACCTTGCAGTATAATGTGGATAAGAGTAAGTACCTAATCTGTAATATGGTCCTAATGGTGCAGTACCAACAAAATCGCCAGGTATTACAAGTGATGGAGTTGATAATGTATAAGGCTTTCTTAACATAACAAATCCAACACCACCAGGATTACCAACAGGAGCATATCCATATTGAGTAAAAACTGAATAAGCATCTTTTTGAATCGGACTAACAGGATTGTTCCATTCTTCAATATTATTATACATTGCATAATCTACATTAATATCATCAGTATCATTTAAATTAGCTTGTGTATTCCATTTGAAATCAGCATAAGCATATTGGTTTCTATTGTCAATTTCAAAGCATACATTATAATTAGTGCAATCCTTCCATACTTCTGAAGCTTGAAAAAAGTAATCCTTTCTTTCAAAGATAAAATGGACCTGACTGCCTACCTTTTTAATAAGATAATCAGCATTATAAACTGTCTTTAACTCCTCAAAAAATTGCTTAATAGTCCTTATATACCTATGTTCAAATCTTATAACATCGTCTGTTCTTCTCTCTTTAAGACCTTTTGATATATCTGCATTTAATAAATAAGAATGATAATAAACATTAGTATCTCCAGCTTCTCCCAATATAGTTGTGATTCCATATTTATCTCCTGTCCATCCATTAGGTCCTGTTGAACTATCTAATATGGAAGATTTAAATACAAACTCAGGCAATGATGCTATTGAATTTCTAATCAACCCACCTACTCTTACTGCTTCTTGATAATTCTCTACACCAACTCCAGTATCTCCATCTGTAATTAAAAAATTTAATACGTGTTCACTTGGATCAGCTAAATAAGCATCATAGTTAAGCACATTGTTTAATGAATTATAAGCATCAGTTATCTCATCATATTGCGAAGCTCTACACTTGACAAAGCAATCGCCACTACACCACTCAATCTTATCTCTTGTAATCTGACCTTTGAAAATCCACTCTCCACATTCACAATCATATATTCTAACCCACATATAATTAATGGGACTAATAGAATTATAGAATGCATTTAGTATCAAAGTTTTAGTACCTCCAACATTGTCATAGAACAATAGGTCGCCACTCATTGTACTTTTTACCTGATTGCCTTCTTGTTTACTTGACTCTAAAGTAAGGTCATCAAGTCCTGAAATATCATCTCCATTAACAGGAAACCATGTAGGAGTAGTCCTACTTAAATTGTAAGGAATAGGATTACCTGATAAGGTAACAGTTGGATATGCTAATTCTAATCTCATTTGATAAAATGAAAGTTAATAAATTAAATGATTAAACAAAATAAAAAAGGTGGTGCAATCGACTGCACCACCCTCTCAAAAATTAACAACTAAAAATGAATGAGCAAATCTAATCATTAATTTTAATAAAGCAAATTTATCTTTTCCAATTCTTCTCCTTTGATGCCAGCTCAGTTACTCTGATTGATAAACCTCTGCTATCCACATTCATTGATGTCTGTGGCATTCTATTAGGTAGGTCTAAGATAGCACTTTCAACTGCCCTCATACGTTCTTCTAACTGCCCACTACTATTTACTTGCAATCCTCCTAATATATTGTTAAATGACATGACAGGCATCTGATTGTTCTTGATGATATCGGCTAATGGTATTCTATTCTTATGGATGTATTCAAGCTCGTTCCTATTCTTAGAAGTATATTCTTTGTCCATTACAAACTCATTATCGTGAACAATACCTACAGGAATATGCCCTGTATTATCTCTTTGTCCTGTGCCATCTCCAGTAAATCCACCCTTTGCAAATTGTTGAGATGAGATGATACCTATCTGAACTGCTCCCATTGCACCTGCTAATATAGCCATGATAGCTGCTAAATATGCTGGCTTAGTACCTAAAGCATTAGTTACACCAATGGCTGTATTGACAATGGCTTCTGAAATAGCTGCAGCTTTCTTTTTTCTGCTTTCTTTTCGCCTTAATTCTTCAAGTTTAAGCATCTTTTTTTCTTCTGCATCAAGCAACTGACTGTTACCTTTATCTGCTAACTCTCTTGCTCTTTCTATTGCTGTCTTTTGATGGTCAATAGCTTTGTCTATTCTTGCTATATTTCTATCAATTATAGCATCAACAGCTGATATTGCTACACTAACTATCTTTAATGATGATGCTACTGCCTGATATTGTGCTTTTTTAGTTTTATCTTCTAACTCTGTTAATGTAGATTTTGCTGATGTTACTGATTCTTCATTAGTTTTATTGGTTTTTGCTACATTAGTTTTTGTATCTTCAACTTGTTTTGCTGCTGCTGCATTTTGTTTATTTACTTTATCTTCTATTGCTTTTATTTCTTTTTCATCACCACTTTGAATAATTGCTAATAATTCTAAAGCACCTTTTCTTTTTATTTCAACCTCTTGGTCTTGTGCTTGCTGTATTAAATCTAAATTTTGATTTCTTACTGCATCAGCATATTCAATAAGTCCTTGAAGTTGCAATCTTTGCTGATCAACTGCATCATTTAAAGCTTTTATATCAATAGAAGATGCTATAATTTCTCCTAACATTTGAAAAGGAACTCCTATCTTACTATCAAAAGTAGATGTAATTGAACTAAAATTAGATACAAAATTCTTAGTATCATCCAATAGTTTGCTTAAATTTTCATTTGTTTGAACAGACATGAAGTCAGTTGTAATCGTTAATTTAGAAAAGTCTATTATCTCTAATTCTTTTTTAATATCTTGATATAATCCCTCTGCTTCTGCAACATCTAACACAGGAGCAATCTTTACTTTAACTTTGACTGGATCTTTAGCTTTGACCTCTTTAACTTCATTATCTGTAACTCCAAATAACTCATATAATTTTTTAATCCTTAAATCTGCATCCTTTATTCTTTCCTCAGCTAATCTAATAACTTCTTTTGTTCCTGCTGCTCTTGCATCACTTATTGTTTTTTGAGCTTTTAATTGTTCGCCTGACATTGTTTCAGTAGTAACTGCACTTAAATCATAAATACCCTTCTTTTGATTTTCAATAGCTTTCTGATCCTTTAATATATTTTCTTTTTGGTCTTGTATAAACTGCCTATCAGATAAAGATTCTTCTGCAATCTTTGTTATTTCATTTTCTGCTGCTCTTGCCAATGACCTTTTAACAATTAAATCTGTTTGTCTCCTTATTGCACTTTCAATTAATGATGAATTGTCTATTTGAGTAGCATCTATTTTATTGCCATCTTCTGCTAATTCATTATACTTTACAACTGCCTTTAATCTTTCCTCTCTTGATAATTGTTGGTCTTTAATAGCTGTACCTAAACTTATAACAGTAGCTAATTCTTTTGAGCTATTTTTTACAGCTTCATCACTAACATCTGCAATGCTTTGTCTTAATTTTAATTCATTTTCTTGCTCTCTTGTAAGTTGAGCAACCCAAGGGACCATATCTTTATAAGCTATAACTAATGCAGCTATACCAGCTAATAATAAAGTAACTCCACCTGTGGCAATCGCCCATGCTGTTGCAGAAGATACTCCGAATTGTGTTTGAATGGCAGTAACTACTCTTAATGCTAATCCATAAAGACCTGTTGCAGCTGTCTCGCCTTCTGTTGCAACTATATTTTCCTCAGCTAATATTATGCTTGTCTCTGTACTTGCATTAAATAGATTCTGCCAATACAACTTTACTGAATTAACAAATCCACTCTCAGCATCTAATGTGTTTTGGATGGCTTGTAAAGATTGAAGCACAGCCATTGCTCCGTTTACTTTCAGTAGTGCCTTTTGTACATCCTCATTCTCTGAGCCAAATAATGCAGCAGCTCCTTGAAGTCCAGCGAACACTCCTACTCCTAATTGAAGTCCTTGCATAGCTGTATCTAAAGCTCTTGTATCAGATGCTAATAGTTTAATCTGTGCTTGTTGGTCACCCATTGCATCAGTTAAGTGAGCTAACTTTGCCTGAGCATCAACATATTCTTGCCCACTTAAAGTAGGTAAGACTTGTTTCAGCTCCATTACTTGAGCCTTATAAGACTTTAGCTTACCACCTACTTTCTCAGTCTCAACAGCCATCTTTTGAGTAGCAATCACTCCTTTATCAATAGCATCTCCAAGCTGTTTAGTAGCTTGTACTTGGTCAATCTTACCTTTCTTATAAGCATCAACAGTCTCTTTTCCTGCCTTGCCAAAGTCCTTTTCCTTAGCAGTTGCATTGGATAATTCAGCACCAAGCTCTTTTATCTCGTTAGTAGATTCAGCTATTGAGATGTCGTTAAATGTTTTTTTTGCTTTCGCCAGGTTAGTCAATCCATCAGCTCCACCCTTTACATTCTTGTTGAACTCATCAACTTGCTTGGTGGCATTCTCCATCACTCCATCCAATGAAGCAACTTGCTTAGTAGCATCAGTTGTGTCAAATAAGACCTTAAATATTATATTTTCTGTTGCCATTATATTATTTTATGAATTGAAATATAGTAATTTTATACCAAATAGTATTATACTAAAAGGTATAATTAAGATTCAAGCTCCTCTCTATCCTCAAACAGCTCATCATACATCTCTGCACTCATCACATCAATTATCTTGTAGCATCGCCTTAGTATATTCTTTTTTAAAATACTTTCATCAGATGTCATTGGATTAATCATATCGGCTATCTGAATAAGAGTAGAGCAGGAAGTAAAGTATTCCTCACGAGTAGTAAACTCCACTTCAAAGTCCAAGTCATCATCATCTTCTATTGGTGCTTCTTTCTCTTTTGCCATGATTAAAATATGTTAGTGATTCGAGCTATCTGCCCATTATTCTTGCAATGCAAAAACCCCTCAATAGCCTTGATACTTAAATATCCGTTTCGATGATGCCAGCTATCTGTTCCTGATGGACTCCTCAAGCTTTCAACAGTTATGCCGATAAAGTCTTTAGCAGTCTTATGATGAACGTGATGTGTATAAACATATCTGTGCTTGGTAGATGCCCATTCTTGACTGAACTCCTGAGCCATCAATAAAGGTAAATCAGCTAACTTAGCACCATCGCCATGAGTAGTGCCTATTAAGTTATTGTGATACTTAAATCCCTTCCTATGTGCTATTGAACAATCAAATGTGATGTTCTTGCAATCTTTAAAGTAAGTCTTTATTACATCTGCTAAAAAGAATCCATTAGTGTAATCGTGATTGCTTGGATTGAAAGTGAAGTGAACATCAGCTACGGTTACCAACTTCAATAAGATGTCAATATAAAGCTGTTTAGCTATCAAAAAGTTATCATACCACATACCATCAGTATCTTGTGGAGTGCCTGATGTAGTCATTCTCTTTGGATTGTCCACATGGAGAATATCGTTACCACCGATGAACAAAATCTTATCAATAGGAAAGGATGATACCTTTTGCAAGATGCCATCAACTCCTTCTAATGCCCTCTTAACTGCTATCTGATTGTTGTAATCTTCTCCAGTCTCGAATGATGAACATAACTTGCCGATGTGAATGTCGGCAGGATCTAATACAAGTAAGTAGCTATTCTTATCCACTACCCTCTTTAATTTAGGAAACTTAGGGATGAATGCTTGCAGGTCCTTAATCAAGTCTGCTTTAAGCTCACTTACCTTTACTATCTCATTGGGAACAAAGTCAGGATTCACAACAAAGGCACTCACTCCTGGAGTCGTATCTGTTGGTTTAGTCTTAATCCATATATTCTTTGCTGATGTCAATGGCACATCTGTAAGCTCACAAGCATTCAAGATGCCCTCATGCAAGTCTAATATCCTCTTTTTGTTCCTCATGATGTAAACCTTTAAAGCATTTACATCAGCATTCTCATCTGAGCTATCTTCAGTGTTTAAAAGTATCTTGGCTAACTTGGTATAGGAGTCGTGGAATAATGGATTGGCTATAATTAAGTCCCTAATTTGTTGGTCTAAATGACTAAATTTTGACTTCATTGAATGATTAATTAAGCATTAGTGATGTCAGATTGACTTAATGAATTGTAACTCATACAAAGTTATTCATAAATTAATTAATAACACTATAAATCTAACTTAGTCCTATAAATATTTACTAAGGAATATTTGAAAGCGTCTAATAAATGCGACAACTCCTTACCCTCGCCACTACTCTTTTTGATTAGATTACCATGCATATCTGCTTCACAATAGGTAAGGTCCTTGATTAAATAAGGCATAGACTCATTGATAAAGCACTTGTTAAAGTGGAATGCCCTGTTCATTATCTCTCGGCTATTATGATTGGAGTGATTCATTCCGGGAATAGTGAATGCTCTATCATGTATAGATAATTCATCTTTTATTACATGATAATAATTTAACCCTCCTTTACTGATGGCTTGGCGATTCTTACCTGTGCTGTCTCCTGTTACTATCACATAGTTTGACTTTGGTAGCTTGCTCCTTATCTCAGCACAAAGTTGCCATATATCGCTATTTCTTAGCCGATATTCCTCAATAAAGTAAACTACTCCAGCTCTAATCTGTGATGCTACACAAGTCATTGGATCTACGTTAAAGTCAAATGAAAGTAAGATGTCCGAATTATCAAAGTCAAACTTGCCAACGTGCTTGCTCTTATCAAAGTTGGTGATGTAAGGCTTATCAACCTCAGCTCTGCCCCACTTACCAAAAAGATTGATGTCTAATAAGTTTTGGTTATGCTCATACTTCCTCCTTAAACTTATCTCATAAGCTTCCTTGTCAATGTATTCATTGTCATTTAAGGTAGAGTGATGGATGAGTAGGTCATCTCCATAATCAGCTCTCGGCTTGCTTATGTCATCAGGACTAAAGAAGTAGGACCTTATAAAGTTATTCTCATCCACCGGATTAAAGGCACAGATGAATTGTAGGTATTCGGCTTGTGGAGTCCTTAGAACTGAGTCAATCATATCAATAGACTCTTTGCTACATTCGGTTATCTCATCTACAAAGACATGAGTAGCTTGACTTATCCCCTTAGTCTTTTCTGCTTCTACTAATCCATAAGGCATTATCTTATGCCCTGTTATCTTATTAGTGAACACCATTGATGAATTGGCTACCTCTGAATACTCAAAGTAGTGCTTCATGCCAAACATCTTAATGGCAAAGCAGATGTCCTTGAATATTGTGGACCTTATTGTTTCATGGTTTTTCCTGCAGTAGTAGATTGCCCTATGCTTAGGTGCAAAGGATTCGATAAGTAGTTTAAGGATGATCATCGTGGTTTTTGAGCTTCCTCTGCTCCCAAAACAAACTATATACCTTTGCTTACTTTCTATTACAGGAACAAAAGACTTGCTAAAAAACTTTCTTGGTATCTTAAATATTTCATTCGCCATCCTTGTCTAATTCAAGATAGAATCCTTTATTGATGATAAGCTCCTGCTTCTGTGCTTCATTCAATCCGAGCATCTTGGCTTGGACCTCAATAGCCTTGATGACTGCTTGTGTATTTATTCGACCAGCATTATCAGGTACTTTTGCCAACTCCTTAACTTCTTCTAATTCGAGCAGTAGGCTTTCTTTAGTGATATTAGTCGCTATAACAAGCTTTTTATTTATAGCAGTAGATTGTTCAGCTAACTTGTTTTGTTGCTCAAATTGGATTATCTCATGCCTTGAATTGGCATCTTTCCATATCCTATCAAAGGTCCTTTCGCTTAATTGCCATTTGTTGCCAACCTTTGCCAATACCTCTCCACGTTGATTATTAACTCCATTCAACTCAATTAGTATATCAGTTATGATGCTTTCTTTGTTAGGCTTAGCCATTGATGTTATTTATTATCTCGCTATACTTATCCTTGAATAGCTTTAAAGTGGTTTCACAGTTAAACACTAAATCAATCTTATCTTGATGGGCATTGACTTGTTGTGGCTCTCCATACTTGCGAGTAGCTAATATTAGATTGCTTATTGAGATAAAGCAGTCATGAGCTGTGTGGTTATTCGGTTTCTGCATCCTGTTTATTTTTCATCTCAGCAAATCTTTGCAACGTGCCAGCTTCACATTTGAGTATCTTGTCAAACTTTAATGACTGCTTGATTATTTTCTTGGCATGAAGCTCATTATCTGCCTTTACTTCAAATTGGACCTTATTACCACCTAAATCAAGGAATATTAAGTAATTATTCATTTGTTTTTTCTTTTAAATTACTTCTTACCTGCTTTCTTTTTAGCTTTCGCTGCTACACTTAATGCAATAGCTACTGCCTGAGCTTGTGGCTTATCGTGTTTTAATTCAGTCTTGATGTTCTTGGCAATGCTTTTAGCACTGTAACCTTTCTTTAACGGCATAATATATTATTTAGAATGGATAATCTTCTTTCTTGCTATTGTCAGGCTTAAAATCGTTGAGTGTAGCACTCCACTTGCTTGGATCAGTTTTGTTCTCTAATAAGTCCAAATTAACATACCCTTGCTCATTCTTATGCTCATTCAGGAACGTGATAAAATCTTCTACATAGAATGATAATCTACCCTTAACAAATGCTGGAGCTTTCTCATTCTTGGCTTTAGCGAATAATCCTTTGGCAAATACTTTTTCTGACATCGTTTGTTTGTTTTTCGTTATTTAATAATTCCTTTTAATTTTCGATTCTCTATGTTGATGATAAACTCTTGACCTGCATCTAATGTTCCTTTAATCAAAATGCTTGTCTTGGCTCTGACATCCTTCTCCTCAGATAAATGGCTGTTGAATGATGTGGTCCTGGCAGAGTCTAACTTTATAATCACTTCCGTTTCAAATAAGTTTCTTATAAACAACCTATTTTCTTTTATCTCACAAATGGCAAATTCAACTCCTTGTGCCACTATCTTGGACTTCTCACTATCGAATGCCGATA
>Ga0209296_1003709_pt1 | contig 10327 bp, 19 predicted proteins | sample S_130206_EF_Meta_FD_187319 | JGI IMG/M metagenome (GOLD analysis project Ga0209296, IMG submission 187319) | Freshwater microbial communities from Lake Simoncouche, Canada to study carbon cycling - S_130206_EF_MetaG (SPAdes) (version 2) | ecosystem: Environmental > Aquatic > Freshwater > Lake ...
ATATTATTGAAAGGTGAATATGAAATTCGGATCTGAAACTATATCGTTGCTTAAAAACTTTGCATCGATTAATACCAATATAGTTTTTAAGCAAGGTGATTGTGTTAGTACGATCTCTAATGCAAAGAACATCTTTGCAAAGGCAACTATTAAAGAGACAATACCAATCGAGTTTGCTATCTATGACTTAAACTCGATGTTAGCAATACTGACTCTGATGGATAATCAAGAAGTTGAATTTGCAGATAAGTGTATGGTTGTTACTAGCAGCGCTGGTAAATTTGAGTACTACTACTCAAGCCCGGAGATTGTGACTGCTGCTCCTGATAACGAAATCCAGCATGTAGGTGTTTATAGCTTTAAACTAACTGCTGAAGACGTACAAATGATTATGAAAGCGGCCGCAATTACTGGAGCGCCGACTATATCTGTTACATGTAAGAATCAAGCTGTCACGCTATCGGTAAGTGATCGAAAGAATGATACCGCTGCTAACTTTAAAAAGCAACTCGGTACTTCTTTCGAGGACTTCGATATTTTTATTGCTGTAGAAAATCTTAAAGTTATTAACGATGCTTATGATGTGACTGTTGCAAAGACTGCTAACGGTAAAGCAAAGTTCTTATATTTAAAGCATGAGTCTAAACAACTACAATATTGGATTGCTGCTGAGCCAGGTTCTGTTGTTTAATTGAAAAGGTTATATTATGAATGATCACTTTCTCTATGTTGAGAAGTATCGACCGCGCACCATTGATGATTGTATTCTACCTGCAGAACTAAAAACTTACTTTAAGCAAATTGTTGAGAATGGTGACATACAGAATATGCTTCTGTGTGGTTCTGCCGGTACAGGTAAGACTACTGTTGCGAGAGCTTTATGTGAAGAGCTGGATGCAGACTATATTATCATTAACGGGTCGGAAGAATCTGGTATTGATGTACTGCGTACTAAGATTAAGCAATTTGCGTCTACTGTTTCGTTTAGTGGAAATACAAAGGTAGTTATTCTCGATGAGGCTGACTATCTTAACCCGAATTCTACGCAGCCTGCGCTTAGAGGGTTCATTGAAGAGTTTGCATTAAATTGTAGGTTCATCTTTACTTGTAACTTTAAGAATAGAATTATCCCACCTCTACATAGTAGATGTGCTGTCATTGAGTTTAAGATACCTAAAGGTGAAACGCCAAAGATTGCGTCTCAGTTCTTTGCATCGGTGCAAAATATTCTTGTTAAAGAGAATGTTGAGTTTGATAAGAAGGTATTAGCTAAAGTTGTTGAAAAGCACTTCCCTGATTTTCGTAGAACTCTAAATGAGTTGCAGCGATATGCTCAAGCCGGAGTTATTGACGAGGGTATTCTGCATAACATCGGTGATGCTAAAATGACTGAGCTAGTCGAGTCTATTAAAGATAAAGACTGGAAGAAAATGAGAGCCTGGGTGGTAAATAATCTAGATAATGATCCCGTGTCGCTATTTAGAAAGATCTATGATACGTTTGTACCGTTGACTAACCAGGTACCGCAGCTTGTTCTTACGATTGCTGATTATCAATATAAGTCTGCATTTGTATCCGATCAAGAGATTAATCTGGTAGCATGCTTAACGGAGATTATGGCTTCGGTGGAGATTAAGTAATGTCTACAGAAGATATAAACTTAGTCTTCGGTCAACCTGTTGAAGTTATAGTTCAAGAGACATATAAAGCACCAGCTATTTCGCCTTTCGAATTCGTTAATGCGATTAATCATTCTAAAGAAGATCTGATAGTAGATGATTGGTCGGAGAAGCAGTATGTACCATACATTGTTAATAAAGGATTATCCTATAGCGCAGATACAGTAATTCCATCTAATGAGATGAATTCTAGAGCTCATTTAGATAAGAAACTCCAATTCCAATTTCTAATAAATAGTATTAGGCCCCGTAAACGTTATAATAAATGGCTAAAGGCTGAAAAGATTGAATCGATAGAGGTTATTAAAGATTACTATGGCTATAGCACTGAAAAAGCTCAGCAAGTTCTCCCACTCCATGACCAATCTATGATTGAATACCTAAAACAAAAATTAGAAAAAGGTGGGAATTATAATGCTAAACGAGCATCTAAGAATTGATCTTGCAGGGTACAAACCGCTAGAGGTAACACTCACACAACCAGACGACTTTCTAAAGGTAAAGGAAACGCTTACCAGAATCGGTGTTGCATCTAGAAAAGAAAAGATACTATTCCAATCCTGCCATATTCTACATAAGAAAGGTAAGTATTACATAGTACATTTTAAAGAACTATTTGCTCTAGACGGCAAACCAGTTGATCTTGTTGAGAATGATATTGAACGAAGAAACACTATTGCAAAGTTGCTTTCTGATTGGGGATTGATTAAAATACTAGATGTTGGAGCATATGCTAATACAGCTCCGTTGTCTCAGATTAAAATTATTGCTTTTAAAGAAAAATCAGAATGGGATTTACAGACTAAGTATAATATTGGTAAAAAGAAGACTGATTTATACGACTAATAATATAAATATTATTAACACGGCGGGTGCCCATGCGGACCCGTTCTTCAATCCCACCTTAGGGCTGTTTGATGCTACGGTATAAGGCGTCCGGGCAATTGCACTGTCACCCGTTAGTTGACCCTGTATTAAGTAAGCAGGGCTAACCGCTATGCCTTCGGGGTAGCAATTTTAACTCGCTTAATAGGAGAAACTTTATGTTTTATTCAAACATGGCTATTGACTCGATTCAAAACGCCAAAATTAACTTCCTCAAACAAACAGTTAAGGAAGAATCCCTTCTTAAACCTTTAGTTGATTTCGTCGAGGCACAACGTGTCTTTACAAAACAAATTGCTAAGTCTGCTAATGACGTAATGACCGTTACTACAGAAACTTTTGCAAATACACTTTCTGGTATTACGAAAAAGGGAGCTTAATATGACACACCTATCAGTATTTGGTCCAGGCTTTAAGGACTTTGATAAATTTTTTGTTGGCTTTGATGACCAGTTTAATAAAATGGCCAAGATGCATGATGATCTAACAAAAAACATTCCCAACTACCCACCATACAACATTAAAAAAACAGGCGACAATACATACGTAATTGAACTTGCTGTTGCTGGTTTTGCTAAACAAGATATTGAAATCGAGTTGGCAGACGGTAAGATGTTGATTAAGGGTAATGTTAATTCTGACGATGCCGATACAACGGAAGCGTTCTTGTTTAAGGGAATTGCTAACCGTGCATTCACTCGCTCATTTGCACTCGATGATCATATCGAAGTTAACAATGCAGAGATGATTAACGGTATGCTAAAAGTGTTTCTGGAACGTATTATTCCCGAACACAAAAAGCCAAAGAAAATTGACATTCAAGAACCTAGTGAAGCAAAGTCTGTAACTAAGCTAAAGAAAAGTACAAAACAATTGCTTACAGAAGATCCTGTAGATAAGGATCTGTAAAATGATAGACGCTGAAAACATAGATTTTAATTTAAAACCTATAGTTCAGTTTAGCGATTTAATCCCTAATTTTAGTTCTTTTTGGTCTTGGGTAAAAGAAACATTTACCCCAAATTATAGAAAAGAAGTTGAGGATTATCTAGCTACATCTGTTGATGTATATGATTTAGAACGCAAAATTACGTTACTATATCGTAGAGGCATTGTCTAGATTGTTTTGACTAAATAGGTGATAGAAATATCACCTATGAAATACTTAACGTTAGAAACAGTTAGATTTGGAAATTGGTTAGTTAAAGCTAGCCTTTTGGAAGATACTATATTGATTTTTTTCTATAATGAGTATACAATGGTGAGTAAGATTAAATTTTTTTATGATGAAGAGAAGGCACATAATTATCTATTAGATGTAACAGGTGAATAATGAATATTAAAAAACAACCATTATTATTAGTTAATCCACTTAATTCGGAGGAGTGGGTATGTGACGATTATCAAGATACTAAATATATTGATGGTGTCGAATATATTAAGGTGAGAAAATCAGGTCAGGTAAAGTGGTTCTTAATGCGTAAAGATGCACTAAAGAAACAGGTACGCTATAAGGCCGTAACGTAACGCAACTGTTGCAATTCTCGCTCGATCCGTTATAATAGATACATCTACTAAGGAGTCTCTTATGAAAAAGTTTATCGTTATCCTCGTTACTGCTCTGATTTCCGTAACTGCTATAGCAGACGAATATCATCATAACCGTCACTACAATCCTCGCCCACATAATGGTGTTATTGTTGAAAATCGTAATAATGATAACTGGGCTGGTCCGCTTATCGGTGGTATCATCCTAGGTGCAGTTATTTCTAATGCGCAAGCTCAGAATCAACCTCAACCTGTAGTTGTACCGCGTCAAGTTATTATACAAGAACAACGCTATTACGTGCCGCAAAAATACCCTTGCAATGTTGAGGTGTATGATCCTAATACTAATACTACGCGTAATGAAATGATGATTTGCGTACGTTAATATAACCCCTTGGATACCCGAAAGGGTATCCTTTTTTTATGATTGCTTAATTATGAAGTCTGTGTTAGTAATTACCCCTACCACGGGGTCTCCTGATGTTATAGATGCAATTAAATCTGTTACAAATCAGACGTATAAAAATGTTGAACATCTATTAGTTGTTGATGGTTCAAAATTTAGTTCAGATGCAGATAAGACATTAAGAGACGCAGGCATATTTACGTGCGGAAAAATACGTAGAGCTGATATTCCTTACAATACAGGTGGTAAAGGGTATTACGGTCATCGAGTGATGGCTGCTTTTAGTCACTTATCTGATCATGATTACATTATGTTTCTTGATCAGGATAATTGGTATGAACCTGATCATGTACAATCCTTAGTTGAGGAATGTGAGAAATACAATTATGAATGGACCTATAGCTTAAGAAATATCTACAATAAGAATAAAGAATTTATTTGTCAGGATAATTGCGAATCATTGGGTCGTTATCCTGCGTATGTAAACGAACAAGCTTTTTTGATTGATTCAAGCTCATACTGCTTTACTAATAACTTTATTCGTATGACTGGTCATCTTTGGGACTTTGGGTGGGGTGCTGATCGCAGATTCTATTCAATAGTCAAAGATCAAATGCAGCATAAAAATTACGGAAGTAATAACAAGCATACTTTAAATTATCGACTAGGCGGCAACGAAGGTTCTGTCACTGATGGGTTCTTCTTTGAAGGTAATAGACAGATGAATAAGAAGTATGAGGGGGTATACCCTTGGACAAAGGTACATAAATAATATCGCGGGGTAGCTCAGGTGGTAGAGCACGGGACTCATAATCCTGAGGTCGTAGGTTCGACTCCTCCCCCCGCAACCATATAAATGAAAACATTACTTTGTATCTTTACTCTACTAGCAAGTAATGTCTTTGCTATGGATATTACTGCTGCGAGTTGGCTTGTTGCAGACGGGGAAGGTAAAATAATACAAAGTGATAATCCAGATAAATCAAGATCAATTGCTAGTATTACAAAACTAATGACTGTAATGGTTGTCGTCGATGCAGGACAAAATCCTAAGCAGGTAATTAACGGTCTTACAAGAGAGCAACATATACAATTAGCGCTTGTTCATTCTAGTAATGAGTCAGCTACTATACTATGTGATAATTATCCGGGGGGTAGAATACATTGTATTAGAGATATGAATTCTAAAGCTATAGCAATTGGCATGAATAATACGAGGTTTATTGAGCCTACTGGTCTAAGCCCGATGAATACTAGTACAGCAAAAGATCTATTGCAGCTAGTACTTTCAGCAAGTTATTACTCTGACATTAGAGAAGCTAGTAGCACCCCCCAGGTAAAGATAAAAATTAGAAAAAAATGGTTCTTTTTTAATAATACTAACCCTATTATTGGTAAGCGTCACGAGTTTATTGTAAGTAAAACAGGGTGGACTAATATTGCTGGTGGATGTATTGTAATGATGCTAAATACTGATATAGGTAAACGCATCGTAGTTGTCCTTGGTAGTAAAGATACACATACCCGAATACCTGAAGCAGAATTTATTGCTACATATAATGATAGAATTTTTTAATACGTTTTTCTCGCTATTTTTTATTGATATATTTTATACATATTATTTAAGATCAGTAGCTGATAGTAAAGTGCTAGTTGCAGCTTTATGGTCGGTAGTTATAACAATTTTAGGTGCAAATGTAGTTATTAATTATACTACAGATCATATGCTTCTTATTCCTGCTGCAATGGGTGCTTTTTGTGGTACGCTTGCAGGAATGAAACTTAATAAGAAGAATAAAAATGAATAGGTGTTATCTCCAATACTTGGAGTAATCTAATTTGTCCCAATAGCCTTCTTTATTTCTGTTTAAGAAGTTTTTTACAAGATATAGAACCATACCAAAATATCCCATCTTTTGGAATCGTCTACTATCTTGTCCGCAATAATGTTTTACTAATTTAAATTTTTTAACATCATATTGTTTAGATAAAAAGAAGTCTTCGCTTGTTCCGTATTTTTCTGAGAATCTGCCGTACTGTTCAAATTTATCTCTACGAGTTAACATAAATGATCCGACGGCAAATGGCACCTTGTACCTCATAATATTATTTACAACATTGAATAACATAAAACCAATCTGAGCTCTTTTATCTCCATCATAGCATTTTAGATTTAATCCAACTAAATCTAAATTATTGGATTCTAATTCATACACAGATTCAAGTATAACTGTGTCGGAGAAAAATCTTACATCGCTATCTATGAATAGTATGTAGGGAGTTGTAGCTAGTCTAGCGCCATTATTTTTAGCAATAGAAACCGGGCCGCCTTCAATAATTTCAATATCTAAATTGCCTTTGTTTTGCAGAATAATATTTCTTGTGTTATCTGTAGAAGCATCTGCAATAATAATTCTTGTTCTTCCAAGGCATTGTTTCTTTAAATCATCTAGTAGAAATGCGATATAGTTTTCTTCATCTTTACATGGGATAACAATTGTAATTTTATCTTCTATCATACTTCGTCCCTTTCACGTGTCCAAGTAATTATTTCCCATTTACCATCATGGTGTTCAACCAATGCGGTACAGCTTTCAACCCAGTCACCGTCATTCATATAAATGACGCCGTCTATTTCTTTAATCTCGGCATGATGAATATGTCCACAGATTACACCATCATACCCGCGCTTCTTACAGTAATTTGAAAGATTCTTTTCAAAGTGGAATATAAAATCTACTGCTTTCTTTACTCTTGTTTTGAGATATTGACTAAGACTAAAGTACCCAAAACCAAAGCGATGGCGTATCCAATTATATTTGCTATTAACCGATAGAATGAAATCATATGCTTTATCTCCTAAAAAACTTAACCAAGGGGCTAATCGTGTTATTCCATCAAATAGATCACCGTGTACAACAAGATAATGTTTACCATCGGCGCCGATATGTTCTACTTGATTATGTATCTCAACGAGCCCAAAACTGAATCCATATGGTATCATTAGTCTTAAAAACTCGTCGTGATTTCCTGCAATATATACCACACGAGTGCCACGTTTAGCATGACCGAGAACACGCCGGACCACATTAGTGTGGCTTTGTTTCCATCGCCAGTTGTTTTGTTGAATTCTCCAGGCATCAATTATATCTCCTACGAGGTATAAGGTGTCACAGGTGTTATTTTTGAGAAAGTTGTTGAGTTGTTCGGCCTTGCAATCCCTAGTACCGAGATGAACGTCGCTTATAAAAATACTACGATATTTTTTATCTGGCATTTTTCTAATCTTTTATTTTAATAAATATTTGATGTACTTTAATATAATCATTACCTTTAACGACATACTGTTTCTTCTATCCAGTATACCGCTCGTTGCAATATTTATTGTAATGTTTCAAGACTGGAAGAGCGACAGACACAGGCATTAGCCGCCACTAGCTGCTTTTGCTAATTCTTTCTTTTGCTCTTGTTCCCTTTGCCATTGTTGCTGCCTACGAATTTGTAAAACTTTAGCTTGCTTAGCTTCAAATTCTTTTTGTTCTTCTGCCATACTATAAAATTGAATACCTAACATTGCAAGCGCTGAAATAACAAAAGCACCTGATACAATGTAAATGGCTAGCATACCATATTCTGCCATTTTTTCTTTATGTGCTTGTTTAGCTTTGGCAACCGCTTCTTCACCTTCACGTTTTTCTTTTAGTAGCCTTGTACGCTCTTTGATCATCTCTTCCCAGATCTGCGGCTTACCAAGCTCCCAATAGATCATATTTTTAAGAGCAGCTTCATCTTCACGTAACTGATTACTATGCATGGCAAATTCAAGCGCTTGGCGACCAAGCTGGGCGTCGGTTTTACCCATGGAACCATGCTTAGCTTTTATGCTAGCTGTATGAACAGTATCGGCAGCTTCAAAGAATTTACCCATCTGGCCAACTAGACCATTAATATCTTTACCTAAAGCTATAGCTTGCTTTATATGACTTACGGCCGATTGAGCAGCTGTAAAAGCAAGACCAATAGTAATTGGATCCATAATTATCTACCAAGCTTACACAATTCAGGATATAGTCTATTAGAGCAGTCTTTTTTAGTCCATTCGATACATGTAACTTTATTTTCGAATGGTTCACCTACCCACTGCCAGCGTGTGCAGACTAATACCTCATCTTGCTTTTTATCACTTGCAATTACTATCGTTGATAATAATATTATAATAAAGATCTTTATAAAGGTAGCCATAGCCAAATTCCTTGGCTCATTAATGCAGCACCAATAAGACCAACCCCAAGACTAGACCAGAACATGCCCATGCTAACAGCTAGAATAGCTGCAGATAAGAGTACAATACTTAATTGAAATGCTGAACCTGCAAAGGTTAACCAGGGAGAATGTTTCCTAGCATTATCGCGCTCTGCTTCAAGTGATCTTGCCTTAGCTAATAATTCTTTCTTACCTTCACCGCTAACAGGATCAGAATCATATTTTTCTATCTTAGCTTTAAGCCTATCAGCTTTTTCAAATTGTTTACGGTCTATTGCGTCATCGTAACTTTGCTCAGCTAAAGTTTGCTTGATAGACTTAGCCTGATAAAAACTATACATGTTATTTGCAGCAATTGTATTGCTTAATACTTTACTACTAACCCCATTTGAAATGTAAGTATTAATAGCCAGTAGTGCAGCGACGACCGTGATCACCCAACCGGCCTTGTCTTTAATATGTGCTTCTCTTTCGCTGCGTGATTCTGCCATTTCTTACTCCTTCATTGCGCCAATTTTCTTTGGACCAAATCCCTGTCTATCTTCCAAGACGGCAATGTGCTGACGATTCTCCATGATAGCATCACGGTTCTTTTGGATTTCTTTTTCGAGATCTTGACGCAGTTTCTCACAGGCTAATTCAGCACCACTGTTGCTGGCCTGTTTGTTGTCCGTGGTCACTACTAGACTTACCTTCTGATTGAGAATAGTTACATCATGTTGGATAGCACTTAACGATGAAATTAAATATCCAACTGATCCAACTAATAACGGTAATAGAGCAAACAATAGTTTCTCTACAAATGCACCTTTTTCTTGTGTTTGTTCTGCCATTTTATCCCCTTTTAGTTTGTATAGCGAAAAGGTCAGGAGCACGTTGCATGCTCGGATAAAGTCATATATAATACGTTATTTATAGAACTAACTAGATGCTTTTTTATACTAATATCTTTGCTCGCGGAAACTATGTCTACTTTCGTGGGTTCAAAGATGGTAAACGGGTAAACCAAAAGATACCTTTTCAACCGACATTCTATGTTCGATCTCCGAAGGATACTGGGTTTAAATCTCTTTGGGGTGAAAATCTCGATAAAGTAAAGTTCTCTTCTATCTATGAAGCCAAAGACTTTGTAAAGCAGTATAAAGATGTAAGTAATTTTCCTATCTATGGAAATTACAATTATGCTTATCAGTTTATTAGTAAGATATTTCCTGAGACGATTGAATTTGATATCTCGTTAATGAACATTCTAACGATCGATATTGAGACTACAACTGAATATGGTTTCCCTGACGTCAGAAATGCGCAAGAGCAAGTTATCCTAATATCTGCGCAGAACTTTAATACGAAACAGATTACTACTTTTGGTTGTAGTCCATACTTAAGTAAAAAAGATAATGCAACGTATGTTAAGTGTGCGGATGAATTCGATCTGCTTAGAAAGTTCATTAATTTTCTTAAAGATGACTATCCTGATGTTATAACTGGTTGGAATAGTCAGCTATTTGACGTAGCGTATATCTCATCTAGAATTATTAAGGTATTG
>Ga0209296_1003710_pt1 | contig 10326 bp, 15 predicted proteins | sample S_130206_EF_Meta_FD_187319 | JGI IMG/M metagenome (GOLD analysis project Ga0209296, IMG submission 187319) | Freshwater microbial communities from Lake Simoncouche, Canada to study carbon cycling - S_130206_EF_MetaG (SPAdes) (version 2) | ecosystem: Environmental > Aquatic > Freshwater > Lake ...
ACTTAGAGATCAATCATTACCAAAAAAACTCTACTGATGTGTTTGTAGAATTTGCCTTGCCTCAGGACGAAAGTTACGGGTTTGTTTTAAATCTTATACGCCTTGACATTGTAGATTGGGCAACTCGCTACAACATTCCTTACACACAAAAAACAATAAAATATACACATAGATTGGCCTTTGATCAAGACCGTTTCTACACTGTGTTTGCCACAACCTGGAACAGCAGATTTGAGTATCGACTTATTGACAGACGGTGGTAAATGTGTTATAAATATATTATGTAGATGCCGATGGTCGGGTCTACTGTATATGTCACTTGCTTAACAAAGGAGAAAACAATGACAAAAATCACAACTCTGGATCTCAATCCATTCTATCGCAACTCAATTGGTGTAGACCGATTATTTGATCGTATGATGCATCAAATTGATACTGCGGCTTCCTCAACAACTAACTACCCACCTTACAATATTGTAAAAACAGGCGAGAGCACCTACGAAATTCAAGTGGCTGTTGCTGGTTTTACACAAGGTGAAGTTACAGTCAATGTAAACGACGGACAATTGGTTATTACCGGTGAAAAGGAAACTACTGATCTGCCCGAAGGATATGCATATGAATATCAAGGCATTAGTGCCCGACGTTTTATTCGCACATTTACATTGGCTGATTATGTTGAAGTAACTGATGCTACTAGCCGAGACGGTATTCTTACTGTTAGCTTGGAACGTCAGATTCCTGAAGCAATGAAGCCTAAAACTATTGCTATTACCTACAAGAAGTAATATAATATAGTAAATACAGTAGAGGGCATGTGCTCTCTACTGCTACCCTTAAAGGATCTGAGATGTCACAAATTGGAACAATAACAAAAACACAAGTCAATGTGGGACTCACAGAACCACCCATGTTCAAGCTGATTTATCTAAATGACAATGCTACGCCTATGGAATTTGTAATTGAGACCTTGATTGATTCGTTTAATTACAATACAGAAACTGCTGAGAAGATCACTATTGATATTCATCAAGAAGGCAGTGCAGTGGTTGCAGTATTACCGTATGAAATAGCTGAACAAAAAGGCATTGAAGTAACTGTTCAAGCCCGCAACAACAACTATCCGTTGCAAATCAAACTAGAACCCGAAACGGTCTAAACATCAATCTCTATGCGTCGAGGATAGAACGTGGATTGACTCCACGGAGTATTCCCTCGCCCTCTAGGATTGCTTAGATATTGTATTCCGCCCAGTTGTTGATCAACAGGTCGATGATAGTGTCCAAAACACCACATTTTGATTTTGTTTTCAGTATCTTCGTCGATGGCCCTGGAAATATGACTATTGCCCATGCCATTAAATCTCCAAGTATCTACTAAGTCCGGATCATGTGCGATTAGCCAGGGTGCCGGAACAGTGTGACTCACTACAACTATTGCTTTTACTTCACTGTGCTTTTGTAGTTTCTCTACACTCTTGATCATGTAAGCTGCATCATGATATGCTATGCCGGTTATACTAGTGGCCGCTGAATTGCTGATATGAAAATGATCTTGAATATGCATTATACTTTGATCTACGCTCATACACGGATCAAAATCATATGTCCACCAGGCATTGGTTCCTAGTATAGCCACACCGTTGACAATAACCACATTGTCTTGAAGGTATACTACATTTTTAATTTGATTAACCTGGTGATACAAATCACGATAACTATCGCCTAGGTCTTCGTAGAAATCCTTGTGTTCTTCATTGCCGTCAATATAAAATACTCCACCAGGATAGCATTTTCCCAAGTGCGTTAGTGTGGCAATCAACAGGTCTCTATCACGGGCAACATCGCCTGCGACTACACAGTACGGTGACGTAGCTTGCCCGGTCCAATCAAAATCAGGCCAGGTTTCTATGTGTAAATCTGAGATCAAATCAAATGCAAATTTCATATGTGTATTTAAAGCCAGTTCGATGGTGGCCCAACATTTAGGAGTAATATACGCCGTTTACTATAATATGATCATATAAACTAAATATCTGTATAATAATAAGACTCTAAAAGGAGCTGGTATGAATGAAGCATTTAAGATCATTGGTGATCTAGGTTTTCCAATTGCTGCCGCACTTGCCGGCGGCTACTTTGTATATCTCACAATCAAACTGTTATTGGCTGGTGTTCTGTCAGCAGTCAAAGGCATGGCTGGAATTATTACAGCCCTTGACAATCGTGTTAAAACAATGAATCACGATGTTATTCGTATTGATACCATTGTTAGCAATGCTTTGGGATTAAAGCCAGATGTAGACCGTATTGCCCGTGCAGACGGTAAAGAAGACGCCAGGAGAGATTGATGAGATATTACGACTACGAATGGGACTTGGAGCCCAACAGAATTCTATTAGATTCAGAACTCAATATTGATGCGTTAGGATGGCAGGCCGGCGACTATTTTAAAGTTACTAATGTTGACGGCCGTGCTATGTTAGTTAAAGTTAGTAAATTAGAAAAGTTTTTAAAAGACGGAGAACAAAAATGAATAAACAACCAAATCATTTGCCTAACAGCATTGCTGAGTATGGGTACAATCATCAAATTTGGACTGATATAGATTTAGCCAAGTTTGCCTTGATAGCATTTGTAGCCGGTGTTGTTGTGGGATGGATCGTGTAATGGGTGACATAGTAAACTTGGTAAACAAATATGGCTTTCCAATTGTTATGGCAGTGGGTATGGGCTTTATTATCAAATACGTTTGGGAATGGGCTACCAAAGAAATCAAACCGGTAATTTCAGATGCCAATGGCGTTTTAATAGCACTGATTGATCGTATTCGTATGCTGGATAACGATCTAATTCGTTTAAATCAAAAGGTCAACACTGTGCTACACTTACGTGGCAAAACCATTGAGCACGAGCGTGTAGATGCTGAAAAACAAATAAACAAAAAGTCGTAAAACCACCACATAACTCTTGCACTAGATTCTGTTAAATACTAATAGGAGCTAGAGTATGCAAAATAATAAGAATAAAATACTCGGTCTGGTTAGCCTATGGCTATCTTTTGCCGCCACTGCGACACCCATTAATGACTATACATTTAAGAGTCCAAGTTTCAACGGCAGTGGATATAGCAGTCATGTGTTGACTATTGAAAACCAAGAAAATACTCGACGGGCTCAAGTGGCCAAGGACATACAGGCCGCCCTGGACAAGGCCGCGGCTGCGGCTGGTAATACCAACATTGCCAAGTTCATGAACAACTTGGAGTCGCGTATCTATGCCCAGATTAGTCAGAACTTGGCCACTGCTATGTTTGCCAACAACAACTGCTCGAGTAGTAATAGTGTAGGTTGCAGTGGCACATTGAACTTTGAAGGCAACACTATATTTTGGAACAAGGATAGCACCAATATCTATCTCCAAGTTACTGACACCATTGGCAATCAAACCACGGTCACAGTCCCCCTAGGATCATTCCAGTTTGGAAACTAAATGAAACAAATATTAGTCATCCTCTCTGTCGTGATCTTGTCCGGCTGTGCAGTGTCTCAGAAGATGGGTGCTGAGTACCTGCCTGAGGTGGCCGCCAACAAATTGCAAAAAGAATTTGATACATTACCTGCACCCAATGGCAAAAAGGTCACTGTGGCAGTTTATGGCTTTGCTGACAAAACCGGACAACGTAAACCTACACCAGGTATAGCCAGTTTGTCAACAGCAGTTACCCAAGGTGGTGAAGTGTTCTTGATCAAGGCCTTGCAAGATGTTGGCCGTGGCACATGGTTTGATGTTGTTGAACGTGTGAACATCGATGCCCTGACAAAAGAGCGCACAATCATTCGTCAAATGCGCGAGGCGTATGAAGGCAAAGACGCCAAGCCCTTAATGCCGTTGATGTTTGCCGGTATCATCATGGATGGTGGCATCATTGGTTATGACTCAGGATCAGAGTCAGGTGGAGCCGCATATAGATTCCTGGGCATTGGTCCGCAAACACAATATTCAAAAGATACTGTGACTGTGAGTCTACGAGCAGTGAGTGTAAACACTGGCAAGGTGCTTGCGGCTATAACAGTGACCAAAATTGTTTATAGCACAGCAGATTCAGTTGCTGTGTTAAAATATATTGATAACAAAAATATTGCCAGCGGCATATTTGGCAATGCTAACAATGTTGCTAGCCTAACTGGCTCAATGTTTGAAGCAGAGTCTGGATTGACTATCAACGAACCTGGTACCTTGGCAATCAAGGCCACAGTAGAGGCCGCGGTAGTTGAGCTGATCAAAGAAGGCGAAAAGAAAGGTGTATGGGACTTCAAGAAAGATCCACCACCTGTTGTTCAAACACCCGCTGTGGTTGAGCCAGTCAAGGCAACACCTGTAGTTGAAGTTAAAAAGGAAGAACCCAAGCCAGCGGTCGTGGAACCAGCTACAAAAGAAGAAAAAATTGTAGTTCCTACGCCCAAGATAGCGGAAGAAAAGAAAGTTGTTCCAATTAATAAATTAACAGCACCACTATTTGGACAGCGTAAACTTAAAGAAGATTCTTTTATATACAAAGAATCAAATGAAAAAAGTCAACGCACTTGGCAACTTAAAAAAGGAACAGTAGTAGATGTAAGAGAAGTAGGTAGTGAAGGTTGGTTACGGGTAACCGACAGTGAACTACGTGGCGGTTGGGTTAGAGAGGAGCAATTAGATAAGCAATAGGTGTAAATTTTTTAACATGTAAATTTTTTAACATGTAAATTTTTTAACATCGATGTTTAATTATTTTGAATAACCTTTTAAATAGATGTTAGGGATTAAACACCAGAGAATGGTGAGATAGTAAAATAAAGGGCTAGACCCAAGGGAAGAATTAGGGAACAGACTTCAGCGTTAGTTTTAATTAACAACAAATTTGTCTGCCAACTTAATTTGGTATATGATGAAATATAGTAGAACAGGTCACGGCGGATGGCCGAGAAAATTATCCGCAATACTATTATCGGCTGCAATGCTGGTAACGGGATTGGCGCTGGCCGCCGATAATAGCATTTATATCGATCAAGCTGGCGATAATGCCACGGTCACGGTCAATCAGGACGGTAGTGCCAACGTTGTGCGTGGATTGCCAGGCGCTGGAACTGGAAATACTACTCCGGCGTCAATTCAGGGTGATGGTACTCAAGTTAGTGTAAGTCAAATTGGTAGTGGTAACACAGTAAAATTAGCGGTGGCCAATACTACCGGAACAACCACGGTTAACTATGCGTTGACTAACAGTATGAATTCTAATGCTATCATTGACATTGGTTCTGCACAAACGCCGGGCAATGCCAACACTATTAACATAACACAAGATGGCAATGCCGCCACAGCCAATGTTATGTCACGTGGTGCTGGCAACACAGCTACAATTGACACTTCGGGCGGAGCCAACAACTCAGCAACTATTGGAATGGTCGGTGACAATATTACAGGTAGTATTACAACAACCTTGGGTGCTGGCAACAATATTAGTTTAGACCTACAAAGCCCCGGTGGCTCTGCTAGTGTAACCGCAGGAGGATCAACCAATACAGTCACGGTGCAACAAACTGGTGGTGGGTCCGGACATCAAGCAGTTGTGGAGTTATTGGGTTCTGGCAACACAGTTGGCATACAACAGCAAGGCGCAGCCGGTGATAATATTGCTAATGTTAAAAGTGCCGGTAGTGGTAACACATTTAGTATACAACAATATAATCGATAAAAGGTATATAAGTGAAAAGGAGCCAGTTATGCAACCCGATACTATTCTTACTCTTGCTCAGTATATCAACGATCTCAAACGCCGCGATCGGGACCGTGACGGAACAAGTGAACACCCCGCCTTCGATACAACGACAGAAGACGACGCTGACTGGAACCAAAGGAACCGGAGTAGAGATGCAGGACGAAGTAAGGACCACCCGGGGTAAAGCAGGTATAACTTTTGCTGACAACACACAGGTACAAGTAAATGAAAATAGTCGGTTGGTCATTGATGATTTTGTATATGACCCTAAACAGCCTCAAGCGGGCAAGTTGGCCCTTAACATGGCCTCGGGCACTGTTAGATATGCTAGTGGTGCCATTGCTAAAAACGATCCATCTCGAGTCTCAATTAACACCCCTACTGCTACTATTGCTGTCCGCGGTACTGATTTTACTGCTACTGTAGACGAACTAGGCGGAAGCACAGTTATACTTTTACCTAGTTGTCCGTTTGGCTGGCGCGATGTTGAACGTGATTGCAAGACTGGAGAAATTGTAGTATCCAACGATGCTGGATCAGTTATTTTAAATCGACCTTACCAGGCTACCAAAGTAGACACACGAAGCATGTTGCCGTCCAAACCGGTTGTATTAAATTTAAGTATTGATGCTATTAACAATATGTTGATTGTGGCCCCTCCAAGAGAGCTTTTGGAAAATAGAGAGACTAGAATATCGGCCAAGGGCGCACTAGATGTAGACTTTCTTAAAGAAACTGGTCTAGTCAATGCGTTTGATGCACAAGAGCCTGCTTTTAAAGACACACTGAGAACCAATCTGCTAGACCAAGATTTCTTAGTTAATGTGCTGGATCTCATCAATTCGCAAATGGCCGCACAATTAAATTTATTAAACACGACCAGTAGCGGCCTGTTGCCGGACTACACAGCCATTAGCGGAATCATTGCCGCTGTGGATGATAACACAGTTACTCTTAGTAGAGATGACAGTAGTAACATACAAAGTGTAACAGTGCCTAAGAATCAAAACACCACTATCTATCAAACACAAGGAGTGTTAGAGTTTAAGAATCGTGTTAATGCTGGTGGATCTACCATTATAACATTAAAACAGAACTAATATGAAAAACTATCATATGATCATTGCGGTGCTACTGTCAACTAACATATATGCACAAACCCAAAATTCAATCTACATAGAGCAAATTGGCAGTTATAATTCTGTAACAGTATTACAAGATGGTACAGGTCATTCAGCAACAGTTACTATGGGATTGACGTCAAACGTTGATAACACAACTGTTGCCATTGATCAGAAAGATTCTGGCGCAAAAACAGCCACAGTAAACATTCCTGGTGGATTTAACAACGGTGTCAATATACTTCAACAAGGCGCTGGCAATCATACAGCGGCCATTACAAACTTGAACGGCATTGGCAACAGCATTACAATTAACCAAGGCGGTGCTGGTAATCATACGTTGGGCATTACCGGGGCCGCTGGGTCACAGAACAATGGCAATACTATAACTGCTACACAAACGGGTAGTGTGGGTGCAGACAAAACTTTTAATCTTGGATTAAATGGGTGGAATACCAACGTTACTATTGAACAGAGTAATCCTACCACTGCCAATCAATCCAGTATGAATATCACTTGCGGCAACAGTTGTGGCACACAGCCGTGGACTTATATAAGTAGATAATATGATAATAGATGTTCCGCCAATATGCGAAGTTAAGGGTTGCGAAGAACCCTGCCAGATAGTATCTAAAGTTGGCGACGCTAAAACCTACATGAGAACTTGTCGCAGACACAACTATAATGATTTACCAGAAGAACAGGTAAAAACAGAAACTCTCTAATCATGACTATTAAATACTCAATGCTTAAAAAAATACTAACAAGTCCTTGGACTGCACTGTTAACCCTTGTGTTGGTATTGGGTATACGAATAGCAGACCCTACATTTGTTGAAAGCGTAAGACTACGCTACTTTGACACGCTGATCACAGCCAAAGCTCCTACAGAAAATAACATCTATACGGTCAACATAGATGAAACCGCACTAGACAAATACGGTCAATGGCCGTTACCGAGGGCAGAGTATGCTAAAATTGTTAAAGACCTGTATGATCGTGGTGCTGGCCTTGTCGTTCTCAATGTGCTTATGGCTGAGCCTGATCGCACTGGTGGAGATGCTAGTCTTAGCGCCGCTCTTAAAAACTATCCTGTGATACTGCCTAGTGTTCCTAGCAACAAAACAAAAAATACACCACATGTTCCGGGATCGGTAGTATTGGGGCCAGAGTGGCTGGATCAGATTGTTCAGTATCCGGGACTCATTGCCAATGTACCTGCATTAGAAAATACAGCCGCCGGTGTGGGTATTGTAAACACATTGCCCGAAGTGGATGGTGTTAATCGTCGCATTCCACTTATTGTTTCAGTTGACGGTAAATTATACCCTGGCATAGCGTTGGAGACTCTGCGGGTGGCCGTAGGTGATTCAACATTTCAGGTAAAACTAGTTGAAGGTGGCGTTGAGAAAATGCGTATACCTAAGTTTGGTCCTGTTACTACAGACAATCTTGGACGTATATGGATCGACTGGAGTCAAGAAAGTAAATCAGTAAGTTTAACTAACTTGCCAAAAGACTTTAATCAAGCAATTGTTGTGATTGGTCCTACGGCAGCGGGCATCAGCAATCCGGTACCTACAGCGGTTGGAGCAGTGTTTCCGCATCAATTGCAAGCCGCGGTCATTGCCACTATGGCCAATGGCGTAGTTATTCAACGTCCCGATTGGGCAGATGGCGCTGAAATTATTTTTATATTGGTAGCTGGCATTGCGTTATTATTTTTATCAAGGTGGATATATGTTGGGATTTCTTGCTCTATTTTGTTACTCGGCGGCGGTTTATTATTTTCTGATTGGATGTATAGAACTCATGCTTGGCTTTTGGATGCTACTATTCCGCTCGCTGGGCTTGTGCTTGTTCTTCTCCATGTTTACGGCGTTAAGTTTATATCTGAATTCTTAGCCAAACAACAGATAAAAAAACAGTTTGGAACTTACCTCAGCCCAGATTTAGTGGCACAATTACAACGCAATCCTGACCTGCTGGTGTTGGGTGGTGATAGTCGTGAGTTGAGTATCATGTTCACTGATGTGCGCGGCTTTACAGTATCAGTGAACCACTATGGCAAAGACGTGCAAGGTCTAACTCGAATCATGAATCGTTACATGACAGCAATGACTAAAAAGATTCTTGAAAACAAAGGTACACTGGACAAATACATTGGTGATGCACAAATGGCATTCTGGAATGCACCGCTGGACAACACTCAACACGCTAAAGATGCAGTGCGAACAGCACTACAAATGATGGAGTCATTGGATGAATTTAATCAAGAAGTTACAGCAGAAGGCGTACCAGCATTTGGTATGGGTCTTGGAATTAATACCGACACTGTTGTGGTGGGTAATATGGGATCTGATCAGCGTTTTGACTATACTTGTCTGGGCGACGGTGTTAATCTGGCATCCCGCTTGGAAGGACAGAGTAAGAACTACGGCGTCAGAATCGTACTTGGGACAACGACTGCAGAGTATGTCAAGGATGAATACGATATCTTTGAGCTGGACAACATTGCGGTCAAAGGTAAAAAAGAAGGTGTGACAATTTACACACTGGCACACGAAACAGAACAGCATCGTCAGTTCTTAGCATTGTATTACGCAGGCGAATGGAAAACGGCACTCACACTAATACCACTGTGTAAAAATGCTTCTCCTGAGATGAAGGATTACTATGATAACATGTCCGACAGACTTAATGCAGGAAAACCCACAGATTGGGACGGAACTTACCGGGCTACTTCAAAATAGTTTTTTGTGTTTTAATAAGTTTGACCACAGGCTCGGCTTGTAACACTTCATAATGGTTGTAGTCTACATCTACTAATTCCATATCTGCATGATGTCGTTGGCTATCAATGGTTACTACGCCATCATTGGGTTCTGCAATAAAAGGACTTTGTCCCTTGACAGTAACCACGTTGGTCCATGGATGCTGTATTTTGATCTTATCTGCTTGTTTCATTACCCAACTGTTAGGGCCTATATCTCTCATGAGTCTGCTGAACGGTAAAAAATATTTGGCAACATCTGCCACTTCGGCACCGCCATACGGTGTGCTAAGTGTAACAGCACCTAGCACTTGCTTGGGAATAGCATTAGCAATATGCAATGAATAAATGCCGCCTAGGCTATGTGCTATAAAAAATATATCTTTGGCATTTTGTAATGTGCTCAACATGTCCGCAAGATTATTTTCAAACCCATTACGACTATCGTAGTTGATGTCTATGCCTTTGCCTATCTTGGTTCTAATATAATTAAAACTTTCACTGGTGGCACTGGCGCCATGTATATAAACTAAGGTCTTTTCATTCTTGTCCATTGACCACTCCCCACGGTCCAATAGGAGGTATATCACATGGTGCCGCAGCCGGTTCGGTACCATAGTCTGCAGGCGTGATAACTTCAAGATATTCCATGTCTGGACTGTAGTCATACAGA
>Ga0209296_1003712_pt1 | contig 10325 bp, 9 predicted proteins | sample S_130206_EF_Meta_FD_187319 | JGI IMG/M metagenome (GOLD analysis project Ga0209296, IMG submission 187319) | Freshwater microbial communities from Lake Simoncouche, Canada to study carbon cycling - S_130206_EF_MetaG (SPAdes) (version 2) | ecosystem: Environmental > Aquatic > Freshwater > Lake ...
AATTTAGAAATCAACCTGACATCGCAGGAAAAAACCATTGTCGCCAAGCTTTCCCGTAGATTCATTCACATTGGCAATGTTCCACCATTGCTCAAGTTGATAACCAACAGAAAATTTGGTGTTCGATGCCCGGATTGGAGTGTAGCTAAAGCCCGTTTGAAAAGTTACTGCCGGGATGGATTGGATAACAAACTGGCTACTGGTTGCAGAAAATGGCCCTTGCGTGGCCGAAAAGTTCTGACTTGTGTTCCCAATAAGCACTGTTCCATCAACTGCAGCAAAGTGCGAGAAGCCGGGTATTTTTTCAAATCTCTTGTGCGTTTCTATTGCAAAATGAGGGCCACCACCAAACATGTAATTTGTTTCCGAAAAGTTTTCAAACTTGTTTTCCTGAGTCGTTGTAAAATATATTCCACCGATCCGAGCACCAATCCGAAAGAAGACATCAAACTTGTTAAAGGGTTGAAACATCGGGGCAATATAATCAAGGTCACCAATGTTAAAACTGACATCTGTATTTACAGTTGCTGGAAGCTTATTAATTGGCTCGCTCGAACTTCCGGAAGAAGAAAATCCGCGCCATGATACTGCAAATCCGCCCTGTTCTCCTGCTAACCTATAACCTAATTCTAAATGCGGTTGAAATGCCCAATCCAATGGGGCAGAAGGAAGATTGACGTTTACGACACGGCCATTCTGATACGTAACGGAAGATTGAAGCTGATTAGTAAGCTTTGGCAATACCCCACCAAAATCCACATTAATGAATATTGCAGGGTCATCTTTTACCGAACCATAAATACTTTTGTCTCTTGTAAGATTATCCACCAGTACAGGGGTTTGAGGAAAAAGAGTTGGCGGTAAACTATCTACATTCATAGGGTCTAATGGCGAACGAACAGGATCGTTGAGTACCCCTGGGGCAGATGGAACAGAATTAGGAGCAGGAATCGGAGCGCCCAAAAGAGGTTGTGGTGGCGGGGGCGGTACCGCTTGCTGTAATGGCGATGGCTGTAACGGCATTGGCTGCTGAGAATAGACTGACGATACGCACAAAACAGCGCTTATCAGCAGCATTGCAATTACATTCAAAAAATTCTTGAAGCTATCTTTCACTAAGATTCCTGACAAAAAATTACAATCATTTCTCAAAATCTCGACCCAATCATTTTTCGAAATAACAAGTTTTAACTTACCTGCAATAGCATTTGCCCAATCCTATGTTTGGTATTTTCACAATTCATGTTAAATTACACAGAAGAAACAGTTTAAAAGGAACCTTCAGATGGAAATCGATGCTAAAGTCTGTTATTGCTTCCATGTAAGCAAAAGGAAAATTTTAAGCTTTATAAGGCACGAAAAGCCCAAGGTCGCAAGTATGCTTTCTGAATGCGGAGGCGCTGGAAGTGGCTGTGGGTGGTGTGTTCCCTTCCTTAAGCAAATACATGCACAATGCCTCGAAAGTGGCTCTGCAAATTTAGAAATATTGCATTCCGATGATTATGCAAAAGGCAGAGAAGCCTATATCAAGTCTGGAAAAGGAAAGCCCCCTTCCACCCCAAATAATCCTACATGATCTAGGATTATTCTTTGTTATTTTCTCACGTTTGGGTTACTATCAAATTAGTCCTCTTCCCACCTATAAACAGGAGCATTCCATGAGTGACCCGATTTTTTCAAATTCTAACTCCCCCGATTCAAACCCCCTTAACCGCAGAGACTTCATCAAAAGTGTATCTGCTATTGGAATTGCAACCGCTGCATCTGGTAATCAATTTACCCAAGCCGCAGCGCCAGATACTTCCAAGGCTGATGAAACTGCAGTCAAGGGCTTATACGAATCCCTTACCGATGCGCAAAAAAAAGAAATCTGCTTCGATTGGGATCATAAAGACGCTGACAGAGGATTGTTGCGAACCTTCGTCTCCAATAACTGGCAGATTACAAAGCCACACATTCGCAGCGAATATTATTCAAAAAAACAACAAGACATCATTCACGATATTTTCAAAGGCCTCGTCAACCCTGAGTGGTATTCCAAATTCCTTAAACAGCTTAAAGATGATACCAATGGCAAGGAATGGGGTGCCGACCAAAGCATCGCAATCTTCGGCAAACCTGGTTCGGGAAAATTCGAATTTGTCATGACCGGCAGGCATATGACTCTCCGAGCTGATGGTAACTCTGAAGACAGTGTGGCGTTTGGTGGCCCCATTTTTTACGGGCATGCCGCTGATACTTTTAACGAAGGGGCTGACCACAAAGGCAATATCTTCTGGCCTCAAGCCTTAAAGGCAAATAAGGTTTATCAACTTCTAAGCGAAGACCAAAGAAAAATCGCATTGGTTAAAAAAACTCCTCCTGAATCTGCGGTTGAATTCAAAGGCAAGGAAGGCAAGTTCTCCGGGATCGCAGTCAATAAGCTGGATTCCACCCAGAAAAAAGAACTACAGGGTGTTCTCAGCGGCTTGATCGAACCATTCAGAATGGATGACCAAAATGAAGCGATGGCCTGCTTGGAAAAACAAGGTGGTTTAGATAGCTGCAATTTAAGTTTTTATCAACAAGGCGATATTGGCAAAGATGGTGTTTGGGATAACTGGCGTTTGGAAGGCCCATCTTTTGTCTGGTATTTTAGAGGCAGCCCCCATGTTCATGTTTGGGTTAATGTCGCGGATAACTCTGCTATTAAGCTTAACGCTAGGGGCTAAGTTTCAGCGTAACATCACTGGCACTTTCCCCGGTTTTAATTGCAATAATTCCGGGGGAATTGAAATGCCCGGTATTGTCACCAAATGAACTCTGGCCAGATCCCTTAACATCAATGGGTAATCTGGCCATTTCCCTTCTACTGCATGAAGTTTAACCATTTCATCGTCCTGCAACATTTGAAGCAATTCGTTCACCACCACCCTTGCATCTTCGGGCAAGTCTTCAAATTTACATGCACCGAATTCATAATTAAATGTAGGGTCGCTTCTTCTAATAATTTCTGTCACTCCACGGGCAAACGCAGGCCACTTCTTTTCACTTTTTATTAATTCAAACGGTTTATAAACCCCTGTTTGTTTCAGGGTTTTCAACTGCGCTGAAACCTCAGGCGGAAGGTCTTTAAACGATAGATATTTGACCCCCATTTTGTTTAATGGCAATGGGGGATTATCTTCAGCAAAATCCAACATCATTTTCACAAACGCACCTTTTTTACCCTCTAACTTGCCGACTTTTTCCAATTGTTCGCTACTAAGCTGTTGTTTGATTTGGGTAATAAACTTTTGCGTTTCCTCCGAATACAAACCAACTTTTTTCTTCTTGTCAAATGATTGCGCAACTCTTACCTGCTCTTCTTTTTTCATCTTCACTATTTGAATCGCACGCATTGGTTCATCCAACTTAAGCAATGCATCAGAATCAACCTTAGGTAGGCGCGATATCCATTGGCTTGTCAAAATCTTTTTAATCTCAGCAATGCGCTCATCAGGATAAGATGCTTTTGCTAGCCTATCTTTTTCCTTTAGATCCAAAGCTTCATACCACTCCCCAAACTTCTGAAAAACTTCAAGTAGCCTCCCAGCCTCCTGAGAATCCGACTTACCCCCTGTTTTCTTTAGGGCAATCTGTTTTTCCTTTCCAAAGGTCTGGAAAGAATCATAGCTCTTGATCAGTTGATAAATGGCGCCATCAAGTTCTTTAAGTGCCTTTTGCTTTTCCTGGGGTAATGCTTGAAATGATTCGTAATTCTTCAACAATTGTTTGTGATGCTCGGGCGATGCCTTCAGTTTCTTAAGAAGGCTTTGGTATTTTTGTTCTTGCTCATCACGGGCATCGGCAAAAATCCCCGCAGGTTTCCCCAAGGTAATCAAAGATGCCATCATCAGCAAAATTACAGATAGTTTCATGAAGTTCATTATCGTTCTCTTTCACAAACCGGAGGGTTCCTGACCAAACAAATCCGGTGCGTCCAGTTTTTTCAGAAACTCAATGTTTTCGATTTGCTCGTACAGATTTTTATTTTCGTAGAGTCGCAGATTATTTACCAAATCTGTATCTACCCTGGTCGTGTCTTTAAAAGATAACGAACCAACTCCAAACCCGCCTGCAAATAAAACCAACAATCCTGCAGCGATCAACAATCCTCTGTCCCCGTATGAATACTCTTTTATTGCAACAGTTGGACTACTTAACGCCTGCATTTTTTCCATGGTTTTTGCAGTAAACGCCATGGTTACATCGGGCTTGGGAAGATAATCAAGCATCTCCCAAGTTTTTTTCATGGCTTGAAAATTAGCACGCTCCTCAGGGCTTGAGGCTAACTTGGCTTCAAACTCCCGAGCTTCCTCTTCCGTCAACTCACCATCCAAGTAAGAAGAATATAGTTCTTCTTTTTCCTGCGAATCATCGGAGTTCTCTGGTCCGTTCATATCTTTAAACTCCTTAAACTATAGTTCGCAATTCTCTGGCGCGGCGCCATCCATGTAAATGTATTTTTTTAATACCTCACGCAGATTAACCCTTGCTCTGCTTAAAAGCGATTTCACCGCTTTTGGCGTTAGCCCCATAACCACTGCAATATCGGCATAATTCATGTCTTCGTATTTGTTCAAAACAACCGCCATTCTTTGGCGTTCATTCAACCCATCCAAGGCCCTGGCAATGACATCTGCAAGTTCAACATTATGGAGATAAATCTCGGGTTCACTCTGCTTTTCAGGCAGGCGCTGATCAATCCCTACCTGCTGCTGCTGGCCTGATTCTGAAGTAAGATAAGAAACTTGAGGCCGCCGCTTTTTAGAACGGATGCTGTTCAATGCAAGATTATTGGCAATGGTAAAAAGCCAAGTACTAAATTTCGCTTTCGGATGATAGTTCTTACGCGATTTGTAGACCCTAAGAAATGCTTCCTGCGCAAGATCCTCTGCTTCTTCTCTGCTTCCCACCATCGGCTTCATGATTACCACAAGCCTTTGTTGAAACAAAAGCACCAATTGTTCAAATGCACCTGCTTCATCAGCGCGCACCCTCAACATCAATCTGATGTCGGGGTCGCGTAAAGCATATTGGGCACTTGATTGGCCAATTGCAGTCAACATAATCTCCTAGATTAGTGCCTTGCATTAAAAACTTTAATATTTGAATTATTATAACACTCAACGAAGTGAACTTTAAAAGGTTATTTGCAGCTTTAATCAGTCTTTAATCTTTTGCTCGCTTGCTCTACGCAACTGGCCGCATGCTGCATCGATATCAGCACCCTTACGTTTTCGAACTGTAACAGTTTGCCCAGATGCCTTTAAAATCCTAACAAACTCATGCACAGCTTCCTGTTCCGGCTTCAGGAAAGGCAATCCCTGAACGCGATTAAACGGAATTAGGTTTACATGTGCTTTTCTTTTCCTAAGCAATGATGCAAGTTCTTGCGCATGATCATTCTGATCATTGATCCCGCCTAACAATATGTATTCAAAAGTCACCTGCCTGCCTGTAACTTCTTGAAAATAATCCGCAGCATCAAGAACTTCATAAATACCAATCTTAGAGTTAGTTGGCACAATCTTGGATCGAATCTCGTCGTTAGGTGCATGCAGAGAAACCGCAAGATGATACTGTTTTCCTGTATCGGCCAATTGTTTTATTTTTACAGGAAGCCCAACCGTAGAAATTGTGATATGTCTTGCGCTCAATCCAAGCCCTTTGGGGGAACATGCAGTTTCTAGGGCTTCAAGCAGGTTATCGAGATTTGCCATCGGTTCGCCCATGCCCATGATGACAACATGGCTTAGCCTTTCAGTTTCAGGCAATAAGTTCCGTGCAAGAATCATCTGCTCAAGGATTTCATAAGCCTTCAAATTTCTTACTACGCCATCAATTCCACTGGCACAAAAAACACAACCCATGGCGCAACCAACTTGGGTGCTTACGCAAACAGTTCTCCGGCTCTCCTCTTTCATCAACACACATTCAATCCGGTTCCCATCCTGAAGCTTTAGTATTAGTTTTCGTGTATCATCCTCTGCGATTTTATGAATTTCAATTTCCTCAGAATACAATGCAAAAGTATTAGAGAGGTCATCTCTTAACGATTTGGGTAAGTCGCTCATGTCGGAAAAAGCCATGCATCGTTTTAAGAGCAACCATTGCTGGATTTGCACCAAGCGGTGTGCAGGTTGTTGTTTTTCCATGATCCAAGCTTTAAGGCTTGGAGGCGATAGAGAAAGCAGCGCTGGCTTGACGGGTGTTGAAATCACATCAAGAGAAATATTGTTGGTAGACATATTTACATTCTAAGTAGACTGATCTAGCTTGCAATGAATCTCCCTAACCTCTTCTTAAATTTCTGCTTTTTTATTTAGGAATATACTATTACGGACAACTTAAAGTATTTAACAGCATGCACTTAGGGCAATAAAGTAACCCCGAACCCCACTTTTATTCTAAGTTTTCTATACTAATATTGGTGTAAAATATGCATCAATGCTTCGATTCACCCTAATAAATTGGGGCCTTACCATGGCGGAACCCGAATACCGTCCCGGATTGGCTGATGTGCCAGTTGCGGAATCTGCAATTAGCTTTATTGATGGCAAAAGAGCTCGTCTTGAGTACCGGGGGATCGCCGTCGAAACCCTTGCCAAGGAAAGTTCCTTTGAAGAAACATCATGGCTCCTCCTTAAAGGTGAGCTACCTACGCAAAAGCAACTTGCCACCTTCGACAGCCAACTGCGTGTCCATCGCAGATTAAAATACAAAATCATCGATCTGATCAAATGCCTGCCCGAATCTGGCCATCCCATGGATGCATTGCAAGCAGGGGTTGCAGCATGTGGCATGTTCTACCCTACGAAGGATCGGACTGATCCTGAAAAAAATTGGGAAGCTGTCGTCAGATTGATTGCAAAACTTCCAACGATTGTTGCGGCATTTCATAGGCTCAGGCGTGGCGATGAGGCAATTCCGCCCCGAGATGATTTAGGCCATGCTGCAAATTTCTATTACATGCTTACCGAGGAAGAGCCTTCTCCTTCGATAACCAAAGTGATTGATGCCTGCCTGATTGTTCATGCAGAACATACGATGAATGCATCAACTTTTAGTAGTCGAGTTACGGGTTCAACCTTAGCAAACCCATTTACTGTAGTAAATTCAGCGATAGGCACTCTTGCTGGGCCACTTCACGGTGGTGCCAACGAAGAAGTGCTTGATATGCTTGAAGAAATAGGCACTGCAGAAAAGGCCAAAGGTTGGCTTGAAGATGCAGTATTGCACAAAAAGAAAATCATGGGTTTTGGACATCGTGTTTATAAAGTCAAAGATCCGCGAGCAACGGTGCTCCAGGAACTTGCAGAGCACATGTTTGCGGAAACCAGCAAGCCTGAAATTTACAACCTTGCGGTTGAAATCGAGAGGATTGCAACTGGTATTTTAGGGCCCAAAGGCATCTTCCCGAATGTGGATTTTTATTCAGGGATTGTTTACCAAAGCATGGGGATACCACGCGATTTGTTCACTCCTATTTTTGCAATTTCCCGGGTCGCTGGTTGGACTGCCCACTGGCTCGAACAATTGAAAAATAACCGCATCTTCCGTCCAGAACAAATCTTTGTAGGCAAGAATGATCAACCCTACACCCCTCTGGGAAAAAGGCCCTGATTAACAACCTTTTTTAGTTCTCTTTCTGTTTTGGAGGCCTGACTTCTCATGCTTGATGCTGCTTTTATTCGTGCTAATCTTGAGGCCGTCAAATCCAATTGCAAAAACCGCAACCTTGTCGCGGATGTAGACAAAGTTATCGTTATCGATGACGAACGAAAAAAAATACTCTCCAACATTCAGGCCATCCAACAAAAACAAAATGAGTTATCCAAACTCATCCCCAAAGAAAAAGACCCAACTATAAAACAACAACTGGTTGGCGAAGGTAAATCTCTTCGCGAACAAGCTAATGCAATGGAAGCACAAGCTAGAGAAATCGAAAGCAATCTGAAATCCGTTCTGAATATCATCCCCAATATGACTCATCCAGATGCGCCGGTTGGCTTGCTTGCTGAAGATAACAAAGAAATCAAACACTGGGGTCAGCCAAGAAAATTCGACTTCACCCCAAAAGATCATGTTGCGCTATGTGATTCATTGCAACTTGCAGATTTCGAAGCAGGCGCTTCTGTTGCGGGCCAGAAATTTTACTACCTCAAAAACGAAGGCGCATTGCTAGAACTTGCACTTGTTCAATACGCAATGAACACTCTGGTTCAAGAAGGCTTCATCCCAGTAATTACTCCAGATCTTGCTAGGGTTGAAGTTCTTGAAGGAATCGGTTTCATTCCGCGGGATCCAGACCCTGAAAAACGCCAAGTTTACACCATCGCTGATACCGACCTTTGCCTTGTTGCCACGGCAGAAATCACCCTCGGAGGCATGCACCGCGATCAAGTTCTTGATGAAGCTAACATGCCTTTGCGCTATGCGGGGCTCTCCCACTGTTTCCGAACCGAAGCTGGTGCTCCCGGAAAAGATACTAGAGGTTTATATAGGGTTCATCAATTCACCAAAGTCGAAATGTTTGCATTCTGTACCCCCGAACAAGCTGAAGATATTCACCTCGACATTCTTCGTATCGAAGAAAAAATATTCCAAGGCCTTGGCCTTTGCTACAGGGTTATCGACACCTGCACCGGCGATTTGGGCGGCCCAGCATACCGAAAATACGACCTCGAAGCTTGGATGCCTGGCAGAGGTAAAGACGGGGATTATGGCGAAGTTACCAGCACTTCCAACTGCACTGATTACCAATCACGAAGATTAAATATTCGTAGCAAATCACAAGGCCAAAAAGGTACACGCTTCGCCTACACGCTCAATGGCACTGCTGTTGCGGTTACGAGGGCAATCGTTGCAATCTTAGAAAATAACCAGCAGGCGGATGGATCTGTTATCATTCCAGAAGTGTTACGGCCAATGATTGGCAAAGACCGGATTGTCCCCCGGTAAATTTGCTCTATTTTTCTTCTGGACTGGGGTTAGATGGAAAACAGCCTGCCTCCTTCCGAAAAAGTCAAAACTTTCCCTACCTCTCCTGGTGTTTACATCATGAAGGACGGCAAGGGCGTTGTTCTCTACATAGGCAAGGCTAAGAATCTCCGCAGCAGGGCATCGCACTACTTCACTAAAGCGGCGGCGGAAGACCCCCGAACCCAAAACCTCGTGCCCTTGATTGAAGAAATCGAATTCCTACAGGCTGAAACCGAAGTGGATGCTCTTCTTCTTGAAGCTAGGCTAATCAAAGATATTCAGCCCCGGTTCAATGCTGCATTAAAAGATGGAAGAACCTTTCCCTATTTACAAATAAGGGTTCGCGAAGAATTCCCACGGGTCGAATTTACACGCTCGCCCCGCAGGAAGGGAGTCAGGCTTTATGGCCCTTTCACCAACTCCAAGGCGCTTAAACACGCTCTTCTAATATTGCAACGAGTATTTAAGTTTCGAACTTGTAGCCTCGATATTAAATCCGATGAAAATCGATGGCGCTGGTTTCGCCCCTGCCTGCTTCACAGCATTAGGCAATGCACTGCACCTTGCAATTTCAGAGTGACCAAAGAAGAGTATCGTGCCCAGATCAAATCATTGATTCATGTACTGGAAGGGCGAAAAAAGAAACTCCTTAGGAAAATGCGCAAAGAGATGGAAGCAGCAAGCAAAGAACTTTTGTTTGAAAAAGCTGCACGTATCCGAGATGAAATCCTATCCCTGGAAAAGCTTGAAGATCGAGGCGACAATAAACGCGATGTACAGCCGGGCGCCTTTCCCATCGACCCAAAAAAAGGCCTTAGTGGATTAAAAAAAATCCTTGGGCTAGCCACAACCCCCAGAACTATTGAAGGCATTGATATTGCTCATCTGGGGGGAACCGAGACGGTGGCATCGCTTGTGCGCTTCCTAGATGGTTTACCTTTTAAGCCGGGTTATAGAAAATTTCGGATTAAATCCGTCAAAGGCATTGATGATTACGCTTCCATTCGCGAAGTGGTTTTCAGGCGCTTCAGAAAACAACGCGATTCCGAAGAAATATTCCCTGATGTCATTCTCATCGATGGGGGCAAAGGCCAGCTTAACGCCGCATTAGATGCTTTTAAGCTTTTAGGTATCGAACCTCCATGCCTGATTTCACTTGCAAAGAAAGATGAAGAAATCTTCCGCCCGGGAGATTCTGAACCCATCCGATTAGGCAGGCATTCATCTGCGTTGCGCTTGCTGCAATATGTACGGGATGAAGCACATCGCTTTGCGCAACATTATCACCATGTACTAAGGCATAAAAAACTGGAAAATGA
>Ga0209296_1003718_pt1 | contig 10302 bp, 5 predicted proteins | sample S_130206_EF_Meta_FD_187319 | JGI IMG/M metagenome (GOLD analysis project Ga0209296, IMG submission 187319) | Freshwater microbial communities from Lake Simoncouche, Canada to study carbon cycling - S_130206_EF_MetaG (SPAdes) (version 2) | ecosystem: Environmental > Aquatic > Freshwater > Lake ...
AACGGGTGGTTTGAAGTCTGCCATTCTTTTTTCAACCTTCACATTTGTAACAACATGATATGCATTTGGTGCAATTAGTCCAGTTCCTGGTAATTCGTAATCTTTTAAAAGTGCCATAATCTATTCTTTATTAATATTAAGTATTAAATCTTTAATTTTTTGTAATTCTTCTTTTAGTAAATTAATTTCATCGGCTTGCTTATTGATAATAATTTGTTGTTCTTTAAATCCTTCAATAAATAAACCAGCAAAGTTACCATACGCTACCGCATATTCATCTAAATGTTCTGTATATGATACAACTTCTGGAACTACTTCAACAACTTCTTGCGCAACTACTCCTAATTGTCTTTTATCAGCACCACCATCTGGAATTGTATCATGTTCATTATAAATTTTAGTATAGTAAACACCTCTTAATTCTAAAATTTTATTCAAAGCATTATCAACTGTAACAACATCTTTTTTCTTTCTTATATCCGAATAAGCTACAATGTTACCTGTTGCATAGACTCCCCCATTGCAATATATTGCATATCCACCTGCGGTTGCAGATGTACCCATTCCGGTACAGTTATTTCCTAATGAATGATATAATACCCATCTTCCAGCATTTTGTAAATATATTCCACCATTACCACTCTCCCACATATAGTGAGGTAGATATGCTGAATCAATTGCGTGCCCATACCATCCATTTCTATTACCATTCATTCTCCAAGCACCGTATGTAATATCATTTGGATACCAGTGTGCACCATTATAATCTGAATAAAATCCAGTATTATTTGTGTACATCCACTTATACTTAAATGAATAGTTTGAACCCCCTGCTAATTGAATACACAAATCACTCATATCGTAATCGGAATAAACTCTAGTTCCTTCATACGAACCAGCATTTGCTCCCAATTTAATACCAGTATGAAATGCAATTCTTAAATCCGGATAAGGATAACCCCATCCACCACCTTCTTGGAAGATATCATACGGATTAGTACCTTGTCCAGAGTTACCACCAACTCCAATTGGCCTTAGTCTAGCAAATTCTATGTAGTTATTAAAGTTTGCACTACTAAATTGAGAAAATGATTGAGGGTCACAATAGTATCCAGTATTATCTCTATCGTAAATAAAGTTTGTTCTTATTTCATAAAGATACGTTCTATTTCCAGAATAGTGGTTGATATATGTTTCATATCCGTTTTGACAATCTAAGTGTAAGTTACCATTAGTTGCTACAACAGATGCCCAGCTATTAGGTCTACCATTTGCACCAACATAAAGATATGCTCCCCAAGTTGGGTTAGGCCCATGTAATGCACCACCTCTAATTCTTAATGCTTGGTCTGATGTTGAGTTAGGGTCTAAATAATATCCACTATCATTTGAATCATAGAATGCACCGGCATACAAACCACCACCCGCAGATGCAGAGTTATCATACATAGCAATTTTAAACCAACCACCAGGATATGGCCAGCTATGTCTCCACCATAATGAATCAGTAACACCACCTGTCAATTGCCATCCATATCCATATCCAGAATATGAATAGTGATATACTTGTGCAGTTAAATAGTGAGAAGTATCTCCAGGAGATTGCCCAATACCACCCCAGCTATCACCCCACCCAGAACCCCAGTTCATCATATCATTGAATGAAGTAGTACCCCATCCTCTTACACCGGTCCAGTGGTTGCTATCTCCGGTATAATCACTTCTTCTAAAATTGGTTTTTCCGTCTAAACCAATTCTATTTTTACCATATAATGTTAATCCTTGCCAGTTACTTTCACCATTACCATCAAAATAGTAACCAGTATCTCTATCGTAGTAAATTGGTGCGTTCATTTGGTCTCTTGCCCAAATTCTAGAAGAAATTGCTGCGAATGTAGTACCATAGTTTGCTACAATCATACCGTGGTCATTCAAATAACTAGCTTGTCCTCCTGTATTTGGATGTGACCAAGCTATACCATACAAGTTATTCAAAGATGTACCATCGTATGCTGGTTTATATGAATTACCCATTGAGAATACGCCTTGATATCTTACAGATGTATAAACACCCACATGAGATTGTCCGTAGTTATAATCTAAGTATAAATCTTCGTTTGCATCAATTCTAATACCACCATTTGCTACTACATAAGATAATCTAGCAGTACCATTAGGGTTTACATAATATGCAGTATTATCTGAATCATAGAATATTGGTGCTCTTAATGAGTTACCTCCAGTTAAATAGTTATTTGCATAAACCGTACCATCTGAATACCATTCCATTGTAGAATAACGAGTACCACTTGTGTTTGTATTATAAAAATATGTATTACCAGACGTATTGAATCTCATATAAGCCTGTCCCTGTCCGGTATTTATTCTACCAAATCCATTAGGAGAACCACCGTCATTTGTTACGTTATATCCAAACCCACCATCGTTCCAAGTCACACCAGGTTCAGATACCCACATTTGTAAATAAGATGGAGTACCAGTACCCATTTCACCACCAATAGCAGTTACTCTAAGTGATGAGTTTCCATGTCCGCCCGCTACGTCTAGTCTACCTCTCAAATAAGAACCACCATTAGGGTCAGTATAATATGCTGTATTATCACTATCATAAAATATTGGTGCTCTAAACGAACCATTTGCCCAAACAGTAGAACCGTTATCCCAACGTAAGTTCCATTGTACCATACTCTGAGGACTACCATATCCAATTCTCCAATCTTGCGAGCCATAGTTACCTATTAAACCCCAATATTGACCTGAGTTGTTCATTCCGAAATAACCCTGATTATTATATGCATCTAATCTAATATAAGATGATGCTGTTTGCGCAATTAAATGTCTAAATAATGATACATTTTCTGGATCACAATAGTATGCCGTATTATCTCTATCGTAGAATCTATAAGAGTAAACATTTCCACCAGTAGTTAAATCACCACCTATAAATGCTCCACCAGCAAAACCTATACGAGAATAAGTTGTACCATTATTTCTCATTGCTAAGTGATGGTCATATCCACTTCCATATTCATAACCCAATCCGTACATATTACCGATTGGCCAGCTTTCACCGATAGTCCAAATTACTTTTGAAGCAGTACCGGTAGAATTATAACTACCCATCATACCACCATCACCACGAGCTACCAAATAGTTTGAAAACCAAAGTCTACCATTTTGCTCCGTTTGGTTGAAGTTGTTTGTTCCTGCAAAATCACCATAGTATCCAGTATTATCATTATCTCTAAATAATGGTGCTCTGAAATCGGTTGATGCAAACGCAATACCACTTTCATCTACGGAGAATAATTCATTTGATGATTTTATTGCGTTATTACCAATTATGAATTTTTGTGCAGTTTCATTATTATTAGCATCAATACTTACACGAACCGCACCAGCTCCTGCTAAATATAATGTATTACCTGATGAGTTATTTTGTAAAAGAACAACATCATATGTGTTATCTCTATATAAACCAGCACCAGTATCCGATAAATAATACGCTCCACCATTTCCACCAGCGTTTGCTGTTACTTGATTAAATACTACATTATCGCTTGTACGAACATACTGATTCATATTATAAGCGTAAATTTGGTCAACACTATTTAATAGTTGTCTCCAATCACTCCATGTTGATGCACCAGTTCCAATTCTTGTCCACAATCTATGATTTGCCGTATATGCAATTTGTATTGGAGCTCCACCACTTAAATCAGTACTACCACCATAACTTCTCCAAAACATTTGTCCGTTGTATGAACCACCATCACTTAATCCGTTTGTACTATTTGTTTTGAAATCAAAATAAACTCCAGCATTTTTACTCGATGGTGTATCATTTGTATTTCTAGTATCGTTTGAATCAACAGCTTCAGCTCTATCAGCAGTACCGGTTAAGTTTGATGTTACATTTGCAAATGTTACCGAATCGGTTGTTCTAAGATTTTGATTCATTAAATGAACTTCCGTAGCTCCTTGTCCTGTATCCACAGTTGCAAATGTAACAGCATCCGTAGTTCTTATGTTTTGGTTCATTAAGTGAACCTCAGTTGCACCTTGTCCCGTATCAACCGTAGAGAATGTAACAGCATCCGTAGTTCTTATGTTTTGGTTCATTAAGTGAACCTCAGTTGCACCTTGTCCCGTATCTACAGTTGCAAACGTTACTGCATCAGTTGTACGAATATTTTGATTCATTAGGTAAACTTCAGTTGCACCTTGTCCCGTATCTATCGTACCACTTATTGTTATATTACCTGCACTTACTGAAAGGTTTCCACCACTTACAGTTACACCATTTGTAGCCGTAATCGTTGCATGAGTAACGTTATCAGTTGTTCTAAGATTTTGATTCATTAAGTGAACCTCAGTTGCACCTTGTCCCGTATCTACAGTTGCAAACGTTACTGCATCAGTAGTTCTAACATTTTGGTTCATTAAATAAACCTCAGTTGCACCTATACCAGTATCTATCGTACCAGTAAGAACTAAATTACCAGCTATATATGTGTTATCATCATGATACCACCTATCACTACCTTCATCCCAATAAAATTGCTTTGTTGCTGCATTACCTCTCTTAACTTCTATACCAGCATTTTCAGTTGGTGTAGTTGATGCTCCAATATCTGCGTTAAGTGTAATAATATTATCACCTACATTTAAAGTTGTTGTATTAATATATGTTGTTGTACCACTTACAGTAAGGTCACCACTAATTGTAGCGTTACCAGTTACCGTTAATGTAGTACCATCGAATTTTAAATTTGCTTCAACGGTTGCGTTTGGTGCAGTTCCGTTTAATGTAATTACACCATTATCAGTTGTACCAGTTAATGCTAATAAACCAGATGTTCCCGATGTACCACCACTTCCAGATGTACCAGAAGTTCCTGATGTTCCAGACGAACCCGATGTTCCAGAACTTCCTGATGTTCCACTTGTACCACTACTACCAGACGTTCCCGATGTACCACTACTTCCGCTTGTTCCCGAAGAACCACTTACACCAGAAGTTCCCGATGTACCCGAAGAACCAGAAGTTCCTGAAGAACCAGAAGTTCCCGATGAACCACTTATACCAGAAGTTCCCGATGTACCCGAAGTTCCCGATGAACCGCTTGCACCAGAAGTTCCTGAAGTACCAGATGTACCAGAAGTTCCCGAAGAACCACTTGCACCTGAAGTACCAGAGGTACCCGAAGTACCACTTGTTCCAGAACTACCAGCCGAACCACTTATACCAGAAGTTCCTGATGAACCTGAAATTCCGCTTGTTCCTGAACTTCCGTTTATGCCAGATGTACCAGAGCTTCCGTTTATACCAGATGTACCAGAACTTCCATTTATACCAGATGTACCAGAAGTTCCTGAAGTTCCCGATGAACCTTGCACTCCACTTATTCCAGATGTACCCGATGTACCACTACTTCCGCTTGTACCAGAAGTTCCTGATGTACCCGATGTTCCTGAAGTTCCATTTGAACCGGATGAACCTTGTGCACCGCTTGTTCCAGATGTTCCAGATGTTCCCGAAATTCCTGATGAACCAGATGTTCCTGATGTACCACTTGTTCCTGAAGTTCCTGATGAACCACTTCCTCCACCGGCTCCACTTACTCCAGAAGTTCCTGATGTTCCTGATGTTCCCGATGTCCCATTAATACCAGATGTACCAGAAGTTCCCGATGAACCTCCACTACCTGCAGTACCAGTACCTCCGCCGGCTCCTGTCACACCACTAGTACCGGATGTTCCTGAAGTTCCCGATGAACCACTTACTCCTGAAGTTCCAGATGAACCACCACTTCCACCGGTACCACTAATTCCTGAGCTTCCTGCAGTTCCGGTTGAACCAGATGTACCCGATGTACCAGAACTTCCTTGTGAACCTGAAGTACCTGAAGTACCACTACTTCCATTTGAACCAGATGTTCCGCTTGTTCCTGAACTTCCAGATGTACCGGATGTTCCTGATGAACCCGTACTTCCGGATGTACCTGAGGTTCCCGATGTTCCAGATGTTCCTCCTGAACCAGAAGTTCCATCAGTTCCACTTGTTCCTGATGTTCCCGATGTTCCAGAAGTACCTGATGTTCCCGAAGTTCCTCCACTACCAGAAGTTCCCGATGTACCTGATGTTCCAGAAGTTCCCGATGTGCCACTAGTTCCACTACTTCCTCCACTACCAGATGTTCCTGAAGTTCCTGATGTACCTGATGTACCAGAAGTTCCTGATGTACCAGAAGTTCCTTCCGAACCAGTAGTACCAGATGTTCCCGATGTTCCCGATGTACCAGAAGTTGCCGCTGCTGTTTTTATACCAATTTTACCCGTTGATGGGTTATAAACTAATACTTCATCGGTTGTTATATCCGATTTTAATGAACCAACTCCAAATGATAATGAACCTGTAATACCAACACTTCCAGTAAATTCTTGCTTATCGTTTTGTGCATCACCAAATTTGTTACTTCCACTTGCGTAGATTATTGATGATGATATATAAGTTACTTTTAATTCAGTTGCATTTATTGTACCGGTTACAGTTAAATCAGTATTAACTACTAACCCTCTATTTGGAGAAATTATCGCGGTTGCCGAACCTGATTTTAATCTATCTAAATCCCCAATTGCCGCTGCATTAATGTTAAACAAACCACCGCCATCACCAATAAAAAGTGAAGAAGTAATTGAACCACTAATTTTTACATTAGAATTTATTTGAATCGAATTTGTTGGTGACCCGATTAAAGATGTTTGTATTGCAGAAGCGGAAAAATTTGCACCCACATCTATTGAATGAGATGAAAAATTAGCTACACTACTTCCACTTACAAATAAAGAAATTTTATCTTTAGTTTGTTGATTTAAACCATTTGGGTTACCACCTAAATATTCCATTAATTACAACTTTTATGTTATTTCCAATACCGAAACAATTACATCTGCTGAATTGGCTAACGATGATGTTACTGATAGAAAATCTCCTGTTTCCAAAACTAACTTTTGCTCACCACCTACCAACACATTAGTACTACCGGGTATAATTAAAGAATCTTTTACAACGTAAACACATTTATTAGCCGATGTATCTCTAACCATTACACTAACTGATATATTATTTGTGCTTACATTTGCTACACCAACCCCAATTACAGTTGTTGAAGTTGCCGCAGGTGTTTCATATATTTTCACACCTGTTGTTCCAATTGAACCCGCTATACTATTTTTAAATGCGTTTGCCATTTCTTTTTATTTTTTATCCTAATGCTATTGCAAATGCAATAGATGAATCTAATACATCAACTCCGTCTACTAAATATCCACCATCCGTTAAATTCATTGAGCCAGTCATTGTTATAGAACCACTTACTGCCAAACTATTACCTACAATAAGATTAGTAAATGTTGCTTGTTGAACATCGATAGTTCCTTTAAAAGAACCGGTAAATGAACCACTTAAATTTGCGTAAGCAGATAATGCCTGTGTGATTGAACCCGAAAATATTGGACTATGTATAATCATCTATATCTATATGCTTTTTGTTATAGGTATAAATATAAATATTTTCTCTTTTAGGGTTTAACCGGCCAAGTTATATTAAATGGATTAGGTTGAGATGTAATATCTCTTAAAGATTGTCTGTATTCAGACCAAATTGATTTTGTTTCCGTTGGTATATCTGCCAATTGTGTCCAATCACATTCTGCCAATAATTCATTTCTAGTTTCTCTAATAATAAACCATTGGTTTTCTAATCTATAATCAATTTCACTTTGAGATGCGCCAGTTTGAATCCAATTTTGATAATATACACCATCCGTTAAAACAGGAGTTCCTTCGGTAATATTTTTTGTATAATCATTTGGTTTTGGAGTTTGTCCAACTTCATATAAACCAAATTGAGTCATAGTTTCTTCTCCAATTTCATTTGGGAATGTAATATTTCTATGCGCAGCTTTTAAATCCTTAATTGTATAAGGATAACTGATTTCATTATTTATAATTCGTAAATACATATTAAGTAAATGTTGGTGGTATTGATGCAAAGTTTGATAAACCGGTGCAATTTCTAAATGCAGCAGTTCCAGCTGGCGTTGGAGTTCTTAACCACAACGTAGGTGCAGTGCCTACTAAAGCATTTGAAGTTGAACTCATATTATAAACTTGTGAAAATGTTGTTACCGCTGTATTAAATGTAAATTGTAATACATTTGTTAATGCTCTACAATTTCTAAATGTACCAGAGAAACTTGTTACATTTATATTTAGGTCAAATATAGTTGATGGTACGGAAGTTAAATTCGCACAAGCAAAGAAACAAGATGCAAAAGATGATACATTTACTGCAATATCAAATAATCCAGTTGGTACAGTTGATATTGTATTAATTGTTGCAAATGCACTAGCAAATGATGTTACGTTGGGTGAAAAATCAAATATATCTGCCGGTATGGATGTTATAGATGTACCATTCATAAAATTTGAAAAACTTAATATTTCATTTAAGCCATCATATCCACCAACTGCACTTAATGATGCACTACTTGGTATAGAGGTTATATTTATACACCCATAAAAATTTAATGTCCTCAATCCTACTGTACCAAATTGTACAATGCTTGTTATTAAACTTCTTATTCCTACATTATTATTAACTTGAAATCCTGGCATAAATCCACTAATAGTAACTGTATAAGTTCCAGCTGAAACATATGTATGTATTCTATCTACCGAAGATGATGAGGTTATCAACGGCGATGAACTACTATCTCCCCAATTTATATTCAATTGTGGAGTAAGTCCACCATAATCAGTAATTGGACATGTAAATACAGTATTAGCCGATGTGGTTGTAATTTGAAACACAAACGGAAATGCTTGTGTTGAATCTGATTCTGCTAGTCTTCTTGCTATTCCCATAATATTAACTTAAATTTTTAGCTATTGTAAATCCATACCAATTTGTTCCACCATCAAATGTATAAAATACTAATACATCTTCACCGGATGATGTTAATACAGGTTGAATACCACCTGCCCAATTAACCGTTGCCGGCCATGTAATTACATATGCCCCAGCGTTTACAGTTAATAATGTAAATCCAAATGCTTTACCAGCAGGTACGTTGGTAAATGTTACTGTGGCTGTTGCGTTAAATTGTCTTCTAAAATTATTTGCAGTTGAACAATCTATTGCAACACTACCACCGGTTAATAAATTATTATAAATTTCTCTATAAGCAGTTGCTTCTAAATATGTACTAGCATCTAATCCACCGGTCAATGTAATATCACCTGTTTGTGTTGTATTACCAACTAATGTCAATGTACTACCATCAAATGTTAATCCACTTTCTACATTGGCTTGTACAGGAGAATCCTGATATGTAATCAATCCATTATTAGTTGTTCCAACTAAAGGAAATCCATTTGTACCAGATGTTCCAGATGATACACCTAATGCCGATGTACCGGAACTTCCATTTATACCAGATGTTCCTGATGTACCAGATGAAAAGCCCGGAGCGTTTGTACCACTGGTACCAGATGTTCCAGTTTGTCCAGATGTTCCAGAAGTTCCGGATGAATATCCCGGAGCGTTTGTTCCAGAAGTTCCAGCACTTCCATTAGTACCACTTATTCCAGAAGTACCCGATGTACCACTACTAAATCCTGGTGCGTTAGTACCAGATGTTCCCGATGAACCACCACTTCCACCACTTCCAGTTGCACCAGATGTACCACTACTTCCGAAGAATGTTCCATTTACTCCAGATGTACCAGAAACACCAGATGTACCCGAAGTTCCATTACTCGCTGAGGAACCAGATGTTCCATCACTTCCCGAAGTACCGGATGTACCGCTACTTCCGAAGAATGTTCCATTTACTCCAGATGTACCAGATATTCCTGAAGTTCCTGATGTTCCATTGGTTGCCGAAGAACCAGAAGTACCACTTATACCAGAAGTTCCTGATGTACCACTACTACCAAAGAATGTTCCATTTACTCCGGATGAACCAGAAACTCCAGAAGTTCCAGAAGTTCCAGAAGTTCCCGATGTACCTACTGTACCCGAAGTTCCCGAAGTTCCACTACTACCAAATAAAGTTCCATCCAATCCAGATGTACCAGATATTCCTGAAGTTCCGGATGTTCCCGAAGTTCCTGAAGTTCCTGAAGTGCCATCTGAGCCAGATATACCTGAAGTTCCACTGCTTCCAAATAAAGTTCCATCCAATCCGGATGTACCAGATATTCCTGAAGTT
>Ga0209296_1003719_pt1 | contig 10300 bp, 5 predicted proteins | sample S_130206_EF_Meta_FD_187319 | JGI IMG/M metagenome (GOLD analysis project Ga0209296, IMG submission 187319) | Freshwater microbial communities from Lake Simoncouche, Canada to study carbon cycling - S_130206_EF_MetaG (SPAdes) (version 2) | ecosystem: Environmental > Aquatic > Freshwater > Lake ...
CAACATGCATTCCGCGCGGCGATTGGCTTCCTTGATCCATGCCTGACTGGTGTAGGTGCCACGGTGCAACTCCAGATAGAGCTCGCCGTCCCAGACCTTAATGTCTTGGCCATTGCGCCACAACGCGCGCTGCGCTTGGTGCAAGTCCTCGCAGAACGAATGCACGCTCTTCTGCTCGACACGCGGCAGACCGTCGCAGCGTGCGCCAATGTTGGCGCGCTCAATCTGCTCCGCAGTGGGCCCACCGCCACCATCGCCATAACCGAACGGCTGCAAGTACATCGGAATGCGCGCACCGTCCTGTTCCACCAGGTTCTTCACGCCGTACTGAAACTCCTTGGGCTCGATCGCGCTGTTGTAGTTGTGCCCAGGGGTGAGGTGCGTGAGAATCTCCGTGCCATCAAGCCCGCGCCAACGAAAGGTGACGTTCGGGAATTTATTCGTCTCGCACCAGCTCATCTTGTTGGTGATGAATGTGTCGAGCCCTGCTTGCGCCATGATTTGCGGCAAGCTGGCTGGAAATCCAAACGTATCGGGCAGGTACAAGAAACGCTGCGGCGCGGCGATCCCAAAGCGCGACTCCCAATACGCGCACCCGTGCAGAATCTGCCGTACGAAACTTTCACCTGACGGGCACGTGCAATCCGGCTCAATCCACATGGCACCCGCGGCCTCCCAGCGCCCCTCAGCCACGCGCGCACTGATCTCCGCGAAGAGTTCTGGCGACCGTTCCTCCACCCATGCGTACTGCTGCGCCTGACTGCAAAGAAAGTGAAAGTGCGGGAATCGCTCTTGCAGGCGCAGCACATTTGCAAACGTGCGCGTGCACTTGCGCTTGGTTTCAGCAATCGGCCAAAGCCACGCCGTGTCAATGTGCGCATGGCCAACCGCATCACAGACCACCGGCGTCTGCGCACCGCGGCCCATGAGTAGCGCCGCTAATTCTGGAAAGAGCGACGAACACGCTCCATGCATTGCCATCGCATGCGAAGCCTGCGCCGCGCCGCGCACCGGAATGCGCGCCATGAGCGCACGTAAGCCGCGGTCCAGTTCGTGCGCGCGCGCGTCACTTTCCGGAAGTGTCAAGAGAATCTTGCGTGCGGCATCAAAGCCCTGCGCAAAGCGCCACACCGCTTCATCAACCACTACTAGTTCCGCTGATTCAAGCCGACCCGGATGTTCCTCACGCCAGCGCGTCTGTTGCTCCGCATGATCCCACCAGAAAGTGCTGATTCCAAGCGGCAAATTGCAGGCGGCTTCAATGAGGAGGTCTAACTCTACGGAACCAGCGCTCGGTGCATCATTCGACGCATCGCTCACCGCAGTCGGCTTCACACCTGCCGCCGGCGCACGCTCCCACAAGAACGCCAAATCACGATACGGGTCGAACCCCTGATGCGGCACGCCATCTTTCCACAAGAGCGCCTCCGTGCCAGACGAGAAGCGCAAAGCCACACGCTTGCCCGCCATGGAACGTGGTAACGAGCCACGCAGTCGAAACCACGCCGTGCTCCACACCGGGCCCCATCGCCAACCAAGTTTGACTGGTGCATACGTCTGATCAAACGCCACATCCGGCGTCACACGATCAGGCGTCTGCCACACCGCAACATCAAGCGGCGCCCGCTCCGGAAATGCGGCCGGAAGGAGGATCTCGGAAACAAAGTTCTCGAAACGAATGGCGGCGTATTGCAGGTCGGGTAGCACGGGTGGAGTCTACGGAACCCGCACCGCCGAGCAGCCCGCTGGATTGACTTTCACCTGCAATCCCGAGCCTTGGAATTCCCACCGATCGCCCAAATCCAATCCCGCAACTTCGCCAGTTACGGCGCCCCCGCCGGCTTCTTCTGTACAGGCTGCTTCTTCTGCGCGGGTTTCTTCTTCGCCGCTGCCGCCGCTGCTTCCGCCGCAGCTGCAGCCTTCGCTTCCTCCGCGGCCTTCAGTTCAGCGGCTTTCTGTTCAGCTGCGAGGCGAATGGCTTCCTTATTCACTTCAGCGTTCAGAGCCTCTGCAAGGCGTGCATGCGTGCCAATGATCGGCATCGTCTGCGACGCAAATGGCTTGACGGTTGGATCCGTGCAATTGTCGTACTGCCAGCGGTACATGGCCAAGATCTTTGGGTTCTCCTCCGCTATGTAGGCCATGTACGCCTTATCGAATTCATCCCCGCTCAGCGCTTCCAAGGTAGTGACGATCGCCATGTCCTCAGCAGCAATCTCCGTCGGCAAGGTGATCTCCTGCGCAACCGCAATCTTCCCGATGATCACTTGGATCGCCGTGTGGTTGGTCACCATGCGGTGCCCAAAGTCCTTCACAGTTTGCTCATCCGCCTTGGCCATTGCCATCGTTCCCAGATTGATCTCCAACAAATCCGATGCCGCTACCGCCTGAACGAATGCCTCCGGTGTCATCGAATGGTCCGGAGCTACTGGCTCTGCAGCAGGGGCTGCGGCAGCGGTAGCAGCGGCGGCATCGGCGGCAGTTGCAGTATGGCAGCCTTCTCAGGCGAATTGCCAGACAAACTGTTAATCATCTTGCACCCCGGCGCTGAACCGATCGCAGCGAGGGCAACAACGACGACAAGGGCGAGAGTGCGTGGAAACATGTGTGTCATTGGATCAGGTCCGTACACCGATGATAGAGCCGTTTGCGGTACGGCTTTCATCAGAAGTTCACTTGATAAGTCAGTGCGAAGGAAACAGCGATACCAGCCGTATACGTTGAGTTCAATCCGTTAATGCCCTCGGAAGTCCGGTACTCGGTTTGCACATCAGGATTGGTAAGGTTGCGCGCATTGAGGGAGAACTTCAAGCCTTCAAAGATCTCTTGCGAAGCCGTGAAATTCAGCGTTCCGTAACCAATCTGATAGATGGCCGGCGTCAGCAAATTGGTGTGCGGGTTGGCACCGCTGACCAAAGAATCACCCTTCATGGTGTAGAAAATGCCCAATTGGGTGCCCCACTCGTCATAGTCATACGTCGCGCTGACATTCATCAGATAATCCGGCGTAGCGGTCATCGGCTGACTGTTCTGCTTCACGCCATAGACCGCCAATGCATCAGACTCTTGCTTGGACAACGTCACCTCTGACGACATGTAAGTAAAGTTGGAACCCAATGCAATGCCCCGGAAATTCTCACCAAACATTGGTTCCAAAGTGACACGCCCCTCAAACTCCGCTCCAAGCAGCGTGCCCTCGGGAAAGTTCAACGCACTGGTATACGCAAATCCTTCAGTAAATCGATTGACATACTGAATCGGATCAGTGATCTGCTTGTAGAACAGTGAACTCGAAATCAACCAGTTCTCATACGGAGTCCAGTCCAATCGCAAGTCGTAATTATTGAGCGCACTCATCTGCAGCTCCGGATTGCCGATGAAGATCGGACCTCCGATGTAGTCATACTGCAGCACTGGCACCAGTTCATAGAAATTCGGGCGCGCCAACGTCTGCGCAAATGCAGCTCGGAAGATCAAACCTTCCTCCACAACCCAGTTGCAGCCCACCATGGGCAAATAGCGATTGGTAGTGAAGTCCGCGTCCCAGTCATTGGTACCTTCGAAGTTACGCAACTGCTGAGTGGCGGTATCAATCCACAGCGCGTTGCTATCAGGGATCACCGTGGTGGACATGTGCGTGCCCTCATAACGAAGACCAGTGATGACATTGAACGTCTCTGTCACCGGCATATCAATCATCGCGTACGCGGCCCAAATGTCCTGCGTACCGTCGTAGGAAATATCAGTTTGCGACTGATAGATCGGGTGATCTTGACTTGGGAACACCGCGCTCCACGGCTGATTGAAGGCGCTGGAGTAAGTGGTGTTCGGGTCGCCACCGTTACTGAATGTGTCCTGGCGATAGTTTCGGGAGACCAAATCAAGGAACGAACCAGTCTTGATATAACCCTCCCGATCATCCCATTGCGTGAATGGCAACTTCACATTGAAGGAGCCCTGCTTGCTCTCTTCTTCGTTCTCGTAGTTGATGTGCTGAACCCAACCAACGAATGCATTCTGTGCAGGTGGATAGGCAACCCACTGCTGTGGAATGATGGTGCCCGGCGCAATTTGCAGGTCTGGAATCCAATACGACGCAAACTGCGTCTGGTCAGGCTGGTCCTCACGGGCCTTGCTCAGCGCTAATTTCCAGTCCACCGTTGGCACCAACAGGTCGAACACACCAGAGCGCTCGCTGTCCTCACTGTTTGGGTCAAGGAAACTGAGTTTGTGCTGCCCACTGAGAATCACTGATTCAGTGCTCAACTGGCTGTAGTCAAGCGTCTCCAACCGGTTGTATGGCGCAGCATCCGGTTGATCGTGGCCGACACCGTTGAGGTCATCGGGGTTGTAGCCAGGGAAGTAATAGTCCTTGCCGCGCGTATCAATCAGCCGAATCGCTTGATTCTCTGAGAGCAACGTATACAAGAACTTTGCGCCAAGCTTGTGCTCCTCCGTCTCAATGCCAAACGAGCCCATTCCGCCCCACTGAATGGAGGAAGTTCCCTGAGTGACGTCATAGAGTTCGGTCTTGAAATTGTCGCCAACGCCGTACTGCTCTGGAACGATGGCAGTGCCTGGTCCAGCCTGCTCCAAGGAGTTCAACTGCCCGTGGTCGTAGGCCGACGCATCCTGTTCGTAGAAGAAGTTTCCGAATGCGCCAACCTTGACGCCATCATCCACTTCCCATGAATTTCCAAGCGCGGTAGACCACTTGTAGATCAGCGGCGCTGCGCCTTCTTCGGTGGACGTTGGATTGTTAGGCCAACTTTCGCCATTCTGGTCCGGATGAGTAGAGAGCACATCGTTGCTCCCCCAGAACCCAAGGTCGCCACCTTTGTAATTCAGAAACTCGCCGTCCTTCACCTGCGAATTGAAGCCAACCGCCGTTTGTACGCGGAAGTAGAACTCATCAGGGAAGTCCTTCAGGGATATGTTGACGGCGCCGCCCGATGCTTCACCCTGCTGATCCGGGGTGAAGTTCTTGCTGACCTGAATGCCCTGAATAACCGCACTGGGGAACTGATCCAGTTTCACCGCGCGCTTATTGGGATCCGCACTGGGCAAGCGAATGCCATCCAACAGCGTGGCCACGTATCGATCAGGTAGCCCGCGAATGACCGCGTATTTGCCATCCTGCAGCGTTGCACCAGGCACCAAGAGCAAAGCTGCCGCAGCATCACCAGCGCCCGAGCGCGTGATCATCTCCACGCCGATAGTGTCAAGCAGCTGTGGAGCTTCCAGGCGCAAACTAAATTCAATCGGTGGGATAATGACGTACGGCTCAAAGTTGGTTGGCACCACCAGGTCCTGACGCTCCGGCGCTTCCTTGCCGAGGTCAACGTCCTGCACAACAAACTCTTCCATGTCCTCAAACTCGCCGGCCATGGTGACATCCGCATCCACCAGTTGCCCCGCAGCAACCGGAACATTCGCCTTCACTTCGCGCGTGTAGCCGTCCTTGGTGATCACCAGCGTATAAGCGCCCGGTGCAATATTCGGCAAGATGTACGAGCCGTTCTCGCGCGTGGTCACCTTGGCCTTCAATCCAAGCACACTTACGGTTGCGCCGCTGATTGGCGCGTTGAACTCCTTGTCGTACACCACTCCGCGAATGGAACCACCGGCCGGTGCCTGTGCCACCGCCATGCTTGTCACGGAACAAGCCATCACCACCGCAGCAACCCCCACCCTGCTCAGGTTCACCATGGATCTGCCAGGCCGGCCCGTATGTGTTCGATGCGGAGGAGTAACTCCGTGGGAGGCATAAAGCCTGACACTGCCATCGAAACACAGGTGGCTGACAGATCTTCGGCACGCGGACGCGCGTTCGGGTTGATTGCTCCAGCATCAAGCGCCGCCGCATAGCAGTGCCGCGCGTCGTCCGTATCACCAAGCAATTGGTACCCCTCGGCAAGCGCGCGCCATGAGGCAGCGCGGCGCAAATTCACAATGGTTTCCGCGCGCGCCTCGTATTCCGAGCGCAATCGCCGCAACTCGGCACGACCAGCCTTCGCGTCACCCATGCGAATACGGGCCTTGGCAACCACTACCCCAAGCGGGGCAGTGTCTTCCGGAAGAAACACCGTCGCGCGAAACAGTTCCGAGGCTCGGTCCACTTGCAGCGTTGCCAATTCCTTGTAGCCGTGCGCAAAGAGGACGTCGGCCAACTGCACGTTGCACCGCACCTGCAGATCCCACGGCAACCCCGGGAACGCCGCACTCAAGGCTTTCAACGCACGCTCGCGGCGAGGCGCGTTATCAATGACCCGGTCAAGCCACGCCAAGTATCCATCGATCCCGCCGCGGGCGAGGTCAAAGTTCTGAGTAGCAATGGCCTTATCAAACATATCCGCCTGCGCGTCCAACTGCGCTTCCGGAAGTTTGGCAGTTCGCTCTGCTTCGATGCGGCCGCGCTCTGCTTGCAGGTCAGCTACGACAGTGGCATATGCCTTGCTCTCATCACCAAGCTTCACATAGATCTTGGCTACCTCGGTTGCAACGATGTCACTACCCCACGTGCTTTCGCCTGGCGGAACCAAGAGGGCGCGGCGAGCGCACTCGCGCGCCTGATCACCTTCGCCAAGGTCGGCATAGCGCTGACCAAGCAGCGCGATGACATTGCCTTGACGCCAACCTTGCATTTGATCCGCACATTGCGCCGCAAGGTCCAGCAAACCAAGCTCAATGCACGCCTTCACCACCGACTCTTGAATGCGCGCGCGATCGCGCTCATGCGGATCGAGCGGCATCTTTGAAACACCGGCAAACGCGGTCGCAAGCAGTGAAGCGCGCGACGCCGTGGACGCCGCCGAAGGCGTAACGGCGGCACCTGAGACCTTCACGGCGCTGGTGGATTCAGCCACTCCATGTGACCCGGGAGCATGACTACCCCCCGAAGAACACGCTGCGGGCAGCGCAACCAGGGCTGCCAGGGCCAAAGTCGCAACGCTGAAGGTTCGTGTATTCGACATGTTCATGGATCACTAGTAAAGAAGGCAGAGGCGTCTGGTGGAGAGTAACTCTCCTCCACCAGACGCCCCTGAATCATGCAACTCTATTCGTGACTAAACCAGTCACCGTCACTGGCAGGCGCCCCATGCACCAAGCAGAAGACCCAAGTCAGATCCGTTCACCACGCCATCGTTATTGATGTCGCCTGAGCCAGATCCACCGAAGTTACCGAGCAGTGCGCCAAGGTCAGAACCACCGACGATTTGATCGCCGTTCAAGTCAGACGGGCAAGCAACACCACAGTTCGATGTGGTGTAGCCGTACTGCGAAGCAGCAGTCCAACCACAGAGCCAGTTCTCGGTTCCATTGAAGGCGCCGCGATAGTTAGCAACCGTGAAGAACCCACCGGCTGGAGCCGCACCGACGCTGGTCGCAGCAGCGTTGCGGGCGAGCGGATCAAGGAAGATCACCGGCTCAACAACCACCGTGCCGGAAGCAACGCTTGGACCACGGGTGATTGATGCAATCGGGGACGATCCGGCAGGCGCCAGAACGTTGTTGTTCGCTGCCGCAAACACGCCGCGAGCCGACGCTTCGGTATACGCGGCAGAATTCAGGTTACTAAAGAACACGCTGTCCGTGTACTGAATCAAATTACCGCTCGACTGAGCGGTGTACGCGGATGCCGGGGTGGCAAACGGATTGACCGTGGAGTACACGTTGTAGGCCGTGGTCCAGGTGTTGGCAAACGTGAGGGTTCCGTTGTATCCGTAACCAGTCTGACCACCAGTAGCTTCACCGTCCGTGTTGTCATTCTTTACAACTTCCTTGCCGGTGTCCATGAAGATGCTGTTGTTGAACTGGGCGCGGGCGTTGTCACGGAACTTGGTGGCAGCCTTGCCGCTCAACGGCTGACCGATGAGGGTCATGTTGTAGAACGCGGTGGTGGTGACTGGCTGGGCGTCAGACTTCTCCGCGCCGTCCATTTCCACTGCTGAGTCGGGGAAGCCCGATCCTGACGCGGCTCCGGGGATGCAGTAACCAGAGACGATCAGACCAAACTGAGCCTTACCACGCCATCCTTGGTCGACGTCAAACGAGTCGTCGCCGATGTTCCAGATGGAGAAATACTTGAGGTCGACGGTGCCGCCCCAGATTTCAATACCGTCATCGACGTTGTTCATGATTTCGATGTGATCGATGATGGTGTCGCGACCAACGCCACCGAGCGAAAGGCCGTTCAGTTCATTACCGAGACCAACCACCTTGCCGCCGTAACGGAGGGAGACGAAGCGGAGCGCGCCGCTGTTGTCTTGGTCGTTACCGCCGCCGTAGAAGGTGCGCGTGTCGCCCGCACCGGAAGCAACCAGGCCTTCCATGTTGGCATAGTTGCCAGCGTTCGGCGTCGCAACGTTGGTTGAGACAGCTCCGTTGCCGTACTTACTGATGTAGGCGTTGCCCATGATGGTGACGTTGCCCCATTCATTGGCAGCAGCGCGCCATGCGCCGCGTGGGCTGCCGGCGTTCCAAGTCGCGTAGTCGACCTTGGAAGTGAAGATGATTGGATTTGCGGAGGTACCGATGCAGGAGAGGCGGGCATCGCGGGTGATGGCAAGCGATCCACCGTTGTCGCTCGCGATGATGGTGCCGGCCTGAATGGTCAGCGTGGCGCCGTTGGTGACATAGCGGCTGCCCTGGAGGTTGTAGACATTGCCGCTCGTCCACGTGGTCGAGGTGGTGATGTCCGCGGTCACCAAGACTTCAGCAGCACTGGCAACACTGCCAATGATCGAAGCGCCAATGGCGGCAGTGAGTGCGAGTGTGTTCTTTGCAGTCTTCATGGAATCAAATCTTTCTTGGTAGAAATTTCTCAACCGAATCGTGGGCGACAGCATCAAACGCTGACCTATCGCGAAGGAGACAAACCAATTCTGCTCCAAGTATGTTTCCTTCGCGCTACGTGTTCTACGAAAGCACCGTTCATATTTGGTGAACTTCGTGTTGCCTTCCGGCACTTCTGCAAATTGCACCTAGATTCATGCGTAAATGGGGGTCGGTTAACAGTATCTGAACGGTTGTGTTAATCACTTCTGAACCAAACTATGCATCTTTGAGGGCTTACCGCTTGCTCTTGGAGGCACGCTCCACCTGCTCGATGTAGCGGGCAATGTCGTCGCGCGGCTTCAATGATTGCGCATCTCGCAGTAGCGGTAGCGCCTCGGTGAACCTGCCTTGCGCCACGAACACCTGGGCAATCTTGACCTTTGCGTTGGCGGCAAAGGAATCAATACGTGCCGCGCGTTCGTAATAGAGGATCGCCTTGTCGGGCTGAGAGGCGCGGTTGTAGTGTTGACCGAGCAGCATGAGCGCCTCGCCGTCAAGAGGATCCAGCGCAATGACCTCTTCAAGGACGGTGGCAGTTTCTGCATCGCCAGCACCGCTGTTCATGGTCAGGCGCGCCTGCAACTTCAGCACCTTGCGGCGGTCGGTGTCACTCAGCGTGTCGTTCCAGTTGGCCTTCACATGAGTCAGCAGCGTCTTGGATTGCAGCAACCCACCGCGCGCAGCCAGCATCTCAGCCGCACGAATCGACCGGGAAACCGGTTGCGTTGGATTCTTAGTGATGGCTCGGTCATAGGCGCTGAGCGCCATGTCCGGAAGGGCTTCAGAAACATAAATATCTCCGAGCGTGAACAGGCTGTCCACCGTGGACTTACCGATGGAATCAAGCGCCTCCAGATTGACAGCCGCCTTCATTGGCTGCTTCAGACCAAGGTAGGTGTGTGCTTGTAGGAGCCAGAAATCCGCCTTGTCCGGGTAATTGGTGATGAGCACATCCAGCAGACTGGCTGCGTCTTCGTACTTGGCTTGCTTAAACACGGAGCGTGTCAACCCAAGGCGCCACTCCACGTTGTCAGGCTGCAGGAGAAGTGCATTGCGGTACGCCGCCTCCGACGGCTGGTAGTCGCCCCGCGCCGAGTGGCAGAACCCAAGCAGCCCGTAGGAGTATGCATCCGCGCCGCCAAGCTCAATCATCTTGTTGAATGCGGCAATCGCTGCTTCATACTGGCTCTTGCGCGTGCAGATCAGTCCAATACTGCGGTAGGCGCGCCGGAAGTTTGGGAACTTGGCGACTGCGTTTCGGTAATTCACCAATGCGTCGTCGATCTTGTCCTGCTGAAACTGCACGCCGCCGAGCGTCAGGTCAATGACTGCGGAAACCTCAGGGCGGACAGACTCCTTCAAGAGCGTCTCCGCAGCGGGGAGCTCATCAGCCATCAACTGGCGCACCAATTCCAAGAGGGCCATGTCATCCTGCGCAATGCGCGGCTCAATGTCGGCGCTG
>Ga0209296_1003722_pt1 | contig 10293 bp, 14 predicted proteins | sample S_130206_EF_Meta_FD_187319 | JGI IMG/M metagenome (GOLD analysis project Ga0209296, IMG submission 187319) | Freshwater microbial communities from Lake Simoncouche, Canada to study carbon cycling - S_130206_EF_MetaG (SPAdes) (version 2) | ecosystem: Environmental > Aquatic > Freshwater > Lake ...
GGCTCTCGCTGCATCAAGCAGTGAGAGCCGCTTTCATTTGTTCCAGACGGGCCTTGACGGAGGTGTCCAACACCTCGTCCCCCACGACCACGCACACGCCACCAATCAGTGACGCATCGATCTCAACACTGACGTTGAGTTTGCGGCCAAAACGCTTTTCCAGTGTTCCAGACAGATCAGCCAAAGCGGCTGCATCGATGGGGAAAGCACTGTGAACGATCGCATCGGCTGTGCCGCCTTGTGCATTTTTCAATGCGCGAAATTGACTGGCAATTTCAGGCAAGGCCACAAGTCGGCGGTTTTCAATGGCCAAACGCAAAAAGTTTTGGGCTGCTGCTGGCAACGTGCTTTTCACGACACCAGAAATCACCTCGAACACTTGCGCGTCGGTCACCTTGGGGTTTTCAGAGAATTGCAACAGTTGCGAATTGCTCGCAACTGCGGCAAGCTCATCGAGCCAAGCTGCAGTACCCGCGAGGTCAGCTGTTTGCGCTTTGAAAAGCGCATCAGCGTACGGACGGGCGATGGTTGCAAGTTCTGCCATGGTCTTCTCGGACTGTTAAGTTTTACAGCTCGGTCTTCAGACGGTTCAACAGATCAGCATGAACACCGGCATTGACTTCCTTGCGGAGAATCTGCTCGGCGCCCTTCACAGCCAATGCCGCAACTTGCTCGCGCAAAGTTTCACGGGCATTCACCGTTTGTTGCTCTGCTTCAGCTTTGGCTGCAGCAATGATCTTGTTGCCTTCTTCAGTGGCACGGGCTTTGGCTTCTTCGATGATCGTCAAAGCACGGCGCTCGGCGTCAGCCAAGCGAGTAGCCGTTTCGTTGCGTGAGGTGGCCAATTCGGCTTCGACGCGCTGGTTGGCAGCGGCGAGTTCTGATTTGGCTTTGTCAGCAGCGGCGAGGCCGTCGGCGATTTTTTGAGCTCGTTCATCCAATGCGGCTGCAAGAGGTGGCCACACGAATTTCATCGTGAACCAAACCAAGATTGCAAAAACAATGGCTTGAACAAACAGCGTTGCATTGATGCTCACGGCAACACCTTTCTTATGGTTGTTGCAGGAATTACTTCAGAACAAACGGGTTCGCAAATGCGAACATCATGGCGATACCGACGCCAATCAGGAAAGCCGCATCAATCAAACCAGCCAACAAGAACATTTTGGTTTGAAGTTCGTTCATCAACTCGGGTTGACGAGCAGCAGCCTCGAGGTATTTGCTGCCCATGATGCCGATACCGATACAAGCGCCAATCGCGCCCATGCCAATGATGAGACCAGATGCCAGTGCGACGTAACCGAGGACGTGTTCCATTTAATTGCTCCTATGGATGATGAAAAAAAAGTGAAGAAAAACCTGAAATAGATGCTCAATGAGCATCGTGCGCTTGACCGATGTAGACCAAGGTCAACATCATGAAAATAAAGGCTTGCAAAGCCACGATCAAGATATGGAAGACGGCCCAAATAGAGCCGGCGATCACATGACCGATGGGCAACAAGATGCCCGTCAATGACATGGCAGCCGTGCCACCCATCAAAGCGATCAACATGAAAATCAATTCGCCGGCATACATGTTGCCGAACAGTCGCATGCCGTGAGACACGGTTTTGGCGACGAATTCAATCATTTGAAACACAAAATTGAAGGGCCACAAAATAGGATGTGCGCCAAAAGGTGCAGTGGTGAGTTCATGGAACCAACCGCCTAAACCCTTGATTTTGATGTTGTAGTAAAGGCAGATGAGCAAGACAGACACTGACATGCCCAATGTGCTGGACAAGTCGGCTGTTGGCACAACGCGGAAGTAATGAATGCTGTGGTCTAAGCCTGTGACCTCGAAGATTTTGTGGAACAAGTCAACGGGCAAGAAGTCCATGGAGTTGAGCAAGAAAATCCAAACGAACACCGTCAAAGCCAAGGGAGAAACCAGCTTGCGGCTGTGGGCGTTGTGAATGATGCCCTTGGCTTGTGAGTCAACCATTTCATACAAAATTTCGACAGCCGCCTGAAAACGGCCAGGCACACCCGAAGTGGCTTTGCTGGCAGCCTTCCAAAGCAAGAAGCTACCAACAACACCCAACAAAATACCCCAGAAAATAGAGTCAATGTTGAAAACCGAGAAGTCAATCACACCCGACATCTCTTTGTTTTGGAGATGCTTCAGATGGTGGCCAATGTATTCACCGGCGCTGGGAGCGTTTGCAGCTGACATTCTCTAGGCTCTTTAAAAATTAACTTTATCTTTTCAACTTAGGCTTGCGGGTGAAACACTTTGCGCCAGGCAAACACCACCCAATAAACCTTCATCGTGACCACAAGGCCTACCAACATGGCAGGCCAACTCAAATCTTTGACGACCCAGATTGCCGCATAAAGCATGGCAATCGTGAGACCCATCTTGACCATTTCCCACAGCAAAAATGCAAAAACCGCAGTTCCTACATTGATGGTGCTGGTTTTGCTGGTTAAACCCCGCGCGAACAACGCTGCAGGAATCACCACCGCCAAAGCACCATATGCTGCCGACCATGCCGCCGAAACTCGCCCAGTGAAGAGCCAAGTGAGGGCCGCAACAGCCAATCCAACCACTGCTTGCGCCAAGACCACTCGCCAAATAGAGAGAAGGGGTTGCTGAAGTCGTAAGTTTTGAACTTCTTCTGCTGTCAAAGGTCTGAAATCTTCAGCGCCCTTGGCATCGCCCTCTTCATCTTCAAAATCTTGTGGCGGTATTCTGGCCATGTTTGTTGACACCCAGGTTACAGATACCCTTGGTTCCGCAAAGCTCACGATTATAGGTGAAAACCCATACAGCTGAAAAGGCTCACAATAGATCTGGTCATTCAGCCATCTCTTGCCATCGAACCGGTCATTCAACATGTACGAAATCATTAAATTTGTTCATCTCGCAGCCGCCATTGTGTGGATGGGGGGCATGGCGCTCATGATTCGGGCGGTGAGGCCCGTGGCCATTGAACAGCTGGAACCCTTACAGCGCTTGCCTTTGTTAGCGGGCATCATTTCGCGTTTTTTCAAAATGGTGGGGCTTTGCGTGCTGCTGCTGCTGGCAACGGGCGGCCTCATGCTGATGGGCGTCGACATGCGTCTGGCGCCCAAAGGCTGGCATGCCATGTTGGGCATTGGCCTGCTGATGTGCCTCATTTTTGGGCATTTGTATTTTGGCCCCTTTCGCCAATTAAAATTGGCTTTGGCAAACGATGACCTGCCAGGAGCTGGTGCTCAGTTGGCCAAAATTCACAAGCTGGTTCTTATTAACTTCGGCCTTAGCTGGTTGGCCGTTGGTTCTGTGGTCATTTGGCGTTAACCAAAGACCTCCTCCCTTGGCATTTCAACCACCCACTTTTTATGAGCGCTTCTGCACAGCCCCCTCTTTCCAACGCCGCCCACAAAGAATCGCTGATTGAGTACCCCTGTGACTTTCCCGTCAAAGTCATGGGCGCTAGGGTGGACGGTTTTGCAGAAGCCATGTGCCAAGTTGCCCAACAATTCGACCCCGACTTCAATCCGGCTACCCTTGAAATGCGGCCCAGCAAAGCGGGCAACTACCTGAGTGTCACCCTCACGATCAGGGCCACAAGCCGAGAACAACTTGACAATCTTTACCTGGCTCTCACGGGTCATCCCATGGTCAAGGTAGCGCTTTAAATCAAGCCACAGTGATGCTGGTCAAACACCTCGGTCTGGTCCCTTACCCAGACGCCTACCAAGCCATGCAAGACTTCTCCTCGAAGCGCACGGTCGATACGGCAGATGAGTTGTGGCTGTGCCAGCACAACCCGGTGTTCACTCAAGGCTTAGCCGGCTTGGCCAGCCACGTCTTCAATCCCGGCGCCATTCCAGTCATCCCCACCAACCGAGGCGGTCAAGTGACCTACCACGGCCCAGGGCAAGTCATGGCCTACCCCTTGCTGAACTTGCAGCGTGCCGGATACTTTGTGAAAGAGTATGTGTACCGACTAGAAGAGTCGGTCATCCGCACCTTGGCTCATTTTGGTGTCACGGGCCACCGTGTGGCCAATGCCCCAGGCATTTACGTGCGCCTGGCTGACCCTTTTGCACACACCGCATTGACAGGCCCCGCCTTGCCCCATGATCCGTTCAAGGGACTGGGGAAAATCAGTGCCTTGGGCATCAAAGTTTCACGCCATTGCAGCTACCACGGCTTGGCGCTGAATGTGAAAATGGACCTTGAGCCTTTTGACCGCATCAATCCATGTGGCTATGCTGGTTTGCAATCGGTCGACCTTTTTACAATCGGGGTGAACACCTCTTGGGAAGAAGCGGCCGACGTATTGGCGCACAAGCTCACCTCCCTGCTGGCACCCTGACACTGAAAGTATGCAATGACCAAAGAATTGAACGCCACAGGCGCGGTTGTGCGCGAGGCGCAATCTCAAGAAAACTACGACCCCATGGCCAAGCAAAAAGCGGCCGCCAAGTTGTCGCGCATTCCCATCAAGGTCATGCCCGGAGAGGTGTTGAAAAAGCCTGACTGGATTCGCGTCAAAGCCGGCTCGCCCACCACCCGCTTCTACGAAATCAAAGACATCCTTCGCAAAAACAAATTGGTCACTGTGTGCGAAGAAGCCAGCTGCCCCAACATTGGCGAATGTTTTGGCAAAGGCACAGCCACCTTCATGATCATGGGTGACAAGTGCACTCGGCGCTGCCCATTTTGTGATGTCGGTCATGGCCGCCCAGATCCCTTGGATGTCAATGAGCCCGCCAACCTGGCTCGCACCATTGCCGACTTGAAATTGAGCTATGTGGTGATCACCAGTGTCGATCGCGATGATTTGCGCGATGGCGGTGCTGGTCATTTCGTTGACTGCATTCGCGAGACCCGTGCGCTGTCACCGAAGACTCAAATTGAAGTTTTGGTGCCGGACTTTCGAGGTCGCGATGATCGCGCGCTGGAAATTTTGAAGGCTGCGCCGCCCGACATCATGAATCACAATTTAGAAACCGTTCCGCGCTTGTACAAAGAAGTTCGCCCAGGTTCAGACTATCAATTTTCTTTGCAGTTGTTGAAAAAATTCAAAGCGCTCTTTCCACATGTTCCAACCAAAAGCGGCCTGATGGTCGGTCTGGGTGAAACAGACGAAGAGATATTGCAAGTCATGCAAGAAATGCGCGATCACAACATTGAAATGCTCACCTTGGGGCAGTACCTCGCGCCGTCTACCAGCCACTTGAATGTCAAGCGCTATGTTCATCCCGACACCTTCAAAATGTTTGAAGCAAAAGCCTACGAGATGGGTTTCAAACACGCTGCAGTAGGCGCCATGGTTCGCTCAAGTTATCACGCAGACTCTCAAGCACACGCTGCAAGTTTGGCGCCTTGATGCGGCAAAGTCTTCGCGCAACATGGTTGGCATTGGGTGCCATTGCGCTGTGGGCCACACTCGCACCCGTGGGCGTGCGTCTGTCGCACTTGCCGCCGTTTTTAACCACTGGCTGCGCGCTTCTCATTGGCAGCTTGGTGGCATTGCCATGGTCGGGTTTTCAATGGCGCTTGGCCATCGTGCCTGCACAAACTTTGGCACTTGGCATTTACGGTTTGTTCGGCTACCACTTTCTGTTGTTCTTGGCATTTCGCACCGCGCCCGCCGTTCAAGCCAACTTGGTGAACTATTTGTGGCCTTTGTTGATCGTGGTCTTGGCGCCTTTGTTTCACAAACACAGCCGCCTCCATCTTAGGCAAGTGTTGGCGGCACTGGCCGGTTTAACGGGCGCCGTTTTGGTCATGACCCATGGCCAAGTCATGCTTGTCGATTTCAATTTGGGCTACTTGGCCGCTTTGGCTTCTGCTTTCATTTGGGCCACCTACTCACTCATGACACAGCGTGTGGCTGCCTTTCACACGGCAGCCATTGGCAGCTTTGGTTTTGTCTCTGGCATCTTGTCTTTGTTGTGTCACTTTTTACTAGAAACACCTGTGTCACTCAGCTGGAGTGATGCAGGTTTGCTGACATGGATGGGCCTTGGCCCTTTGGGTCTGGCTTTTTATGTATGGGATGCCGCATTGAAAAATGGCAACGCCCAACAAATCGGCTTGCTGAGTTTTTTAACGCCGCTTTGCTCGACCTTGTTGCTGCTGGCAGACAGACAAGAAGCGCTGACCAGTGTGGTGGCATGGGCCGGCGTGTTAATCGTGAGCGGCGCTTGGTTTGGGCGACCTCCAAATGCAAACGAAGCCGCCAACGATCCTCACTTTGACATCAAATCAACCCACACTTAGGGGGCCATTGAGCTAGTTGTTCATCAAGCCAGATGGGTCATCTGATTCAAGCACTTGTTGCGCAAAGGCTTTGAGCTTTTCTGCGTCGGATCGCAAAATTTGCTGTTTAACTTGAAGCACCTGTGAAGGGTGCATGGAAAAACTTTTGAGGCCCATGCCCAACAACAAACGGGTCATGCTCACATCACCGGCCATCTCGCCACACACCGACACGCTCTTGCCTTGCGCTGCCCCTTCGGCAATGGTGTCTGCAATCAGCCTAAGCACTGCAGGGTGCAAGGGGTCGTACAAATGCGCCACGCTTTCATCAGCACGGTCAATGGCCAGCGTGTACTGAATGAGGTCGTTGGTGCCAATCGATAAATAGTCAAAGTGCTTTAAAAACAATTTAAGCGACAAAGCAGCGGCTGGAATTTCAATCATGGCGCCAAGTTGAACAGGGCCATAGACCACGCCTCGTGCATCCAAATCTAGTTGCGCCTGTTTGACCAAGGCCACGGTCTGATGTATTTCGCTGGCATGCGCCAGCATGGGCACCAGCAGATTCACTTTGCCCAAAGCAGCGGCTCTCAGAATAGCCCGCAGTTGGGTTAAGAACATTTCAGGATCGGCCAAGCTCCAGCGAATGGCGCGCAAGCCAAGAGCGGGGTTTAAATGCGCCGCATCGTGCCGGGCTTCATCTAGAGGTTTGTCTGCGCCCACATCGACTGTGCGAATGGTGACGGGCAAGCCCTTCATGCCTTCGACGGCGCGTCGGTATTGCTCAAACTGCTCTTCTTCATCTGGCAAATGACCTTGCCGGCCCATGAACAAAAATTCACTGCGGAAAAGGCCAACACCGACAGCCCCCACCAACAAAGCGGCGTTGGCATCTTCAGGCATTTCGATGTTCGCGAGCAATTCAATTTTTTGGCCATCCAAGGTGACCGACGGTGTGTGGCGAAGTCGAGTCAGCCGCTCGCGCTCTAAATCGCCTTGTCGCTGCTTGAAACCATACTCGGCCAAGATGATGGAGGACGGGTCGACGATGACCACGCCCGCATCTCCATCAATGATGATCCAGTCGTCTTGTCGAATCAGTTGGCTGGCGCTGCGTGCACCGACCACGGCCGGAATGTCTAAGCTTCTGGCCACAATGGCCGTGTGAGACGTTTTGCCGCCCACATCCGTCACAAAGCCAGTGAAGACACTTTGCTTGAACTGCAGCATGTCGGCAGGCGACAAATCATGTGCCACCAACACCAAGGGCACATCCAAGGTGTCGCCCAATTGCAACTCTTGTTGAGGCCTTGCATTCGGCTTGGTGCGCACCACATGGGGGTTGCCGCCTTTTAAGAAATGCAGCACTCGTTCTGTCACTTGCTCAAGGTCTGACTTGCGCTCGCGCAAATAGGCATCTTCCATATCGTCAAACTGGCGGCCAATCACTTCCATTTGACTGCTGAGCGCCCACTCGGCGTTGTAAAGCCGCGTTTCGATCCAATGCTTCACACTCAATGACAAAGTTTCGTCTTCGAGCAGCATCAAGTGAACATCTAGCAAGGCGCCCAATTCTGGTGGTGCATCGGATGTGAGTTCAGTTTGAAGCCGCGTGAGTTCTTCGATCACGGCATCGCGGGCTTTTCGCAGACGGTCAATTTCTGACCCAACTTGATCTGGCTGGATGAAGTAATGGGCAACATCGACACGGCTTGAAGCCACCAGCACCGCCCGTCCAATGGCGATGCCTCTTGCAACGGCGAGGCCATGAATGCTGAAAGTCATTCACCCTCGCCAAATTTATCAGCGATCATTGCCAGCACCGCATCTAAGGCTTCTTGGGCTTGCTCACCCTCGGTATCGATGGTGACTTCGCTGCCAATGCCAGCGGCCAACATCATGACACCCATGATGCTTTTGGCATTGACTCTGCGCTCACCTTTGGCAATCCAAATTTCACAGGGAAAACCACCCGCCAACTTGGTCAACTTGGCGGAGGCACGTGCGTGTAAACCGAGTTTATTGCTGATGGTCGTGGTAGCTTGAAGCATTTCGAGGTCCTGTTTGATTTTGCGGCGCAGTACAACCGACGGGCATGATGCCTTGTGAGCCGCCCGCTTGCGCACGTGCGGCCAACGCATCCAAAGTTTCATGGCGATAACAAACGCTTCGGAGCAACATGGGCAAGTTCACACCTGCGAGCAATCGCGTGTCAATGCCATCGTTGAGTTTTTGCGCCACATTGGAAGGTGTGGCGCCAAACACGTCGCTCAAAAGCAGTACTTCTGTGGTGTTCAGTTGGGCCATGGCGGCCTTGGCCAGCACCAGGCTTTCTTCAGGGCTGGCATTGGGCGCTATGTCCAATGCCTGAACACCTGAAGCACATTCGGGAAAAACATGCAGCGCGCAATCTCGCAAAGCCGAAGCCAGCGGTGCGTGTGCGACGATGAGAATTCCAATCATGCTGAATTATCGCGGTTTGCCCATTGAAAATAAACATAGGACATCACAGCGCACAGGCCAAAGACTGAAAAAGCAGCTTGAAAAGCCAAAACAGGCGGCCATCCAAACGACTTGAACAAATCAATGCCCAACCCGATACCCCACTGAACCACAAAAACACCCCCGAATATAACGAGGTTGTAGGCGGAGAGTGCGCGTCCTGCCAAATGGGGTGGAAAGGCCATGCCCACAGCAGGTTGGGCCAAAGAAACAAAGGTGCTGCTGATGCAAAACAAGCTTAAGGCCCATGCTGTGTGGCCACCCATTTGGGGCCCCGACAGAATGATCCAAGCGAGCACCACGAAGCTAATGGGCTGGCCAAATGAAATGATTTGATTGGGCAAAATGCCGCGCTTTGCCAAACGGGGTGTGACCAGACCCCAAGTCCAAAAAGTCACCAGCATGGCGAGATTGATGCCAAACAAACCCGTTGCAGCATCCAGCGGCGAGTATCCTCCCACCACCGTCATCCAAGGCGCGACCCAAAGTGTTTGAAGGGCCAACAAGCCGCCGTAACAAAAAAAGCCAATGGGCGCCATACGCCAAAAATAGGCGCTGCGCCAAATGGGGCCATAGCCTTCTTCTGTTTGGACGGCTTGTGATGCAGGGTCTTGTTGATCCGCTTCGGGCTTGGCCCACACGGGCACCAGAACATAGATCATGACCATCGACAAAACGACCAAAACGGCCAAGCCAACAAAAATAGCTCGCCAACCCATGATGGGCATCAGCCATTGGATGGGCAAGGTGGAAGAAACCATGCCCAAAGATCCCGTCATGAGCATCCAAGAGTTGGCCCGCAACTGCGCGCCTGGCGCCATCCATCGTCTGTAGCCTGTTAAGGGTGCCATCAAACAAGCACTCACCCCGACACCACACAAAACCCGGGCCAGCCAAAGACCCATGAAACTTTGGGCCAATGCAAAAGCGATGCAACCCAATACGGCCACGACCAAGAACGACAACAAGACCTTTTTAGGGCCATGCTTGTCAAGCCATTTGCCTAAAGGAAGTTGTGTGGCCGAAAATCCGAGAAAGTAGCCCCCCGCCAGTAGACCCAAATCTTGCGCTGAAAGCGACAACTCTTGGGTCAAAGTGGGTGACAAGGTCGCCGTGATTGCGCGCACCAAGGCTGATAAAAAATAAGCAGACGCAAAGGCCAAAAAGACCCCCACCATTTGTCGGCGCCCCAAAAAGGGCTTGTTTGATGGGTTCATGGCAATTTCATACTTTCAATCAATTGGTCTGCGCCCAGGTCTTGCTTGAGGCCTTGGTTTTGATAAACCACCGCGTGCACCACACGCACAGCGTCACCTTCTAAATGGGCAAACCAAACTGCATGGGCTAGAACGGGCTCACCCTTGGCCGTTGTGCCCTTGGCCTTGACACGAAGCGCGCCAGGCAAAGCGGTCATTCGGCCTGGCGTCCAAGTGGCATCTTCAATTTTGTTGGCACGCATGTTTTGCAAGGTGGCTTCGCGCCAGCCTTTCAAAAGTTCTGTGCGATCGGCATCGGCGCCGAGCTTGGCGGACATGACGGCCCAAACA
>Ga0209296_1003725_pt1 | contig 10284 bp, 14 predicted proteins | sample S_130206_EF_Meta_FD_187319 | JGI IMG/M metagenome (GOLD analysis project Ga0209296, IMG submission 187319) | Freshwater microbial communities from Lake Simoncouche, Canada to study carbon cycling - S_130206_EF_MetaG (SPAdes) (version 2) | ecosystem: Environmental > Aquatic > Freshwater > Lake ...
TTAAAAGGAATTTATGGCATCTAGTTATTCTACAGACCTCAAACTTGAGCTAATGGTAACAGGGGAAAACTCTGGAACTTGGGGCGATAAAACAAATACAAATTTAAATTTAATACAACAAGCAGTCGCTGGATATCAATCTATAGCACTTACATCTACAAATACAACTTTGTCTATGACTAATGCTACAATATCTAATGCAAGAAATGCTGTTATAGAATTTACTGGAACACTTGCTGCTAATGCAACTGTTTATATCGAGTCTGGAATTGAAAAAACATACACAATTAAAAATAGTACAACAGGTGCATTTACATTAGCACTAAATCAAGTTGGGGGATCTTCAGTAATTTGGGGAACAACTGAAAAAAATATTAAAGGTGTTTATTTAGATGGAACAAATGCAAATACAATTGATCTTAGCACATTGGGTGGAGCAATTAACTCAAGTGCTTCTTTAGCAGATTTTGTTGTTGGCCCAAATGAATTAGATACAGCTTCTGTTACATCAGTTAAGATTGCTTCTAGTGCAGTTACATCAACTAAAATTGCATCGTTCGCAGTTACATCAGGAGCTTTAGATACAGCATCAGTTACATCAGTTAAAATTGCAGCAGCAGCTGTAGGACCTACTCAATTAGCAAATACAAATGTTACTGCAGGATCTTATACAGCAGCGTCTATTACTGTTGATGCTCAAGGTAGAATTACTGCTGCATCTTCTGGAGCAGGATCTACAAGAACTGGTTTTGAATTAAAACAAGCAACTACTGGACCTGCTAGTGGTACATATACAGCTAATGCTAATGCATTGAGGATCGTTGCTTACCTGGGTGCGGGCGGTGGAGGTGGAAATGGAGTTGATTCAGGTGGACAACAGGGTGGAGCTGGAATTTATTATAAAACTATAACTCAACCTTTTTCTCAACCCTATTCTGTAGGGGCGGGTGGACAAGGAAATCCTGGTTCACCGGGTCCAACAGGTGGAGCTACAAATATAGCAAACGTTGGAACTGTTAATGGAGGAGGGGGTATAAATGGTTCTTCAGGAACTGCCCCTGGAGCAAGTTTTGATATTACAAATTCTAGATTAAGGATTGCATTTGTAGGAAATTCTGGTCCTGGCGGATCAGTGTGGAACGGTGGAGATGGTGTACTTCAAATTTGGGAAAACATAAATACTTAAAATTATGGCTTATTACATTTTATTTAATCAATACGGACAAGTTTATAAGATAGCTGATTCAGATCAAGAAAAAGATATTTTATCACAAAATTTATCTGCTGCAAATATTGCAACAACTACTGAAAATATTTTTAATAGTTTAAAATTTGAAACTTTATCTGCGGAATACATAAATGGAAATGTGGTAACAAATTCCATGACTCCGTTTATAAACAATAATCAAGCTTTTACACAAATATTAAACAGTCAAAAAAATTCTGTTGATGCATTTTTAACAAATAATCCTTCTAGCCCATTATTTAGCAAATGGAATTCTTATAGATCAATTTTAAATACAATTAATTCTAATGGTGTTAATTTTCCTTTAAATGAAAACATGGCATCTTTTATAACAAATAAAGGAAATACCGTTCCTTCTATATTTGAATTACCATAAAAATACTTTACTTGTAAAAATATTTGTGTATAAATATACAAATAATGTTTAAAGAAATACTAGAAGAATTTTGTGATATACCTATAATCATTGAAAAAATAATAGAATTTTCAGCTCCTCAACTTTATCTAGATCTTAAAGATAAAGAAACATACCCTGCACCTGCAAAATTAAATTTACCAGAATGGTATAAAAAATTAGAACATACTCCTCCAAACAGAACTGTAAAAGGTTGCATGCCTTTTTTAGATACACTTATTTCAGGTTATATATTAAAAATGCCTATAGATTTTTATATCGAACATAATGTAAAAAAAAAAGATTCAGAGGAAAAAGACTGTACTCAATATGCAGGAACTTTTGATTTTTCTGAATATTATTCAAACAGTCTTATAAATATAAATTATAGAGCAGAATTTCATTCTCCGTACCAATTAGAAGGATCTCCATTAATCAATAAAAATTCTTCTTTAGCAATTCATAAAATAATAAACCCTTGGAAAATAAAAACTCCAAAAGGATATTCTTGTTTATTTGTTCCACCTTTAAATAATACAGATGATAGGTTTTCAATTATTCCTGGAATTGTTGATACAGATGTTTTTGAACAAGAAATAAATTTTCCAATAATTATTAATGGAGATAAATACCCGGTGTTAGAAACAACAATTAAAAAAGGAACTCCTTATGTTCAAATTATTCCATTTAAAAGAGATTCTTGGAAAATGAAAATTAAACCTCACGAAATAAAAGATAAAATTAATAATACATTAAAATATGGTTTAAATTTTTTTAGAAAATATCAAAATAATTTTTGGATAAAAAAATCATGGAAATAAATAATTTTGTAAGGATATACGAAAATTTATTAACTGATTCTACTTTAAATAGTTTATTAAAATATTCAGTGAATAGAGCTATTTATACACAAGGGGGTGTAGTAGAAGAAAATGGAACTGCTTTAAATACGACTATACGAAAAACTCAAGTACATAGTTTAAATAATAATAGTTTAAGTTTATCCAACGTACATTGGGGGAATTTACTTTCTGCTTTCTTTTTAAGAATAATAAAGGATTACACTACATTTTATGACTGTCCTATAAAAGGAATAATAGATATATCTATTTTAAAATATGAAGATTGTGGTTTTTATGATTGGCACACGGATCACTGTGCAGCTATTCCAAGGACATTAAGTTTAATTTTAATGATTAATGATAATTATGATGGAGGTGATCTTTGTTTTAAACATCCTGATAATACAAATGAACATACAGTAAAACCAAAGGCAAATAGACTAATAGTGTGGCCTAGTAATTTTATTTATCCTCATACAGTTAAACCAGTAACGAAAGGAACAAGGTATTCAGTAGTTGCATGGGCACTTTAAAAAAAGATTTTAAATATAAAATTATTAAAAATTTTTTAACAACAGATGAAATTAAATTAATAAAAGAATATTGTATTATTAAACATAGAAATAATAAAACAAATTTTGATTTCGGTTTATTTTTAAGTGAAGGACAAAACAAACAAGCCGTTAAAAACGGAGATAGTTTTTTTGATTACGATCCCTTAACTGAATCTTTATTAATGCATAAATTAAGTTTAATGGAAAAAGAAACTAATTTAAAATTATTCCCAACGTATTCTTTTTGGAGAATGTATACATACGATGCTGATTTAAAAAAACATAAAGATAGACCATCTTGTGAAGTAAGTGTCACAGTTCAAGTTGGATCCGATGGAACTAAATGGCCTATTTATATTGATGGAAATAAAATAGAATTAGAAGATGGAGATGCGGCATTATATTTAGGTTGTGAATTAGAACATTGGAGAGAAACTTTTGAAGGCGATTGGCAAGCTCAAATTTTTATGCACTACATTGATATAGAGGGTCCTTATTATGAGTGGAGAGGAGATAAGAGAAGATTTTTGGGAGAAATTAAATTATGATTTTTAAACAATATGAAAATGGTTCTTGCGATATAGAATTTTCAAAAGAAGAAATTAAAATAATAAATGAAAAAAATAAAATTCATTTAAGTGATGAAATGTTAAGACATTTTGGTAATAAGTTAGTTGGAATAGTTGCGGATTGGAATTTTAAATTTAAAAAAGAAATATCTGAAAAATTAACTTATCCAAATACAGAAATAAAAGGTGAATAATTTATTATCTTTACATTTTTCTCACGATGGTTCTGCAACTTATGTAAAAAATGATAAGGTTGTTTTTCACACTCAATTAGATAGGTATAACAAATATAAACATGCTTCTTTGCCATCTAAAAAAATAACAGACATATTATTAAATTTAGAATTCGATAAATTACTAATAACTCAAATACCTTCTAGATCTACAGATGAATGGTTTGGCATGTGGAAAACAAACACCTCATGGCTTAATAAACTTAAAAAAATAGAAATAATTAATTTTGAATTAAAAGAACATCATTTATTCCATGCTTTTTGTGCTTTAGCTTGGAAAAAAAATATTGAAAATATATTAGTTTGTGATGGCCAAGGTATTTTAAAAAATAATATTATAGAATCAGAATCTATTTATAAATTTAATAAAGAAAATTTATATCACAGTTTAACAGAAAATAATAATATTGGTTTTAAATATCAATCGGCTTCCGAATCTTTTTATGGTATTCCTTACCAAGAAGGTAAATTAATGGCTTATTCTTTGCATAATTTTTTTGCAAAAAAAACCCAAGAAGAACTAGAAAATAATATGTTAAATTTCATTGAAAAAAATAATATAAAAGAAAATATTTTATTTACAGGGGGAGTTGCCCAAAATGTTAAATTTAATAGTTTATTATTAGATTGTTTTGATAATGTTTTTTGTGATCCTTTTAATGGAGATTTTGGTATAAGTTTAGGTTCTGCTAATTATGTATTAAAAAATAAATTAACAATAGAAAATATTTATTTAGGAATACCTCAAAAATTAAACCTTGAAAATTTTTATAATTATAAAATAGTAGATACATCCTATGAAGAAGTTTCTAAAATATTACTTGAAGAACCTGTTGCTATATTTCAATCAAGAAGTGAACAAGGACAAAGAGGATTAGGCAATAGGTCTTTACTAATGAGTCCTTTACATCAAGAAGCTCAAGGAAAATTAAATAATATTAAAAAAAGAGAATGGTATAGACCATTTGCATGTTCTATTCTTCAAGAAGAAGTTAAAAAATGGTTTGATATGAAAAATAAAGAAGAATCTCCATACATGATGTATTTATTTAAACTTTTAGATAATAAGATAAATATACTGAAATCAGGAATAGCAATAGACAATACATCTAGAGTTCAAACTGTTAAGAAATCAAACAATGAACATTTTTATAATTTATTAAAATCTTTTAATAAATTGACCAACGTGCCTATTTTAATTAATACTAGTTTAAATTTACCGGGGGAAGTGTTAGTTGAAACAATAGATGATTTGTTGTATTTTATAAACAACAGCAAATTAAAATATATTTATTTACCAGAAATACAAAAATTAATAATAAAAAATGTACATTGAAGATAAAAATTTTCTAACCCAAGAAGAAAAAGATGTATTAGGAATAATGTTAGAAGAAAGTTTTCCTTTTTATTGGTATAAAGAACAAATAGTAAATGACAATAGACCTTTTTTAGGCCATACGCTTTGGGATAGAAATTCTAATTTACCTTGCTCCAATTTTTGTGATTTTATTGAAAATATTGTAAAAAAATTTTGCATAAAAAACAATATAGAATTTAAAAAAATACTTAGAGGAAGTGTTAATTTATCTTTTCCTTTAAATGAAGAGGATTACAAACCAGCAGCCGTTCATCAAGATTATGATTTTGATCATACTCAAATGCTTATATATTTAAATAATTCTGATGGGGATACCGTACTTTATGATAAAGAAACAAAGAAAATAACGAATAGAATTACTCCAGAAAAATTTAAAGTGATTTGTTTTAATAATGTTCCTCACATTGGTTTAGGTCCCACTAAAAGTAGTAGGAGAGTAGTAATTGTAATTTGTTTTAATTAATGAAAAAAAATAGAATTATTGTTGTTGGAGGAGGGAGTGCTGGATTAATAGCAGCAACTTATTTAAAAAAATATTGGGGAGAGCATATTCAATTAACTTTAATTTACGATCATTCTAAACCAGGGATAGGAGTAGGAGAAAGTTTAACCCCTATTATTTATAAATATTTAGATTACATAGGGGTTACAAGAGATGATATAGTAAAAAATGTTCACGGGACAGTTAAATTAGGTTTAAAATTTAAAAATTGGTTAAATGATGGAAATTATTTTTATCATAATTTTTTAGAATTTGATGCTAGTTATTATAACTATGCTGCTGGTTACGATATTATTAATAAAATATATGATAATGATACCACCTACGGTAATTATTATTTTGAAAATAATTTAATACCTAAAGACCCTAAAGCAACACAATCTTTGCATTTTGATGCTGTTTTACTAAGTAAATATTTAGAAGAGAGATTTAAAAACGATTTAGAAATAATTGATGATGAAGTTGTTAAAGTTAATGTAACAAATAATAATGAAATTGATAATTTAATATTAAAAAATAAAGGAATTATAAAAGGAGATTTTTATATTGATGCTTCTGGATTTCAATCCGTATTGTTTAAAAATTTAAAAAACAATTGGGTAGATAGAAGTAAATGGCTTCCGTTAAATAAATGTATTCCGAATCCAGCTAAATATGATTTTGTAGAACAGCCCGTATACACAACATCTGAAGCAAGTGAACAAGGGTGGATATTACAGGTTCCTTTATCTAATAGATGGGGAGCAGGATATCTATATTGTTCTGATTTTATTACAGATGAAAAAGCATTTGAAAATTTTTCATTGTTTGTAGAAAAAACTTATAATCAAAAATTAACAAACACAAGTAAGGTCTTAAGTTTTAAAAGTGGGTTTTGGGAAAATCAATGGGTAGGAAATTGTATTGCTGTTGGTCTTTCAAGTGGATTTTCGGAACCATTAGAAGCCACTAACATACATCATACAGTTATGCAGGTAATGAAATTTGCTCAATTGTATAATTTTAAATGTTATGAATTTGATAGAAGAAATTATAATAGATTAATGAAAGATACTTATGAAAACATATATTTATATTTAAGATTTTGTTACACCACAAATAGAACCGATTCTGAATTTTGGAGATATATGACTAATAATATTCCAGAAGAAGTAAAGTATCTAGACGAAAAAATTAAAACCGATTTACTTTCACACGAGTCTTTAAATGGAGAAGTTTTTAATTATGGTAATTTTACAAGGGTGGCTTATGGTTTAAAAAAAATAAAAGAAGAATGTTATAGAGATGGTTTAATTCTTAGAAAAGCTTTAGATGTAGGTAAAATTGAATCTGATTATTACAAAAAACAAAGAACAGTTAATCTCTCACTTGCTTTAAACCATAAAAAGTATATAAACAGTATATTAAATAATAAAGGATAAAGAATGACAGTATATCAAATGTTGTTTGCTTGCTTAAGCACCGTAGTATTAATTTTTTTAGTTTATAGACATACGGGTTTTAAAGAAATTAGGGATTGTTATAGTATGTGGTTTACCAAAGAATATTGGACAAATTATAATACGGTTGAGTTTATAAGTTGGATTGCAAAAGCTATTATAATTATTCCAGGGTTAATATTTAAAATACAATTGTGGTGGTTATTTTTTTTAACATTATTAACTAGTTTAACTTTAATATGGGCATCAAATAAAAAATTATTACCTACATTAGTTGGTTTTAATACATTATGGGTTTGGTTGTCCTGTATGGTTTTAGCTCAAAACCTAATAAAGTAACTCCTTATTGTTAAATATATAGATATGAGGTATAAGAACCCTTATGCCTTTAAAAATATCTATAATCTTTTAGCTATATTCAATTGGTGGTATAATAATCATAAATATGCCATTAAAGAAGATACCTTTACAACCAGGCTTCAATAAACAAGCAACTGCCTCACAGGCTGAGGGCCAATGGATTGATGGTGATAATGTTCGTTTTCGCTACGGTTCTCCTGAAAAAATAGGCGGTTGGGAACAGATTACATCTAAACTAATGGTAGGGGCAGTTAGGGCTCAATGGTCGTGGACCGATTTGACTGGCAGACGATACGCAGCTCTTGGTACCAATAAATGTTTATATGTTTATGATGCGGATAGTTTATATGATATTACACCTTTAGATACTTCAAGAAATTTAACAGCCTGTACTTATACATCTACAACAGGTTCAAAAACGGTTACTATAACTAAATCAGGACATGGTTTACTTCCTGGTGAATTATTTATTTTTACATCTGCCACAACTCCTGGAAGTCCTACAACTAGTTTTACATCAGCAGATTTTACAACAAATGCATTTGAAGTTCAGACTGCTCCTACTATAAATACATTTACAATTACGATGCCAGTCACTGAAACTGGTACAGGAGTTACGACTGGAGGAACTTTAGCAATAAGTCCTTATTATATAGTTGGACCACTAACTTCTACTGTTGGTTATGGTTGGGGAGCAGGTGCTTGGGGAACATCTACGTGGGGAACACCAAGAACAACTTCTAATGCAACTATTGAAGCTGGTAATTGGTCATTAGATAATTTTGGTGAATTATTAATAGCTACAATTAAAAATGGTAGTACATTTAAATGGAATCCAAGTGCAGGAACAGGAGTAAATACCAGAGCATCGTTAGTTCCAAATAATCCAACAACTTCTATTATGACTATTGTATCAGATAGAGATAGACATTTGTTACATTTAGGAACAGAAACAGTTATTGGAGTATCTTCTTCTCAAGATCCAATGTTTATAAGATTTTCTGATCAAGAAGATATTGAAGTATATGAACCAACATCTACAAATACAGCAGGTACATTTAGATTAGATGATGGAACAACTATTATTGGAGCTGTAAGAGCAAAAGATTATATTTTAGTTTTAACAGATACAGCAGCTTATAGTATTCAATTTGTAGGTGCTCCATTTACATTTAGTATTAGAAAAGTAGGTTCTAATTGTGGATGTATTGGTCAACATGCTATGGCGTTCGTTAATGGAGCAGTTTGGTGGATGGGTGATTCTGGTGGATTTAATATGTATGATGGTACAGTTAAAGATGTTGATTCTTTAGTTGAAGACTTTGTATTTACTACTAAAGGAACAGATAACTTAGGTATTAATTTTTCAGCAGGGGATATTATTTATGCTGGATTAAATACATTATTTACAGAGATAAGTTGGTTTTATCCAAAAGCGGGATCTACACAAATTGATAGAGTAACTACTGTTAATTATGCAGACATGGTTTGGACAACAGGTTCGTTAGCTAGAACTACTTGGGAAGATTCTAAAGTATTTAAGTTTCCATATGCAACTGAATATGATGCAGCAGCAACTCCAACAGTTCCTACAATTAATGGAGTAAGTTTAGGAGCTTCGTATTATTTTGCACAAGATAAAGGTAAGAATGAAATTTTAAATTTAACAACAACTAATATAACTAGTTTAGCAATAGCTGCTTATGTCAGATCTGGAGACTTTGATTTAGATGCAGATGGAGATGGACAATACTTTTTAAAGATTAGAAGATTTATACCTGATTTTAAAAATTTAGAAGGATCCGCTGATGTAACATTATATTTAAGAGCATATCCAGCAGATACTACAACTGCAAAAGGAGAGACTTCTATTGGACCATTTACAATAACTACATCTACTGATAAGGTAGACACTCGTGCTAGAGCAAGATTAGCATCTATTAAAATAGAAAATAATGCTTTAGACGATAACTGGAGATATGGAATATTTAGAGTAGATATTCAACCAGACGGAATGGGCGGAAGTACACCACAAAGTTAATATGGCAAAGATTGATTATTTTATACCAGAACCAACAGAAGAATTTTCTCCAGACAATCAGAGACAAGTTCTACAGGCACTTGCTACGCTTAGACAACAATTAAATACAACTTATCAACAAGATTTAAACGAAGACCTACAAACTTTTAACTGGTTTTTATTTGGAAGCGGAGCAGAATGACAATAGAATATAAAAGCGACATTTACAGATTATCTACAACAAATTTAACAACCACTCTTACAGTTAATGCAACCACAAGATTTATTGTAAAAGAAATAAGCGTTTCAAATACACATAATAATACTGTGGATTGTAATTTTTATTTAAACACGCCTAATGGAAGTGCTATATTTTATCATACAAAAATACCTGCAGATTCTCACGATAACGCAGTACATAATTCATTAGTATTAGAAGAAAATGATTATTTAACATTTCAAGTGGCAGTGGCTAATGTTATATCTGGACAAATTTCTTATGCCGTGTTAAGTAGAAAAAATCAAAATGGCTAGAAAAGTAAGTAATGGATCAGGTGCTTTTATTAAGCATACTAATAAAAAAAGACCTGGAAGACATTCAAAAAGTCCAAATAAAAGAAATGATCGTAAAGAATATCGTGGACAAGGAAGACGTTAATAGTATATAATAATAGTTTATGAAAACCACAATAATTAATGGAGTAGAAGTTCCAATTGTACCAGCCAAAGCAGTTGAGATTATTACAA
>Ga0209296_1003729_pt1 | contig 10283 bp, 19 predicted proteins | sample S_130206_EF_Meta_FD_187319 | JGI IMG/M metagenome (GOLD analysis project Ga0209296, IMG submission 187319) | Freshwater microbial communities from Lake Simoncouche, Canada to study carbon cycling - S_130206_EF_MetaG (SPAdes) (version 2) | ecosystem: Environmental > Aquatic > Freshwater > Lake ...
ACACACTACACAGATTAAGAGTAGTGTGCTCACTATTATTTTTATTTTTTATTTTTAAATTCACATATCATACATCTAAGAAAAATATTCAGATTTTTGTAAAATGAAAATTTTTTCAGATTTTGTAGTCAGAGGATGGTTCTGGATAGGAGCCACTATCTTCCAGAACGAATCCGTTTTCTCTATCAAATAAATTATAATCCATAGAGATAATCTTAAACTGTTCACCAATTGCCAACAGCACTGAAGGTAGATCCAATTCTCCGCAGGTATACAAATCAAACTGCATTAACCCTGGATCCGCTTCATCCCATATATGAAACGCTATATGGCTAGTCTCAATCATTACAATAGCCGTTAGGCCACGATTGCCTGGTTTGTCAACGTAAGAGGCAAAAGGTCCTTTAATAATCTTCATGTCAATACGCTCAACTAATTTCTGTAAGAAGGATATTGCCTCTTCTTCGTTGCTCATAGGCTTCTCAACTCTGGCATTGATTAGCAGGTGTTTGTGAAATAACATATTTACCCCAATCTAGTTTTCTAGTATACACTATTTGACAAGTCGGATCAAGTATGATAAAATAAATATATGCACTTACTAGGACTAGAAATTAAAAAAGACCGTAGAGAGAAAAAATACTCTATGAAGGCTTGCTACCGTTGTAGCAGGATTATCTGGGTTGCAAAAGATCAACTTCGTGTTGACAACTACTGCTCAACCTGTGATTAATATGGGTATCTTAGATAACTTAGAATACTCTATGGCAGATGATGACGGTATGCCAAACAAAACAGTTACAGAAACTATTCAAGAAATGACAGAAGATCCAGAGTATAATAAACTCATGGAACGATTAAAGTATATGGAAGACAATGGAATCTAAATATCCTGACTCATGGCATAGGCATACTCCAAAGGGTATGAACATTATAAGTGAAACAACTAAGTCAACAAAGTGTTGCGATACTTGTGGTTGTGGTCAGACTGAGGAAGAAAAGTTTAATAAACTAATGGAGACCCAGACTTCATTTGAAGAGTAAAAGAGGAACAACATGATTAATGATGGAATCAATGATGTTCCAGATAAGACAATAGCGATATTTACCAGCGCAAAGAAATATAAAAAAGAACCAACACAAGAGCGAATCCTTGGTATGGTAAAAAAACCTGATAAAAAAAGAGATTGGTTTTCACCACATTTTTATAGATGTCTTCCATTAACCATAGGAAATCAATATGGTTTTACTGTGTCATCAGAATTTGAGGTTGGTTTTGAATGGAATGGTGGAGACAACCCTGAAGACACAAGAATTTTTATAAACGAAACAATAGATAATAGTTTTTATCCAGGAATAGTTAGTAATTTTGGGCATGGCATAGTAACAATAGATCCTCCATTTTTTTTTAGAACTCCTCCAGGTGTAAACCTGATGACAATCAATCCACCAAACTATATAATTCCAAACGTAACAGTTATGACTGGAGTCGTAGAAACAGACAACCTTAGAAGAAATTTTACTTTTAATTTAAAAATACAAATCCCTAATATAAGAACAACCATTCCTGCTGGTTTTCCTTTGGCAGCATTTATACCAATGCCTAGATATTATTGTGATGAGTTTAATCTTGATTTTGCTGAAAATATCTTTAGTAAAGAAATTATAGATGAAGAAATTAAAGCAGATACAGAGGCTGGAGATTATAGGGAAAAGGTAGAACCAACTCTAAAAAATAATGTTGGAAAACACTATATGCAGGGTAAAGATGTTTATGGCAATATATTCAAAGATCATCAAAAACCTTGATATCTCAAACCTTACAAGATCTCCAATTTTGTCGGGGAACCAATAAGCGACTCATTAACACTGGTCCATAACTGAGAAGACATAGAAGTATTAATACGTGCAGACATACCTATAGATTCCATAACGTAGTTATATCCCCCAGACTTGGTTTGAACTTTGTTCCAAACCCCACTATCATATATCAAGGTTTGGGAATCAAAAATAAATAGATAATAAACCTTCTTCTCATTTTCGGCGGGGACAGAAGACCAATCCTGGTCTGACTTAGCAAGACACACATAATACTTAGCACTATTATCCACTACGCTAGATATCATGGCATCTAAGGTTTGATATTTTCCAAGACGGGATCCAGAAAAAGTTAGTGTGTTATTTGCGTATACTCCAGATTTGATAGAGAAACTCTCGCCTGACTCTAAAGACATGTCTACGCTGATGCTATGGCTTCTATTAGGCTGCCAGTCGTTTATCAAACCATTCTCTGTGAAAGTGTTGGCGATAAGTTCTTCTAGAAATTCACTTGTACAAGGAAGTCTGTAAACACTATGATGTATTTTTAGTTTACTTGTCAAACCTTCAATTAGGATTTGCTTAATGTTATCTAGCACATCTTATTATAACCTATATCGGGATATTAAGCAAACATAGATATTACATCCAGTTAGACATTATTGACTGCGTAGCAGGCATAGTGTGTCTTATAGTGGTTTGGTATTTCTATTTTCGGCTTTGTTAATTCCCGCGAAAATTTAATCTCATATAATGATATAATAATCTTATTATGACTGCATCCGAATGGGCTGGTTTTGTTTTAACTTTACTCTCAATTGGAGCGATTGTACTTAGTGGAATTCGGTGGTATGTGAAAGTTCAAATTAAACCTATCCGCGAAGCCGTAGAGGACATTAGATCCGAAACTAAAACAAACGGCGGAACCTCAATGCGTGACGAAATTAGAGCCATTAAAAAAGAACAAGAAGACGCAAAACAACTTCGCAAAGCAACTAGCGATAAACTAGATCATATGTATGAAGTATTGTTAGATTACGTTGCTCGTTCTAAATAATTACTATATATTATATATAAAGAATATCTTAAAAACTTTATTTGCTAGTTATTTTTTTTCTTTATATTTTTAAGTATACACTATCAATACCCTGGATTTTACAGTTTATACAGCAGCCAACATAACTATTTGATAACAATTATTTTTATTGTCTGGTTTATAACGTTTTGTTACAATTTATACTCTTTATAACGTTTTGTTATAATATGTCCTATTTGTCCTAATACAATGTTATAATTTTTATGCTGGCACCTAGATTCTAACCCCCACCCCACTGCGTCTAGGTGTCCAGTTTTATTTAATGGTATAATCAATTATCATGTGTGCTCCTACAGTAGAAAAATATGGCGCTTCGCCAGCAAATATTCAATGGACAGTAGTCCGTGGAGACACAGCAACCCTGCTTGTACAGTTTTTAGAAGACGATGAAGTAACACCTTTTGACTGCGACGACTGGACCTTTAGAGCAACTGCCTACGATCCAATGGGAAATGTATTAGATAACTTAACTGTAACTGTTGATGATAATGAGGCAACAATTACTGCTCCCGCATCAGTCACAGAGGACTGGGGAACGGGATACAATCAAGTAGCAGCAGAACTAAGATTTGACCTTGAGGTAATCATAGAGGGTGGAAGCGGACCAAACGCAGACACAGTTTGGACTCCAGTTATAGGAACCATATGTGTTTTAAGTGATATGACTCCAGGTTTATAATGCCAATAGTAAAAGTTTCAAACCCTACACCACTACTTCCGCCAGTAATAAAAATTGGCAAAAAAATCTTCAAAACTAAAATAAAGTAGTTAGGATAAGTCATGGCTAAAAGCATGGACTTTCCCCAAAAGAAAAAATATCTAGAAACAATCCAAGAGGTTAGAACAACTGAGTATATCGCCGTTCCTGGAATTACTGGAGAAAAAGGTGATACAGGACCAGCAGGTCCGCAAGGAGAACGTGGCCCAAAGGGCGATAAAGGCGATAAGGGTGATATTGGTAGGCAAGGTCCACAAGGAGAGCGTGGAGAGCCAGGAAGGGCAGGGGATGGATACGATAGCCCATCTGGACAGTATCCTGGCTGGGCTTATTATGCAAATAAAAGTACTCAAACCTACAGGCTGGGTCCAGAAAGAGGAGAGGATGGATGGGTAAATTTTTTCTTAGATATAGACGAATCAAAAACCATTCAAACTTATTTACCAAATAAATCTGTTTCTTTATTAAACACAACAGCAAATAATATAAATTTAAAAACTTTAAAGGTTGGTTCAAAAGTGGACATTCGGTATGATTTTTCTTTAGAGACCTACGCTCCAAATACAGAGGTTTGGATCAGAACTCTTTTGCGAGATGAGGATCTTTCTCCAATTGGATATGTTGGATTAGTCAAGTATCAATACTCCTACGATATCTCATATTGTCAAACTATCTTTATCAATAGCGATAGAATTAAAAACTATGGAGGACAGCCTCAAATCAGAACTGACAACGAAAGTTCTTTTATTTTAAAAGGCATCTATGTCTCAGTGTCTTAGTGGTATAATTAAGCAGGAGGACTAATGGCATTTCCAGGCACATATAATTTTAATTACTACCGTGGTGATAGGTATGAATTTGTAATCCGTCCAAAAACCGCAAACGGTGGGGCTTTTGATTTAACAGGATACAGCGCAAATTTTTTTGTTGCTAGTGCAAGAGGCGAAGGTAAAACTCAGTACGAAATGCAGGCTGTTGTTGATGGTTCTGCAGATACTGTAACTTGTACAATCCTTCCAGGCGCAGGAGAAGAACTAACTGCTGGAAATTATGTCTATGATGTTCAAATAGATTCTGGTGCAACATTAGTTTATACACTTTTAACGGGGACTGTAACAGTAACAGATGATATTTCTGGAGCAGATGATTCATAATGGTTGACGTATTACTTAATACCGATGATGTTGTTGTTATAGGACCACCAGAGTCAATTGACTTATTAGTTGATATTGGACCACAAGGAGTTCGTGGCAGTAAATTTATTGTTGGTTCTGGAGAACCCAATGCACTAACAGCAAGTGGTGTTTTATTTGGGAATACTTTAATCTTAAATGATATGTATATTAATACTGCCCCAGGAGAAAATTATGGATATATGTATCAGTATATTTCTCAGGCTGGTGCAAATACCTGGGTTCAAGTTTTAAAGGTAAGTCCAGCAATCTATTCAGCCGTAGAGACAATTTCATTTACGTCTGGGGCTGCATCAATTACAATTCCAATATCAAACATAGTGACAGTTAGTGGCTCACCACTTACCGCTTCAAACTTCAATGTTCAATTTAGAATTGAAGGAGCAAATCCAATTGCATCAGCAATGGAGATTCCTGCTTTAACAGGGGCTGGAACAAACTTAGTAATAAATTTTGACGCAGTTCAATATAGCGGTGGGACTTGGTCAGCACTTACTGGAAGTAAAACTGTACACCTATTCATATCTATAGTTTGATATAAAAATGGTATAATCTTTATAGAGGTGACCACATGGCTGTAGAAAATATAGGAAACTTAGTACCAACTAAAATTCCAGCATTAAGTGATGATGCTAATATTCAAGATGCCCTAAAGGCGTATCATTATGGATCTTATGATTTTAATACTGCAGAAACTAATACAGCAAATCTTTTAAATCCATCTATTGCTTACAGCATTACTAATTTACAAACTCAAATTACTACAAAGGCTGCACTAGAAGTTGCAGCAAGGGATATTTCAAGAGCAACTACAACCGCTCCAACTGCAGCAGCATTTACAGCATTTTCTAATACAATCCCAGACGGATATGTTTGGTTAGATACAGATTCATCAGCAGGAGTTGGATATTATTCAGCAACCTCTGCGTATACAACAACTGCTCCATCAACAAATTTAGCAAACGGTCTTATCTGGATTAAAAAAGGTTCAAGTCCACTTGAAATGTATGTTTACAATGGCGACACTAGTACTTTTAATAGGGTGATCTAGTGCCTACAGTATTTGATTCAGACGGTAAAGCAGCCTACGTATATAATGCAGCAAATGATACTTGGTATCAAGTTTCTGGAAAGACAGACATCTCTGGAACATTTGAATGGACTGGACTACACACACACCTTTCTAATTTTACAACTGCAGAAGCATCTGTTGCAAAAAAAGGAACTAACAACTTTCTTAATCCAGCAGCCAGAGATGCAGCAATTCCTTCTCCAACTGCAGGAACTGTATGTATTATAAGACAAAATGCTGGTGGTTCAACAATTAACGAATTACAAGTGTATATTGGAGGTAGTTGGATAACTTTTCTACCATCTCCAGCAGGACAAACAGATAAATTTCTAAAAAGTAATGGTACAATATCTTCATGGGTAAATGCACCAGACGCATTAACTCAGGTAATATTAATGATGGGAGCATAAGTGCCAACAACATACAAAGTCTTAGGTCAGTCAAAGCCTACAGCAGCAACACTGACATCGCTATACACGGTGCCCTCTGCAACTTCAGCAGTTATTTCTACTATTGTCGTATGCAATACTACATCAAGTAGTGAAGAAATTCGCATTGCAGTAAGACCTGCAGGAGCAACAGTTTCAGATGAACACTATATTGTTCACACGGTTGGTCTACCTGCATTTTCAAACTACACATACACTCTTGGACTTACTCTTGCAACAACAGACGTAGTGTCAGTATACGGTCTTGGCGGATTTGCAAGTTTTAGTATATTCGGAACGGAGATCTCATAATGGCAATAACACAACAAGTAGTACCTTCAAAATTAAGACACTTGCAGAGTTTTGTTTCTAGTGGAACTTTTTATCCACCAGCAGGAACAACTGTAGTGTTTGTTTCAGTTCATGGTGCCACAGGAGGTAGTGGTGGTGGAAATAATAGATATAGCCCTAATGCAGGTGGCGCAGGTGGTCTTGGTAAGATTTGTGGTGGATATGTTCAAGTAAACCCACAAGCACCTCACGGAGTAACAATTGGTGCTGCTGGCAGTGCAGGTGCTTCTGTTTCAAATACAAGTGGAGTTACTGGCGGTTCTGGCGGAACAACTAGTTTTGATGGCGCATTAACCGTAACTGGTGGCGGTGGCGGTTCATCCTCTGCCTACGGTGGCGCAGGAGCAGGTACAGCAGGTGCTGCAAGCGCAGTAACAGCATTAACAACACTAAGTCCATCTAACAACGCTACAGTTAGAGTTACAACTTTTAATACATCAGCAACAAACGTAGCAGGTCCAAGTGGCGGATCGGGTAGTTCTGCTGGCAGTGCTGGCTCTTCTGGCATAGTACATATTTACGGATACTAAGGAAAAAACATATGAAAAAATATGCAGTTTTAACAGATCAAGGACTAGTTGCCAATATCATTGTTGCTGGTTCTTTAGAGGCAGCAGAAAATGCAACAAGTTCTTATTGCATCTTAGTTCCACTAGGAACATTTGTTGACCTAGGATACGCTTACTCAGATGGAGTATTCTCAGCACCTGCTGAAGAAACTCCTGCTTAATAACTTAATATAAAAAAATACCCTCAAAGGAGAAATCCAATGGGGGTTATTTTTTTATTAATTTTTACTGCTTACATGGATACTTGTTGTACCATTCTTGATACCTTTTTCCATTGACGGAACTCCATGCAGACCAGTCTTTTCCACCATCGGTCATATGAAGAGCAATCTGAGCATTCACTACTGGGTTTAATAACTCAGCATTTGAATCTAACTCAAACTTATCTCTACGATTTGATCCTAGTTCTCCAAGCATATTTATTTGAAATACGCCATAAGAACTATCTCCAGTTTTTACATTACCGTTGAAAGCAAGAGGGCGACCATTAGACTCTGCCTTTGCAATAGCACAAGCAGATCTCAAAGCCTTTCCTTCAAACCCTACAACCTTTAACATATCAACTAGTTGCCCATCAGTTAAATTATGAGCATTTTCATACTTCTCTAATTTTTTATCTTTAGAAACCAAAAAAGCCACCTTTTGGGTGGCAGACTTCACAGACTCTCTAATTAGTAAGTTGTTTTCATTCGTTGCATTTGCAGCCCCTGAAAAAACAGTACCACAAATAACCAACGACAATACCCCTAGCCAAACATTTGCTTCTCTCATTGTAAAATACCTCCTAGAGAACAAATGCTACCAAGTAGGTAGCATGTATTAATTATAACACGAATTTGGCAATAGAGTCAAGTTTGAGTAATAAAATATAAAAATATTTTAAATATCATATTAGTTGATGGTATAATGATATAACTATGGCCGCCTTATATAGAAATACCGATGAATCTGCAATGTCGCCTCAGCCAACGGCTCCTGCAACGTATAATCTTGGAAATATCCCACCACTTGTAAACTGGACAGTAGTTATCGGAGATAGTGCTTCTTTTAGAATTTATGTAGAAGATGATCTTGGAAATGAATTAGATTATACAAATGATGAAAGCGGAGATATTACTGGGTGGGATATAAAGGCAGATTTTAGAAGGTATTCAGACAACGTTGGAACTGACTTAGTATTTAGTATAACTCCATATGCAACAGTCTTTGATGATCCAGGAGAATTCACAGTAACCATCTCACCAGAACAATCTAAGCAATTAAAAACTGGTGACGTATTTGACGTTCAGTTAACTGACGCTAATCGTGTTTGGACGGTATGTCAAGGTGAAATGATCATGATAGGCGAAGTTACAGATCAGAGTTAATAAATGGCTACCACAAGAATTAGCAATATATCAAACCCTGTTTCTATTCAAGACATAAAACCAACAAAAACCCTTTCTAACATAAAACCATTTAATTCAACAGCATCTAATGTTGCTTTAGGTACAGTTCTTGCTATTGCTACATTGACTAATACCATCGTAGTTTCTGACTTAAAACCAATACCGTCAAATTTTCAAAAAGTAGACTATGCAAAAGTTATTACGCCATCATCAGTTTTACCTTTTAGACTTACAATTACAAACGTTGGTATTGAAGGATACGATCCAGCAAATCCTCCTGGAATCGGTATTCAGATAATTGGTTTTTCTAACTATATACTTTAACATAATGATATAATAGCCACATGGCAAAGATATCAACCACCAACGTAAAGGCCTTGTTCCAAACAGGCGATAGACCAACTCAGGAAAACTATGTAGATTTAATTGATAGTACTTCTGCTAGGTCTACCGATCTTGGATCAGATGGCAACAATGAATTAACAATTAATGGAATTGAAAACTCAACAGTGTTTGATAGTTTTACCGCAAGTGAATGGCGATCAATGAAATATATGATCTCACTCAAATATGTAGCAGGCGGTGCAAATAAGTACGCTGTTACAGAATTAACGATATTGAATGATGGATCAGATGTATCTGTTAGTCAATATGGCACTATTGAAAATGATGGGAATATTGGCACCATCTCTGTTTCAAAGGCTGGAGACACAGTTTCTTTAACTGTTGTTCCTGTGGGGGGAAGTACACCTATAACTCTACGCTACATGCGTATGGGATTAAAGGCCTAACCAAGGAGATAAAAGATGGCAACCGTAACAAAAGATTTTAGAGTAAAATCGGGACTGATAGTTGAGGGATCAACTGCGACCGTTAATGGAAAGAACATAATCACAGCAGGCGTTGTAGATGCTAAAGGTGATTTAATTGTAGGTAGCGCAGATGATGCAGTAACACGTCTTGCTGCTGGTACAAATGGATATATTCTTACAGCAAATTCTGGAGCAACAAATGGAATTGAGTGGGCAGCCCCAGTAGCAGTTGGTGTATTTGATACACAAATTACTTTTGAAGGTGCTACAGCAGATGCTTATGAGACTACACTTACAGTTGTAGATCCAACAGCAGATCGGACAATTACACTTCCCAACGTAACTGGTACTGTAATTACAACTGGCGATACTGGTACAGTTTCAGCAACAATGCTTGCTTCAGATTCAGTAACTACCGTAAAAATTACAGATGCTAACGTAACAGAAGCAAAACTTGCATCAAACTCAGTTACAAATGCTAAGATTGCTGATAGCGCAGTAGATACAGCAGAGATTGCAAATAGTGCTGTAACAACAGCAAAGATTGCAGATGCTAACGTAACTAATGGAAAACTTGCTTCAGATTCAGTAACCACAATAAAGATTACAGATGCTAACGTAACAGAGGCAAAACTTGCATCAAACTCAGTTACAAATGCGAAGATTGCAGATTCAGCAGTAGACACAGCAGAGATTGCTGCAAGTGCAGTAACAACTGCAAAGATTGCAGACCTAAACATAACAACTGGTAAACTTGCAGATGGCGCAGTAACCACAGCAAAAATTACAGATGCTAACGTAACCGCTGCTAAACTTGCTGCAGACTCTGTTGAAACAG
>Ga0209296_1003733_pt1 | contig 10271 bp, 15 predicted proteins | sample S_130206_EF_Meta_FD_187319 | JGI IMG/M metagenome (GOLD analysis project Ga0209296, IMG submission 187319) | Freshwater microbial communities from Lake Simoncouche, Canada to study carbon cycling - S_130206_EF_MetaG (SPAdes) (version 2) | ecosystem: Environmental > Aquatic > Freshwater > Lake ...
ATTTAAAATAACCACGTTCTTCTGCTTCAACATAATCAATCGCAGCCATATCATTGACCGGGTCATATGGAATGTCTGTAATATAAACCCCAGTGGCGTGTTTACGCATAGGGTTAGCATTACGCATTGCGGCAGGTGTGTGTTTGATAAGTTGTAATAACTTATCTCTATCACCAAAGTCAATATCAATGTCACTGTCTATTCTCATAATAATCCTTGTTTTTTAATATATTCAGCTAAACTTTTTGCAAAAGATTCGTGGATTATTTCTGTAAAATGTCCTCCCGGCGCATACACCTTTTGTGATATTTTTTCAACTTCGTCAGTCATTGTATTTGGAAACATTGATTCATCAATATGATTTTTTAAATAAGTTAATTGTTTATCAAAATTCAAATAAAATTTGTTTACCGGAACCAATAACAATTTAATTTGTTTAACCTTACAAAAATCATGCATTTGCATCAAGCTAAATAAATATCGGCGATGCAACGAATAGTCAGTTTCAATAGTAGTTAATATTTTTAATAAATTATTAATATCAGGTATCCAATGTTTATCATTAGCTGTTGAGATACTATAAATTTTATTTAGATATGATACTTCTACTCTTTCTGCAGGTGGACATTGTAGAATTATTAATTCTATATCAATTTTGGAATTCAATATATCTGTTATGGCATTTCGAACAACCGATTCAATAGATGCTCCCATAAATGCAGAATTTATTACTGGTATATTTAATATTTTTTCTAATTTAGCAGGCCATGCTTTTAGTTTTTCTCTATTGTTCCTGTTAATTTTTTCTTTCAATGTTCCGGTATTATAGAATTTTACTGCATGTATTCTCCACCATTCAGCATATAGAAATGTATCCATATATTCTTTATCAAACACTCCGGGATAAGAATCTTTAAAATGTTCCTGGTCTATTAACTCTGTGCCGGCAGTATTGCTATCTCCAATGCAATATATCATTTTGGGGGTGCTACCAATTCTGCTTTAATTAACTTAGTATAAGCTTTTTGAACAACAATAGCTTGTCTTTCGGCATCTTCAACTGCTTTGTGACTTGTAGTATGTCCGCCGTCTTTAAGACTTACGCCTGCAATCTCGTACAAGGTACGTGTATCTCTGATAGACCAGAAAGGCCAAGGTATAGGATTTGGCTTATCACTTACTTGCCGCCAAGCAGACTCCATAACGACACAATCGAAGGAAGCACCGTTACTCCAGACAGCACGACGGTTCCAACAAAACTTATAAAGGATCTCCATGCATTCAGCAAATGGTATTCGTCCGCCGTCTCCCATAGCTTCTTCAATTGCTTCAGAACTTTGCTCACTCCACCAACGTAGGGTATCTTCATTAATGCTCCTATTATAAATTTCTGTTTGATCCTCGATGGTAGGGCGTAATTCTAGTCGTTCTACCACTCCACTACCTTTAGGATCAAATCTTACTGCACCTATGGTTAGTATGACACAATTAGGTGTTGTGTCTAAACTCTCAATGTCAATCATAATGTCATTTGCCATATCACGCCTGTAATGTTTTCCAAATATATTTCTTCTCTAAGTAATCTTGTAATTTTATTGCTTCATTTTCACTATTGAATGCCACACCTTTAATCTCATACATATCTTCTAAGTAGGTAGCATAGTCACCATTAACATCTTGTGCCCAAGTGTTCCATGTAATCCACATAATATCTAATTCGTCTTTTACAATTGATATACTAATACCCACTTCTTCACTGCCGATATAGTCAAATAACACATCCAATAATTTTTTCTTTGTATGAAAGTGTTTAATGTTTTGCCATCTAGGCCATGATAACATAAATTTATTATCTTGTAAAGGGGTTATGGGAAATAGTTGGTTCATTGGAATTTTAATAAAAATATTAGGTACTTCTTTTCGTCAATAATATCATAACCATCGGTTATATTACCATTAACTATGTTCATTTTTAAGCCATATTGTCCTATTAGGTAATCTTCAAAATCATATGCGTCAAATTCTTTGTTCTGTGCCATATATTCTTTACGTACTTTCTTTAATGCTTCCCAATAGTTCCAACGATTTCTACGTTTATCTATTTCCGGATCATCGTCATCGTAATCTTGTATTTGTGGAATTGTAGTCATCAACTCCACCTTAACGTAAACATAATATAATCTCTTTCATATCTAAACTTAAAGCTAACAATGTCATCATCGGTTACGCACCATCTACAATGACGTTCGTGTTTACCTATGTTGATTTCTAACCATTTAATTATTTCATTATATTTGGCAAGATGTTTGGCACGTACTGTACATTCATACCAGCCAGGTTTGGTGTTTTCCCATCCAGCATCATAGTCATAATGTTCATATATCATTGCCATCGCAAAATGAACCACTCAGCGTCTTTTTTCTTTTTAAAGATGTAACGTGTGCTTAGGTTCTTCCATTCACCTGTGCAGTTCTGTTCTAACCAAAGTGTTATATCTACTGCTTCCTTATTATTGCGGTATCGATTTAATTTTACACTTGTCCAGCCTGAACTAACTAACATATCAGCAATTATTGTCCAATCCATTTCATATTGAATGGCCTTACTTTGTTCCTGTACCCAATCTCTTAATGATTCACTATTAGCCATATCTTCTAATGTCATCCCCACCTCAACATAAAATAACTTGCGTTAGTATCATTATAAAAAGTAAACACAGTATGCTTCTCTATTTCTGGTTCCCAATTAGACCCACTAAAGTCATTGTATATTGGTTTATGATATGCAAAATCAAAATCTTTACCCATGAACCAACCATGCTGTTTTAACTCATGCACTATCTCTAAGGTCCTACTAACATCAATGTATAATATTACTTGTCGCACTTTAACCACGTGCTAACTGAAACAAGATAGCATCACGCTCATCGGTGAAATAAAAATCCATATAATCTTCGGTTACGTGGGTTTCATATTTGTCTCCCGGTAAACCAAATTTTTCTATAACCCAAGCGCAGGTTTCATTCCACATATCATACTTATGATTTGTTCTCCATGTTATACGAACTCTAGTACCCTCCGGCATTTAATAACTCCTTAACTAGTTTCACATTATCTGGTTCACGATTGAACTTAATCTTCCATAATTCTGGATTGATATAATCAATAACCATCTTAACCTGCGATTCATTTAAACTATCTAAGAACTTCACACCACTATCACTTTGATATAACATCCAAGGACTAAGTTTCCCATTGGTAATACTATGGCATATCTTGTTAGGGTTACCATAACACAAATAGTCTTTAGGTACAATGCCCTCTTTCTCTGCTAAATCCATAGTAGTTTGGACACTACGTGCAATAGCATCTAATGGATCTTCAATACGCAAATACTCAATTAAATATTTTGTATAGACACTATCACTGACCCAAGTATCAATTTTGATGTTATTTTTTAACAACCAATCTACATATCTACTAATGTTTATTGCATTGATATTTGCACAATGAGTTCCAAACTTTACAAATGCAGTATAATAAGCACTGCGAATAAACTCCTCATATGTTTTTGCCTTTTTAGTTGAAGTATTCTTTTTATAAAACTGTAGCCAAGATTGAAAGCCAATACGATTGCCTTGCATATCTTTATTCATCCAACGTTGTTTGTTCTCGCACAAGTGTTTAGCCATAGTAGATTCACGTAGGAACTCTCTATTGCAAAAATCACAACCATACTTGATTGTCTTATCAGTTGCCTCTGTCTTTTTCGTATTGAGTGATATCTTCATCTGTAACCGTTTGGCTTAGTACTTCTATGTCTGCTATTTTTAAATGGGGGTATATTTCTGCAAGATGCATTTTCTTTCTTTGCTCTTGCACAAATGCCTTTGAATATTCTGTTAAATCTTCACTATTTGCCTTAGGATAAATCTTTGTAAAGTATTCTTTGATTTCTTTTACTTGTGCAGGTTCTTTTAACAAACTAACACGTTCTTTAATCTGTGGTAACCACTGATGATATTGTTTACCTTTACCGGGACTTGCCGCACATAACATGTACCATTGTAATTTAGGATGCTTTGATACATTCTCATTAAAGAAATATTTATTAGCATAATACTCTGTACTCATCGCATAGTATCCCGCTACATCACTAGAACCCTTTACATAGCTCAACCATTTAATTAACATGAATGGCACAAACTTTCGCTGTTGTTCAGTAGTAAGTCTGTCGTAATAACCATAGTCTTTCTTGTCTAGTGCCGCAATAGCTTCAAACAAGTTGAAGTCTTGATTCTCTAGTTTCTCATCTTGAGGTATTGCTATTTTCTTAGTTGCCATTAGAATGCCTGACTATAATCTACAATCTCACAGTTACGACTAATTTCTTTTACAAAATATACACAGCGTGGTTTAGGACCATCATCAATGGGTACACACAAGAACTGTCCGTTCTTCAATCGAGGTGCGTACCAAGTTACATCGTGGTAAATATCTACAATCTCAATCGGTACAAAACTTGGACTAAAACTTGTGAGTGGGTTAAACTCAAACGCATTAAATCCTCTATCATTGATACTTGTGAGAGGTAATGTTTCTAAGTCGCCGTGTTCTTGTTCACCAATTAATATTTGCCAATCAATTGGCATTTTAACAGTACTGTTACCTATTTTTAATACGAGTGCAGGGCTGTTGAATGATTCTAAAAAGATTAGTGGAATGTAATGGTAATCTACATTAATTGGATTGCTATTATCTAAAATAGCAAAACGCAAGTCATCGATCTCATCAGGTAGTGTTTCTAAATTATAGAATTCGTTGTCTAGGGTTAATATACGCATGTTGTTATTCTATCATATTTTTATCTGTATGTCAACTTTTCTAAGTCAAACGGGTAATTAGCCTCTTTATAAAAAGCTTTACGTTGAGTCAAGTGTCTTTTAGCAAACTTACAACTACTTGTTATGTCCCAAATTTGTACAAAGTCCTTGTCTTCAGCTTTTCTAATACCTCGTCCAATACTTTGGATAACTCGGACAAAGCTTTTTCCAGGTTCAATGAGAACTAGATTAAAAATCCTAGGTATGTTGATACCAACAGCGGCAACACCATAAGTAGCAACAATAATTTTATCTGTACTGGTTGCAATTTCGTCATATTCTTCTTTCCGTTCTGTTAGTTTTGTTTCTCCTGATACAAATACACTATCCGGTAACCTACTAATCAATTCCTTACCAGCGTTCACTCTATCAACTAGGACCAATACATTACCCGTTTCCTTAATCTTTAAAATCAATTGAGCAATAGCATCAAGTCTGTGTGTATCTTCTAATAAGTGTTTTAACTCACTTTGGTAATTGGTAAACTCTACGTCATCTTTTAATTGTACGATATTAACATGACATTGTGCAAGCACACCTTGATCCTGTAATTCGCTAGCACTTAATTTACCAATTATATTTCCTAAACTAACAAATAGTGATTGTGCTTCGTACTTTGCTTTAGGAATAGTTCCAGTCAATCCCCAACGAATAGGTACTTTAGCAAATACTCCGGTTAATAGTGTTTTCAATGCGTCCGCTTTAGCCATATGAACTTCATCGACCATGACACAAACAACACCTTCAATGAAGTCCATGATATCTGCCTCACCTTCTTTTGTTTTCTTAAGCAGATTATTAAGGCTTTGCCAAGTGCAAATTGTATGTGTCTTATTGTATTCTTTACGATCACCAAAGTATACACCAACATCTAATCCTAAATTAATGTAGTCTGCTTCTGTTTGTGTTACTAGGTTTTTGTTCGGAACGATAATAATGCTACGACCATATTGTTCGACACTATAACTTAGTGCGGCTGTCATCAATGTTTTACCTGCACCTGTAGCAATCTCTTGCAATGATTGTGGATTCTCTAAAAAGTTATTCACAATACTAATTTGATAGTCACGTAGTTCTACGGGAGTACCTTCCTTAGGATGACCCTTAGGCCAATTCTTATGTTTGAATGTATCCTCGGACACTTTAGTGAATTCGAATGTTGTCCGGTAATCTCTAGTATCTTCTAACTCAATATCATATCCTGCTCTATCAATCACATTAAGTATTTCAGGTAACAAATTGATGTAACTACTGCCCCCCAAACTAAAATAACTAACCTTACCATTCCATCTACCAAGGCGTACTGCGGGTAGATATCTTGCACCAGGAACCTCATATTCGAACAACTTCACTAGTGCTTTGCGTTCGCCTAATTCTAATCCTTCAATTTTTACATTGACTTCATCTTTAACAATTATCTTACATTGCTTCATTTATTTCCTAAATTAATTGGTTCTGAGTTAACACATTTTATTATTTTAAATAAACCGGTCGGTGGTTCATTGAACCCATATGTTCTGTATTGCATCATAACAGGTTTATTATATGCAGAAATATTAGTTTGGTCTTTTATTAAATCAATTTTTAAATTGTCAAATAGGTGCTCATCTGAGCCGTAAAATGAGAATAATTGTTTTGAAGTAAATTTTGATGACTCTGTTACAGCATCACAACCTAGTTCACTTAACCATTTAAGTGTTTTATCTAAATTTTTAATATCACATTCAACCCTATAAGTAATCGCAAGATTTATTTTTAATGGGTCCTCAGTTTTCATAAAGTGTTCTATGACTGAATCACTTATAGAAATCCCATATTGCACATAATCTGCCACCATCATTAAATCATTGGTTAATGGAATATCTTTAATAGCATCGTGCAATACTTCATTAAGTGCGGCTATGTAGAAATAGTTATTGTTATATACAAGTGTCGGTTCCCAATATTTAACTGATTCATATTCGCTAAGACTATTAATAATATCTTTTGTAATAGGGCAATAGTCTATCGATTCAAAGTGGTCTGCACTCAATGAGCATAGCATTTTTAATGTTGTAGGGCCGTATTCAATTTCATATTGTCTTTTATCCCTGTGCCATTCCATTGAATATATTGGGTTCTTTTTTAATGCATTTAAAAAATTCTTATTAAACGGAGATCTAAAAACTATAATGTCTTTTAATATAGCAATGGATGCATGAGTATATTGAGGTGAGCTTTCTACTACGTTGCATTTCCAAGGCAATAGAAGTAATGAATCAATATCAAATTTTTGTTGTGTAAACTGCCTGCGGTATTTTACTGCAATCTTTCTAAAAAGACTATCCTGATTACTAGTAATTGTATTCTTTATGACAATCATATTGGTTAAGTTATTTACAAACTGTAGGTCATACCTGCTTAATCGTATATTGATAAGCATAAAGGTGCCAACATCTTCAAGTGTCTTAAAATCCATTCTTTATTATATCACAGTCAAACAGTATTTACAAACATAATGGTTAAAGGAGCAATGCTCCTTTATCGGAGAGGACTTATTGACGTTGCCTCTACGCACACTGCAGGGTTATGCGTGTTTCATGCACGTTGTACGTGCAAGATTTTTCCAATTATTTGGGCTAATCTTCACTAAGTCAGCAATCTTCAAACACATACGCAAGGACACTTCACGTAGTTTTGTATGATTGTCCCACATAAAGTCAATTACCATTTGTGATTGTTCTTCTGTGAAATCATAATCACTAAACAAACCACCATTAGCATCACGATGCACCTGCTTGATACGCAACATCTTATCACGATCACCGTCAATAGTCAGGTCCAGAAAGTGACAACGTGACTGCAATGCTTCTAAGTGGTCCTGCAATTTCTTAGATTTCAAGTTACTAAACTTCAAGTTAGTGATAAAGATAGCACTACCATTGAAGTTGAAAGTATTCGGGATACCTTCTTCACGCAACAAACGACTATCACTATTCCAGCAGATTCTACGAGTCTTGCCTGAATCTAATGCGGCCTTCAGAATGTTCAATGCCAAGTCATCAGTAAAAACTGAATCACAATCATCAAAAATCAACACGTTTTTAGTGTCAGAATATTTGTACAATTGAGCATACAAACCCAATGCAGTCATAGCACCTTTAACAATGTTAAAGCGAACACGTTTACCTGCAAGTTTGTCAAACATACTTGCTTTTTCCATTTGTGTCTCAACACCATATGATTTACCGACACCGGGCGGGCCTGATACAATCATAGCACGAATGTCACCATTGATTGCCGCACGTGACATTTCATCGAGGACCTCAAAACGAGCCGCAATGCGGTCCATTGCTTCTGTTTCAGTTTCTTTAACTGATTCTTTTTTAAATTCTACTGTATTAGCTATCACGTTATCTCCATTTAAAAATTCAATTTCATTGATACTATCAACAAGTACCTTAACTTCAGGTATGTTGATTGCGAATTGACCGTCATTTTTAACAGTCACATAACCACCTTTAGCACCGGTCTGAAAACCTTTAACTAATGTAAATTCTGTATTGACTACAGATTGTTTACGATAAGAGCCAGAGAGAATGCGAATAGTAGACATTTGTTTCCTTTATTTCAGTGTCAATACAAGTATTGTATCACGTTATCCATTTATTGTCAAATTTTGTGCCTTAAGCGGCCTTACGAAAATACCCATAGGGCAAGCCCAAAGTATAGCACAAGTACTCATCATCACCTTGGGTGTCCTCGGCTTCGTGGATCCAGCGAATTGCTGTTGCACGGTCCTTAGCACCTGAAAAGATCAGGTCACTAACCCTTTTCTCAAAAGAGAAAATTGAGTGTTGTTCTGATGCAACACGGACCTTTTCTTCGGCCTCGATAGCTACACCAAGTCCTTCAAACTCAGCTTCAAAATCTTCAAGGGTCCAGTGTGAGGTGTCAACACCACGGGGGCGAACACCGTAAGCGTCCTTGTACATGTCCCAGTAAAGTTCTCGGGCTTGTTCTAACTGTGTCAACTCTTCCCAAGATTTGAATTCTGTAGTCATTTCGTAGTCCTTTTCTTTACTGTCTAAGATTCTATTATAGCGCCAAATCCATTTATTGTCAAATTTTGGCTATCAAATTATTGTAGCTTTCGTTCGAACCATGCACAACTTTCAACTGAATAAGACTCTATTATAGACCCAAACTGATTTATTGTCAACCTTTAGACCAAACATAAATAAATTATGAATAGAATATTAGTATCTTTTGATTATTTTTCACCCACGTTTCCGTTGGTTAATAATCAAAATTTTAATAGACCGTTGTCTGAATTAGAAATAGATAATGGTACCTATGAATTTTTTAATAAAGTGGGTGGGTATGATTGTGTTCCTACACTTACTTTGAATGATAATGATTTATTTATTTATCCAATAAGAATAACAGTAGATATTAATGAATGGCCGATGAATCCTGAAATTGATATATTAGCTTCTACTTCAATGTCTACAAATGTTTATAATAGTATATGTGGTAGAAATGGATATTTATTTTTGGATTTAGGTAATGAATGTGCTATTAATGATTCAATAATTTATACTATCCATAAATATGTTTATCTTAAAAAAATCCCACTTAGTAAAGTAATATTACAAACTGGTAATACTAATGGTAAAGAACAATATAAAGATTATTGTTTTAGAAATGGTATAAATTTAGAAAAAGGTATGAATATTTCATGCTTAGAATTTTTTGAGTGGCTGTCCAGTAGACACATTTATGAGTATACAAATTCCAAAGAAAATGTCGCATTACCAAAAAATATAGATTTTACTAAAATACAAAAAACTTTTTTATGTTTAAATAGGGTACATAGGTGGCAACGTATTAATTTATTTTTATTATGGAATATACATAATTTAATGGATGATAGTTATTTTACCTTAAATAAACAATCCGGATTACCATCAGAAAATGTATTGCGAGATTTATTGGATAAAAAGTTAATCGAAAAATATGATATAACAGATTCTTATTTAGATTCTATAGAATCTACATTACCTTTAGAATTAGATGAATTTAAAGGATCTGCTGAAATGGCTTTATTATATGGGCCGCTTGATACGTATTATCAAAGTAGTTTAATAAGTGTTGTTACTGAAACTAATTTTATAACTTCGGATATTTTTAATACAGAAAAGATATTTAAACCAATGGTTCATAGACAACCATTTGTATTAGTTGGTCCATATAAAACTTTAGAAAATCTTCGTAGCATGGGATATAAAACATTTAGTGATTTTTGGGATGAGAGCTACGATAATATTGAAGATCCACATGAGAGATTAATTAAAGTAGTAGAGTTATGTAAGGAAATTAATGAGTGGGATGATACTAAGAAAAAAAT
>Ga0209296_1003736_pt1 | contig 10265 bp, 1 predicted proteins | sample S_130206_EF_Meta_FD_187319 | JGI IMG/M metagenome (GOLD analysis project Ga0209296, IMG submission 187319) | Freshwater microbial communities from Lake Simoncouche, Canada to study carbon cycling - S_130206_EF_MetaG (SPAdes) (version 2) | ecosystem: Environmental > Aquatic > Freshwater > Lake ...
GCGGCATCGCCACCCTCGGCACCCTGACCACGGGCACCGCCAATCTCAACGGCGCCACCGCCTCGATCGGCACCCTCAACGGTGGCACCATCGCCCTCGGCACCACTGCCCTCACCGTCAACGACGGTACCAGCTCCGGAGTGATCTCAGGCGCGAACGGCTCCCTGATCAAGGCCACCTCGGGCATCCTCACCCTCACCGGCGCCAACAGCTTCGGCGGCACGACCACGGTCAACGCCGGCGAGCTCATCACCTTGGCCGGTGCCCTTGGCGGCACCTCCGCCATCACGGTCAATGGCGCCACCCTTACCGCGGTCGATTATAACGGAACCGCAACCCTGACCCTGGACGGCACGGGCTTGGCGACCATCTCCGGCGCCCAGCAGAGCCTCGCCGGCGTCACCAACGCTGGCACGCTGCACTTCACCGCCGGCACCGGGACGATCACCCTGGCTTCGCTCACCGGCGCGGGCAGCACGTCCTTCAGCAGCAACGCGACCATCACGGGCGGCATCGCGAGCGGCACCGTCGGCGTGACCGGCCTGCTCTCCTCCGACATCTCCGGCGGCACGGTCACCGCCGGCTCGCTCACCGCTTCGTCCGTCACCGGCGGCACCACCACCGTCACGAACGCCGCCGGCGTGACCACCTTCAACGGCGGCACCCTCACCGTCGGCGGCATCGCCACCCTCGGCACCCTGACCACGGGCACCGCCAACCTCAACGGCACCACCGCCTCGATCGGCACCCTCAACGGTGGCACCATCGCCCTCGGCACCACTGCCCTCACCGTCAACGACGGCACCAGCTCCGGAGTGATCTCCGGCGCGAACGGCTCCCTAATCAAGGCGAGCACCGGCATCCTCACCCTCTCCGGCGCCAACAGCTACGGCGGCACGACCACGGTCAACGCCGGCGAACTCGCTACCCTCGGCAACAACCGCCTCTCCAGCTCCTCCGGCGTGACCATCGCGAGCGGTGCCACCCTCCGCCTCGGCGGCGAGGAAACACTCAACACGCTCGCCAACGGCGGGACCATCAACCTAGCCGGCGGGACCCTCACCACAGGTCTCACCTCCCTCACGCTAGGAGGCACGGTCACCGGCACGGGTCGACTCATCAAGGACGGGATCGGCACGCTCACGCTGTCTGGCGCGGGCACCTTTAGTTACACCGGAGGTACAACTATCAAGGCTGGTACCTTGGTCCTCGGCGCCGACATTAACCTCGCCGCGCTGGTGGTCGACGGCGGGACACTCGACCTCGGCGGCGTCATTGGGACCGCCAGCGGTGCCACCCTCCTCAGTGGCACGATCACAAACGGCACGCTACTGGTGAACACGACGGACACCTTCGCCTTCCAGCAAGGGACGGTCTCCGCAATCGTCGCTGGGACCGGCGACCTAATAAAGAACGCGCCTGGCAGGCTTACCCTCGCCGGTGCCAACACCTTCAGCGGCGCGACCACCGTCACCGATGGTATCCTCACCACCGTCGGCAACGATCGCCTAACCTCAAGCGCGTCCGTCACAATCGGCCCCGGCGCTACCCTTGAACTCGGGGGCGACGAGACACTCAATACCCTCGCGAACAACGGTGCAGTGGTCCTCGGCGGAGCACTCACCACCGGCACCGACAACGCCTCTGGCAGCTTCGCCGGCAACTTCAGCGGCACGGGCTCACTGGTCAAAGCCGGGACGGGCACGCTAACCTTCGTCGCCGCGAGCACCTACACGGGAGGCACAAGCATCAAGGGAGGTACGCTACTTCTGGCCGCCGCCGACCGCCTAGCTGACACTGGCGATGTGACCGTGAACGGGGGCACCTTGGACCTCGGCGGTTTCGGGGATACCGTTGCCGGCGTGACACTCATTTCCGGAACCATCGACAACGGCACGCTGACCGGACCTTCCTACGATGTCCGCAAGGGCACGATTTCGGCCAATCTCGGCGGAACCACCTCGACTCTGACGAAGCTAACCACCGACGCCGTCAGGCTCTCCGGCGCCAACAGCTTCGGCGGCACGACCACGGTCAATGCCGGCGAGCTGGTCACCTCCGCCGGTGCCCTCGGCGGCACCTCCGCCATCACGGTCAATGGTGCCACCCTTACCGCGGTTGATTATAACGCCACCGCGACCCTGACCCTGGATGGCACGGGCTTGGCGACCATCTCCGGCGCCACCCTGTCCCTTGGCGCGGTGACGAACGCCAACACGTCGACTGGAGAGCTGCAGTTCACGGGTACCAGCGGGCTCATCACCTTGGCTTCCCTCTCGGGCCCAGGGAATACCTCGTTCGCCGCCGACGCGACCATCACGGGCGGCATCGCAAGCGGCACGGTCAGCGTGACCGGCCTGCTCACCTCCGACATCTCCGGCGGCACGGTCTCCGCCGGCTCGCTCACCGCTTCGTCCGTCACCGGCGGCACCACCACCGTCACGAACGCCGCCGGCGCGACCACCTTCAACGGCGGCACCCTCACCGTCGGCGGCATCGCCACCCTCGGCACCCTCACCGACGGCACGGCCAACCTCAACGGCACCACCGCTTCGATCGGCACCCTGAACGGTGGTACCATCGCCCTCGGCACCACCACCCTCACCGTCAACGACGGTACCAGCTCCGGAGTGATCTCCGGCGCGAACGGCTCCCTGTTGAAGGCGAGCACCGGAATCCTCACCCTCACCGGCGCCAACAGCTTTGGCGGCACGACCACGGTCAATGCCGGCGAGCTCATCACCTCCGCCGGTGCCCTCGGCGGCACCTCCGCCATCACGGTCAATGGCGCCACGCTTACCGCGGTTGATTATAACGCCACCGCGACCCTGACCCTGGATAGCACCGCGACCGGGACCATCTCCGGTGCTCAGCAGAGCCTCGCCGGCGTCTCCAACGATGGCACGCTGTACTTCACCGGCGGCACGGGGACGATCACCCTGGCTTCCCTCTCGGGCCCAGGGAACACCTCGTTCGCCGCCGACGCGACCATCACGGGAGGCATCGCGAGCGGCACCGTCGGCGTGACCGGCCTGCTGACCGCCGACATCTCAGGCGGCACGGTCACCGCCGGCTCGCTCACCGCTTCGTCCGTCACCGGCGGCACCACCACCGTCACAAACGCCGTCGGCGTGACCACCTTCAACGGCGGCACCCTCACCGTCGGCGGCATCGCCACCCTCGGCACCCTCACTGACGGCACCGCCAACCTCAACGGCGCCAGCGCTTCGATCGGCACCCTGAACGGTGGCACCATCGCCCTCGGCACCACCACCCTCACCGTCAACGACGGCACCAGCTCCGGAGTGATCTCCGGCGCGAACGGCTCCCTGATCAAGGCCACCTCGGGCACGCTCACCCTCACCGGCGCCAACAGCTTTGGCGGATCGACCACGCTCAACGCCGGCGAGCTCATCACCTCGGCCGGTGCCCTCGGCGGCACCTCCGCCATCACGGTCAATGGCGCCACCCTTACCGCGGTTGATTATAACGCCACCGCGACCCTAACCCTGGATGGCACCGCGACCGGGACCATCTCCGGTGCCACCCTGTCCCTTGGCGCGGTGACGAACGCCAACACGTCGACTGGAGCGCTGCAGTTCACGGGTACCAGCGGGCTCATCACCCTGGCTTCCCTCTCGGGCCCAGGGAACACCTCGTTCGCCGCCGACGCGACCATCACGGGCGGCATCGCGAGCGGCACGGTCGGCGTGACCGGCCTACTCACCTCCGACATCTCCGGCGGCACGGTCACCGCCGGCTCGCTCACCGCTGCGTCCGTCACCGGCGGCACCACCAGCGTCACAAACGCCGGCGGCGTGACCACCTTCAACGGCGGCACCCTCACCGTCGGCGGCATCGCTACCATCGGCACCCTCACCGACGGCACCGCCATCCTCACCGGAGCCACCGCTTCGATCGGCACCCTCAACGGTGGCACCATCGCCCTCGGCACAAACTTCGCCAACGATGGCATCCCCCTCAGCGCCACCATCCTTACCGTCAATGACGGCAATAGCTCAGGGATTATTTCGGGAGCCAATGGCTCCATCGTCAAGGCCTCCACCGGCAGCCTCACCCTGTCCGGCGCCAACACCTTCGGCGGTGGAGCAACGCTCAGCGACGGCCTGATCATCGCCGGTGACGATGCGGCCTTCGGCACAGGTACGGTGACCTTCGCGGGTGCCGCCCTCGCCTCCTCCGGGTCGGCTCCGCGCGCCTTCTTCAATAACGTCATCCTAGCGGCGAACCTCACCCTTGGCGATTCGGCGACCAACACAGGCACACTGACCTTTGAGGGCACTATCGACCTTGGCTCCGTGGCCCGAACCCTCACCACGGCCGTCGACACGACCTTCAGCGGCGAGGTCGCAGGCTCGGCCAACCTCACCAAGGCAGGTGACGGCACCCTGACTCTTGCGGGTGCCAACACCTTCATTGGCTCATTCACGATCGATGCCGGCGCCGGAGTGGTGGCCGCCGGCTCCCTCGCCGCGACCTCCGCCATTCTGGTCAACAACAACGGCGCGCTTGACGCGGTCGATTACAACCCGACCGCGACCCTTGGGGTCGGCGCCGCGGCCACCGCGACGCTCTCCGGGGCCGACCTCAACCTGGCGGCGGTCACCAACGCCGGCCTCGTCGATTTCACCGCCAGGTCGGGCACCATCACACTGGCCAACTTGGCTGGGGGTGGCACGACGCGTTTCGCCAACCATGCGGCCATCGGCGGCGGCATCTCCGGCGGCACGGTCACCGTCGCGGGCGACCTGACCGCCGACATCGCCGCGGGCACCGTCACGGTCGGCGGCAACGCCACCGCGAACGCGATCTCCGGCGGCACGATTTCCCTCTCCGGCGCCAGCGCGACGATCAACCATCTCACGGGAGGCGACCTCGCCCTCAACGGAACGACCCTGTCGGTCAACGACGGCGTCACTGCGGGCGTCATCAGCGGCACGGGCAACCTGACCAAGACCGGCGATGGCACCCTCTCGCTTTCGGGCGTAAACTCCTTCACCGGGACGACCACGATCGCCGGCGGCACCCTGAACGCGGCCACTGGCTCGCTGGCCGGGACGACCGCGGTCACCATCGCCGGCGGCGGCACCCTGAACGCCGTCGACGTCAACCGCTTCGCCACCCTGACCGTGACGGCCACCGGCACCGGAAACTTCTCCGGGGTCGACCTCGCCATCGGCGCGATCAACAACGAGGGAATCCTCAACTTCACGGCGACCTCGGGCGTCATCAACGTCACCGATCTCCTCGGCCGGGGCACGACCAACTTCGCGGCGGACGCGACCATCGCCAACGGCATCCACGGCGGCATCGTCAATGTCGCCGGCACCCTCACCTCGACCATCTTCGACGGGGTCGTCACCACCCGCTCGCTCAACACCACCTCCGTCACCGGTGGCGTCGTCACCGTAACCGGCGCCAATGATGCCGGCGTCACCGGGACCAACACGGTCTTCGGCGGCACGGTCCGCCTGGGCGACGACCAAGCAGTCGCCGCGGGCGGCCTTCTCGTGACGGGCCCGGCCACCTTCACCAGCGATAGCACCATGACTCACGTCGTCGCCAGCGACGTCACCCTGGGGGGCGATATCACGATTGGAGACGCCGTGTTCACCGGGAGCCTAAACTTCAGCGGCAAGATCGACCTCGGGGGCGCCACCCGGGGTGTCACCACTGTGACCGATACCACCCTCTCGGGAAATATCGCCGGCACCGGCGGCCTGACCAAGGCTGGCCCCGGCATCCTCACGCTGTCGGGTGTGAACAACACCTTCTCGGGCGCCACCGCCGTAACCGCCGGAACCTTGGTCACCGCGGGCGACGGCATACTCACCTCCACCTCCGGCATCGCGATCGCCGATGGCGCCACCGTCGAGCTCGGCGGCAACGAGACCCTTCACTCCATCAACAACAGCGGCACCTTGCGGATCGATGCGACGCTGACCGCCGCCATTACCACCGGCACCTCCACCATCGGGGGCCTGGTCGCAGGCGCGGGGACCCTCGTCAAGGATGGGGCCGGCACCCTGGTCGTCGATGGCGCCAACACCTACACCGGCGGCACGACGGTCAACGCCGGCACCCTTCAGGTCGGTAACGCCACCGCGCTCGGCGCGGCTGCCGTCACGCTCAACGGGGGTGTCCTCGCCGCCGCCAGCCCCGCCGGGGTGACCATCGCCAACCCCGTCAGCGTCGCCGGCGATGTCACCCTCGGCGACGCGGCCAACGCCGGCACCCTCACCCTCTCCGGCGCCGTCGACCTCGGCGCGGCGCATACCCTGACGACCGCCGCGGACGTGACCCTCTCTGGCACGATCAGCGCGGCCGGCCTGACCAAGGAAGGCTCCGCCGCGCTTAACCTCTCCGGAGCCAGCACCATCACGGGCGACGTTGTCGTCAACGCTGGCATGCTCGCGACGGGAACGACCACGACCCTCGGCGCGGTGAACAGCGTCACGGTCGCCGCCGGCGCCACGCTCAAGCTCAACGGAGCCGAGACGGTCACCGCCCTGACCAATGATGGCTCGATCCTCCTGAACAGCGGTTCGCTCACCACCGGCGGTAGCGCCAACCACTCGATTGCCGGCTCCATCGACGGCACCGGTGCGCTCGTCAAGGCCGGCACAGGTCTCCTGACGCTCAGCGGCGCCTCCACTTTCGCCGGCACGACCACACTCGCCGCGGGTACGCTTAAGCTGACCCACGAAGGCGCCCTCGGCACCAGCGTGGTGACGGTCACCGGCGGCACGCTCATCGCCAACGCCAACCTCGGCAACACCGTCGATGTCAACGCCGGCATCCTGAAGGGATCCGGCACGCTCGGCGCGACCACCATCGCCGCGGGCGCCGTCCTCGCCCCGGGCAACTCGCCGGGCTCGCTCACCCACGCTAGCCTCACCCTTGTCGGCGGCTCGATTGTCGAGTGGCAGGTCTACGACGCTTCGCAGGCGGGCACCAACAAGGCGGCCTCGCTCGCCGCCGCCGGCACGGACTACGACACGCTCCGCGTCACCGGCACCCTCGATGTCGCGGGTGCCTCCGCCGCCAACCCGATCACCATCCGCATCCTCTCGTTGGCCCTACCGACCGGCAACGTCGCGGGTGACGCCGTCGGGTTCGACCCGATGAAGCTGAACCACTTCGCCTTCGCGACGGTCGGCAACCTCGCCCAAGGCGCCAGCCCCCTGGTCGATATCTTTAGTTACGACCTCGCGAACTTCACCGATTCGACCAGCGGCACCAGCGACCCGACCCGCTGGGCGATGTCCTACGAAAGCGGCGTACTCTGGCTAACGGCCTCGCCGCAGCTCCTGAGCTTCGGCGTCCTCGCCCCGGACAATGCGCCGGGCATGCTCTCGATCGCCGACATCAACCTGACCTCACGTGCTACCTTCGAGATTTCCAAGTTGCCGCAGATTGGCGGCTATTACAACGACACCGTCGAGTTCACGGGGAAAGCCAACCTCAACCCGGCCCCCGGTAGCGAGATCGCCATCGCCCGCTACACCCCGACCGGCGAGCTACCCGACTACGGCCGACGCTTCGTGCTCTTCAAGGGTGTCGGCACGCCGGCCACGGACCCGACACTCGTCTCTTCCTACTTCATCAACCCGGCCCCGGTCTCCGTCGTTAACCTCGACCCCGACGCCCGCTACCTGGTCGTCGGCCCGGCAGCGCTCGATGCCGGCGCGACCGCTTCGGCTTACGACGGGCTGATTCACAATGCCGATGGCCTGGTCCACCGCCCCAACGAATACGCCGTCTACCGGGTCCGTGGCGCCTCCGGCTACGTCCAGCCTGGGGTCGGCCTAGGCCTGACCGGCTACGTCCAAGCGAAGGCCCTCACGCTCGCCGGACAGCCCCTAGAGCATGGCGGCACGGTCTACGTCCCTGGCACCCTCGACCCGCTCGTCGCCCGCCTGATGACCCTCGGCGACCCGACGATAGCCACGGCGATGGCCTCCCTCGAGCCGACCGACTTCGCCGCCATTCCGGCCACCCTGACCCTCGGCCAGCGTAACCAGACCGCCGCCCTCTACCGCCTGCTCGAGCCCCGTCACCAACCGGGCACCGACTTCGCCCAGGGCCTGCAGGGCTTCTTCCAGGCCGCCGGCAGCAATTTCCGGACCACCGCCGGCGAGGACGCCCCGACCTTCAACACCAATGTCAGCGGCGGCATGGCCGGCATGATGACTGATGTGGGGACCAGCGCCTCCGCCGGCTTCTCCTTCAGCTATTCCGACGCCCGCAGCACCCCCTTGCGCGGCGGCTCCATCAACGGGCATGCCTACCACGCCACCGCCTTCGTCAGCAGCCACTTGGCGAGCCCGGTCGGCGAACTATTCGTCGATGCGGGCGCGACGTTCGGCGCCTCCCACAACAAGTCGACCCGCAAGACCTTCCTCGGGGCCGAGACCGCCGCCCCGACCGCGGATTCCTACGGGGCCTTCACTCGAGTCGGCACGCAGATCAACGCAGGCCCCGGCCTATCCTTCCGCCCGTACGTCGGCCTCGATACCAGCAAGGTCAACGGCCAGGGCTTCCAGGAAACGGGGGACCTCGCCGCCTTGAAGGTGAACCATTATAAATACAGTTCCACCCGGGCCACGGCCGGCGCTGGCCTCGACTGGTCGGGCCTCGAAGAAGGACGCGGCTGGCGCTTCTCCCTCGACGTCGAGGCCTACCGCGAACTCGGCGGAGGCAAGACGGTCGACTTCACCGGCAGCTTCGCCGACGGCGTCGAATGGACGACCCGGGCCAACGTGGCGGACCGCACCGGCCTGCGCCTCGCGCCCTCGCTCAACTTCAGCCCGGATGCCCATTCCTCGTACTACCTAAACCTCTCACTCGAGAAGGCTGGACCGACGAAGACCACGGGCTTCGAACTCGGCTACCGCCGCCGCTTCTAAGGGGTCGGGGCGCGTCGGCGTACGCGTCCGCTTGTCCCGAGGTAGGGGCAGCACCGCGTGCTGCCCTAGCCGTATCTGGTTCGCCGCAGGGCGAACCCAGGCAGGGATACGATGACATCACATCCGCTCCCATGACGTGACGCGGCCCCGACCCTACCCCTTGCTAGGCGCTGGGCCGGTCGAAGAACCGGACTGCCAGGTACCGGCGAAGGCCCCGTCGAATATCGCCAAGTCCAAGATGTCGGACCGAATCCACAGATCGGCCTGTTTTACAACGCATTCAGGTAACGACAGGCAACAGGCGATCGGGGGCGAAAACTGAGACGAGTGCGTCGTGCCAATGAGAGAGACGACGGACACGTCGCGCGGGAACTCCAGGTCGTGCTTCGCGAAATAAGCGATGGCCGGCATGAAATCAGTCCACTGCGGAAAGAGCACCGCCGTGGCGCCCCTTGCGAACCCCGCATCCAGCAGCGTCCCCATGTTCTCGGTCGTAAGTTCCTGGGCGCTGAAGCGGACGTCGATGATGACGCCCTGCTCTTTCGCCACGCGCGCGATGCCGGCGACCGACTTGGGCAACTTCACCTTACGACCGAGGAACGGCATGAAGAAGCGACGATGGCCTAATGCAATCAGGTGTTTGACGGAGACGTCAACCAAGGCGCCATACTGGATGCCGAGACGCGTGACCCGCTTGGAGCGAAGGTTGCCATACATCGAAGCGATCTTCACCCGATGGCGGGAAACGCCGGCGAAGAGGTGCGCATCCGGCGCCATCAGAACACAGTGGGAGGGCTTTGATTTCACCACTTCGGCGTGAGCGGCCTTGCGGAGCTCTGTCCCCTGCAGCCGGCTGAGGTCGACGAACCTGAAACCATCACCCTTCAGCTTGAGATGTTCTCCCAGCTGCTGGAGGCCGAGCGAGATCGAGGCATCGAACCCGGAAAGCGGCCTAGTCGAAAGAACCAGGACCTCATGATTACCTGCGGACCGCTGGGACCCGGCAACGTCCGCCGCTACTTCGAGGCGTCGCTTGCCACCCCGGCTGACCAAGACCTGTCGTTCGATCAGAAGGGCGATGGCCTTCTGGACGGTCGGGAGACTGACCTTATGCTGGTTGGCCAAGTTTCTTCCCGAAGGCAGTAGCCCCTTCCAACCCTCTTGACGGATCTGAGCCTCAATCCCATCCGCAAGGAGCTCAAATATGGCTTTTTCTCGAATTTAGCGTTCGGCATGCTTATTTATACGCACGAATATTCACATTAAATCTGATAAAGCCATCGGTTTTGTGGACTGTCAGATTGGTCAGATATGAGGGTAATAGGACTGAATAGA
>Ga0209296_1003738_pt1 | contig 10262 bp, 17 predicted proteins | sample S_130206_EF_Meta_FD_187319 | JGI IMG/M metagenome (GOLD analysis project Ga0209296, IMG submission 187319) | Freshwater microbial communities from Lake Simoncouche, Canada to study carbon cycling - S_130206_EF_MetaG (SPAdes) (version 2) | ecosystem: Environmental > Aquatic > Freshwater > Lake ...
ATTGTTTATGTGTGGAGAACTGGGGGAATATCATGATTGGTACTGTAACGATTGGCGATACGCCTGTTGATGTATATGGCACAGAATGTTCTGCTGAACCTGATGTGGGCATTATGGGCAATTATGTTGAGATTGAGGACTTAGAAGTAGGTGGTATTAGCATCTATGAAATGGTTGGTAACAGCCCAATCTTTGAACAAATCCAAGAAGCAATTAACGATATGGTGAACTCATGAACCCATTTGTAGCTACAATTTTATTTGTGTTATTTGCAGTAGCGTGTACAACTCTAGGTTATGGTTTAGCGAGCTATCTATGAACATTCCATACAACAACGGCAAAGTCAGCATTGGTAAGTATTATGTGCCACCTAAGTATGTCGAGAAAGACACCGATATGCTAGAGCTTCAGTCTTATTTAATTCACGACCCAGCCCGTCTTAATAGGGCGTATTGGACTGAAAAAGGTCTGTTACTACTAGGACTCTTTATTGTCTTGGTTATATTCCTCAAGAGCTAGTTTTCTAGCATCCTCAACCCGATTAAGCCAACCTTTAATAAAGCGAGCTTGGTCGGGTTTTCTTGCCACTATGCCTTGATAGAAGTCTGCCCTAGCGTCTGAAAACTTTGCAATAAGGTCTTTAGGGTTTGCATCATTAATTGCTGCCATAGTTTTAGGCCCGATAACTCCATCAGCCACGCATCCGATTGCTTGTTGTAGCGTCTTAACGCTTCTGCCTGTGCCTGCATTAACGGCAAAATCGAATACCACATAATCTAAGCCTTTCGGTAGGACTTCACAATAACTAGAATTCCAATACTTCATTTTATACATTGAACCGACTTTTTCGGGGGTCAAGGCTCGCATATCAGCTTCGGATACAGGATGCCCTACAAATTCTTCCCAAACACGCTTAGTAACGCCTAGATTGGTCATACCGCCTGAGTCTAGGGGGTCATTAACAAAACCGCCCTCGTGCTTTAGGATGCGTTTTAAAGCCTTTTCAAACTCGCCTGTCATTTATTTTTAGCCCTAATTTCAGCTATTTTTTCAAGCCCTCTTGACCCAAAATAGAAACCGAACGCTAGTTGGCCCCATTGACCCAAGAGCATTGTGTAGTTGTCGTTTGTATTAATTCCAAACGCTGACATAACTGCAAATATTATGTAAGCAAAAAACAACGCTATTAAACTTAAAGGTCTAATGTTCTTGGATAACCAAGAATCACTACCCATATCCGCTTGCTGGCGTTTGGTTAGTTCTTGGGCTTCAATATTGTCAGCATTAAGTTCAGCTAACCTGCCCTCTTGTTGCATCTGTAAGAGTTCTTTTTGAGCCTTGGCTTTGGCTTCAGGGTCAGGAATAAACTTGTCTAGGACTTTCATCCCCACATCAAATAGTGCCATCAAAGGTATCATTTATAACCCCATACTAAAAAATAAGCTATTACGCCAGCTATCGCAAAACACCAAAATTGTGCATTTCTAGCTTTGTTTAAATCTTTGTTAAATTCTTTCTGAAACTCTTTCTCTTGCTTCTCTAGCTTGGCTTTTAGGGCTTCGACTTCTGCCCATCGTTTGCCATACTTTTTTAGAAAATCTGCCCTAATCTGTGCTTCTTCTCGTCTAACCCGTTCTTCGTGTTCCCATTGAATCAGGACTCGTTTTAAGAACAGTTCTTTGCGGACTTCGTTTTCTCGTAACTCTCTGCGTCTATCTATGTTCCTTTGTACTGCAACATCGGTGGCTTCTTTTTGTACATTCTCAATACTTTTAGACAATTCTTTAGCCGATTGACGGCTTGTATCAAGGTTACTAGTTAGGGTTTTAATCCCTTCGTGAAGTTCCATAGTTTCATTTTGGCAAAGACCACCCATGAGTTGTTAGGTAGGCATAGCCTAAACCAGCTACAAAGACATAAAACAATGTTCGTATAGAGAACCAACCAAACTGGGTTACTTTCTCGTTTAACCACTCTTTAATGGCTTCTTTAACAATTTCTTTTTCAATCTCGTTAGCCATTTTTTTTCCTAACAGTAGTCTTTTTGACCGCAGGTTTTCTTTTAACCGCAGGTTTTTTGGGCGTGGCCTTAACTTCACCTTCCCAAGAATTTAGCACAGTAAGCCAATGCACCTTTTTGGTGTAGCCCATCTTATCGAAAACCCAGTCAATGATAAACATTATTCTGCACTTTCGGGTGTATTACCTTCAGCTACCCACTTTAGGTATGCTTGGTAGTCGGTGTTGGCTGGGTCTGTTGGAATAGCCATCAAACTTCCATCTTCTTTGTTTTTAATCAAACCAATACTATTTTGAAATCCTTTTATTAGTTTGTACATTTATAACTCCGCAGATAAATTAAAATATGACGAAGCACCAGTAAGATACATTCCTGAAGCATTTCCAGCAACCAAACCTGAGCCGCCTGAAGCACCTATTCGCAACAGTTTGTTTGAAGAACCACTATCAATAGTCCATGTTGTAGCACTACTAGCAGAACCTGTTGAAGTCCAAGCATTAAGGAGATTGTATGAAAGAGTAGGTATTGCTCTCATTTCTGTTGGTGTTACAAATGCACCAATAGCGGCAGAAGTTGAATATGCTTGACCTATCATAATTGGTATTCCTGAACCCGACAAACCATAATAATAGCGTTGACAAAGCATCAATTCAGTACCATAAGGTCTGTAATCAAAGCTAGTAGCTGTAGAGCCTACCTCTAGCTGAACTCCTGTGATGTAGAATGTTGCTCCGTTTGTGCCAGCCACATTAGTAGCACCTGTAGCACCAACAAAAAGCGAACTTGACCACGCACCAGCAGTTCCACTATAAGTAGAACCAACACCAAGACCTATGCTTAATTCAATGCCAATACCATTGGTAGTCAACCAAGTTCCTGATGTATCACCAGCAATGGTTACTGACTTTTGTTCCCAAGTGTTTGCAGAACTAATTGTGTAAGTAAAAGGGTAATTTCTGCTTTCACCTGAATTAGAAATTGCACCGCCAAAAGTACCAGTTAATGAACTACGCACCCAAAAACTGAGGGTGATGGTTTTGGCTGATGCTGTTCCAAAAGCGAGGTCTGCCGTATTAAAGCCTTCCACCATTTGACGCAAAATAAAATAGTCAGTTGAACCTAATGATGTTGCCGCTAAAGAAGTAAACCCAATATAGTTTGTAAATCCTGCGGGTGGAGTTACAGAACCAGCGTTTTGTTGAACACTAAATTTAGAATTTTGTGAATATGTGTAAACCCATCTATCTAATGTATAAGTTGGATTAGAAGCTGGAGTAACACTAGCACCAGCGTTCCGTTGGTCAAAAACCATCGCACCATTGATGATGCGATTCTTAAATCCAAAGCTACTATCGGAGTTAAACTCTCCAGCCTGTGTAATTCCATTTGTACCATCAATAATTACTGGCATTATGCTAACTCCTCTGCTGTTGGTCTTGGCAAGGTTGGGTGTTCCCACTTGGCGATGTAATCGCCATCACCATCGTTTTGTAGTGTGATTACAGTCATAAAGTCTTTATCTTCAAGACTTGGATAAATTGCTTTAATTTTGTCGTATAACATTATGCCGCCCTCACTAAAACACCTTGAAAATATGTTTGTTCTGCACCTGAACCAGTAGAAGTTCCTGTTCCAAAATATCCATATAGTTCTACATAATCAGTTGAGCCATTTAAATAAATTAAAGATGATTGATTAGAACTAAATAAATTTCCATTAATTCCTTGTTTAAATTGAGAACCATTTTTATAAATATAAGTAAGTGTTTGAGTTCCTGTGCTGTTATTTAAAGCACCAGTAATTTGATAATATCCAGCCACAGTAGGAGTAAAACGGCTAGACGCAAAATTATTGTTTGTATCAAATTCTTCTGTATCAAATGTTAATTTTGTAAATGTTGCACTAGAAAGACTTTGAGTTGTGCTTTTGTAAGCACTAAACGCTGGGCCAGTACCCGCAAAAGTAGATGCTGTAGTAATCATTGTGCCTGTTACCGATGGAACAGTAACTAAGTTACCAGCACCCGATGCTAACTGTAATACACCGCTATTGTCAGCAGATTGGGTTAATCCACCTGTAGTTGTGGCTGTAATAATTGATGCCATTATGCTACTCCCTTCGGATACTTAGCTTTGACCGCCAAGCAGTCAGCAATGTATTTATCAATCTGTGCTTGGTCACCCTTTACTACACCATCAATGTAATCGGTAATGGGTGGGTATTCTGATGCTCGTTTAGCAATATAAGCATGAGCATCTACATAAGCCTGTACTGCATCTTTATCGTATGCGACTTCATTGCCGTCTGCATCGTAAGCTGTTTCGCCTACTGTACGAACTACAGATGGGTTTAGTTTGTAAATTACTGAAATAGTATCCATTATCCAGCTATCTCCAATAAAGTAATAGTTGATGCTGTTTCTGCATCAAACACTTGAACTCTAGCATTTGCAATATTTGCATTACTATTAAATTGAGTTTTGTAAGTTGTTGCAGATGTTGTCGCTGGTGAATCTAAAAAGGAAGTAGAAACAGAACCAATAAAATTTTGAGCACCTGAGTTTGTATTACCAGCAGCATCTTCAAATTTTAAAATTACAGTTGCACCCCTTAAAAGCCTTAATCCAACCCCTGTATCTCCTGTGTCTTTACGAACACCGCATTGATTTACAATAACTAAAATCTTACTACTTGATGAACTAGGAGTAATAGTTGCTGTAAGACCAGTATCAGTAAAAGTAGATGAACTAGTTGTTTGGATGGTGCTGTAACTAGCATTAACCACTTGCAACACATTACCAGCTTTAGGTGATGTGGTTGTAAGAACTGTTCCTGTAACTGCTGGTAAGGTCAATACAGTAGTACCAGCAACGGCTGGTTCTTGTAATGTAACGCTACCTGAAGTTGAACCTACTAAAACAATGCTCATTATTTACTCCTTTTGTATATTTTAGTGGTTTTCATCTTACAATACCACCCATCTTTCGCCTGAACTTACTGTCACAGTAATACCACTATTTATCGTGATAGGGCCAACGCTTTCGGCTGATTTGCCTACAGGGATTGTATAGTTTGTAGTTACGACTCTTGAGTTCTCCACGAATACCTCATCCCCGCCTGCACCCGTAGCACCACCACCTAATTGACCCCATGCACCGCCTTGATAGCCTTCAAACTGAGCAGTTGTGGTGTTATAACGAATCTGACCATTTGCGGGGCTTACGGGGCGTTCTGCGGTAGTTCCTGCTGGGATTAAGGCAAACCCAGTAGATGACATAGTGACATTACCTGTAAAGGTAGGTGTCTTAAATTGAGCAAACTCTATTGCATCTCCTGCCGCACTACCCGCTACTAAGTTAACTATCTTATGTGTGTTTAGGTCTAAATTACCCGTCATTGGGGTTTGACCATCTGCGGCAACCGAGTCAGTTAAAGCAGCCGCCAAGTCAGTCATGGTGTTATTAGCCCATGTACTCGATATAGTTGTGCCTGTTACTACGGGATTACCCGCAGGTAGGGAATATGTGCCTGACCCGTTTCTACTCATTTTTGCTCCTCATTAGCTCCAGCTTTGGTTGCCCCTTGTAGCATTAACATTCTAGCTAAATTGCGTGTTTCAGGGCTTAAATTTTGCATTTGTTGGTTAGTTAATCTGCTTTGTACAGGCTTGGATAGTGCTGCCGCTCTTAAAGTTGGTCTTGCCAATAAAGTAGCAAAGCCTAATGGAGTTGCCCCTTCACCACCAGCAAAATAAGCACCACCGCTAGTCAACGCAGCCCCACCTACATCTAAGGGGCTAATTTGGGGGATGCTACCCATTCTTTCAGTTGTTTGGGTGGCGGTTGGAAAGGCTTGTGCAAATTGAGCAGATTGTTTTAATTCACCTGACAATGGCTTGCCTTTAGCTAATTGAGCGGCTAATTTCTTAGCATCAATAGAACCAGTTGTTTGATTTAAAGCGTTTTCTACAGAATAAGTCTTAGCTATTAATTGCCGAGCATCTTTGAACTTTTGCAACAAATCAGTTTGTTTAGTGTTAGCAAGGTAGTTTTCAATAGTGTTTTCAAGAACTTGACTGGCTTCTTTGTTGGCTTTGCCTAATGCTTTATTGCCTGCTCCATAAGCTATGTCTGCGTCATTACGCAATACATTAATTTTAGAAATAGCTGAATTTACATCAAAACTTTTTTGTTTTAATTCGTCAATAACGCCAATAATCGGACTTTTATCTGCCGTTGGAAAATCTTTTGACGCTTGAACAGCATCTTTATAAGGTTTTATTTCATCTAATGCTTGTATAAATTTAGGGCTAGTCTTAACTGTGCCAGTAGCACCTAGATTTTCGTAGGCTTGACCAGCTTTTGCTCTAATATTTGTAAGAATTTCAGGGCTAATGACAGTATCTTCAGGCAATCCCAAAGACTTTGCAGCTAATTGATTAGTAACCTGTTGGTTCTTAAAACTAGCGTTTTGAGCAGTAGAAATTTTACCTGCCGTACCTTCTAAAAGCCGATTAACTAATGATGGTTTAACTTGGGTTGGCGGTATTACATAACCTGCTTCTTGTGCTTCTCTAGCGGCTTGCATTGTGCCTTGAGATGGGGGTGTGCCACGCAAAAAATTGACAGTACCACGAACCGCTTTTTCTAAAAATGGTGTTGCAGCACCAGTTAAAGTACCAAATGTGGCGGCTTGTTCACGATTTTCTTTATCGGGGGTTAATCCATAACCCAAAGTTCCACCAATAGTAGCTTGTTGACCTACAGCCCTAGCAAAACTAGGTAATTGACCTATTTGTCTAGCAACTTGCGGAATATTACCAACAGCAGTTGTGGCTTTTTGTGCAGCAGTAAAAGGAATTAAATAAGAACCAATTTGACCTGCTGTAGCGGATATTGGAGCTACATTTTTAGCCCCTTCAAGCATAGCTTCTCCAGTTTCAACCATGCGTGTACCAACATTAGGAAACGCCATTTGGGTTAAAGCACCAGCACCTTTAATTAATTCGCCTGTACCACCAAGAAAAAATGGAACTGTTGCTTGGCTTCCAAAAGTTTCAGGATTGCGTAAACTAGTTAAAAATCGGTCATAAGCTGTTTCTTTTTGCAATACAGCACCCTGTGGCAAGGGTGGCATATTGTCAACCATGACAGCACCTTTAGGAAGTGGCGGTATTGTATCGCTCATTGTACGGCTACCCCTGTTCTTTCATTTACCCATTTACCATTACGAACTACAATAGATTCTCCATTTAGCATGGCTCTAACAACAGCCCCAGTTGCTTTAGGCTGTCCTTTTTGCTCTTCTTTTGGCAATTCTCTAGGTTTAATTTCAACAAATTCACGCAAATTCTCAGGTACAGCTTTTTGAGCAGAACGATAATTTGTTTTAATTACTTCGGTTGTAAACATTCTTTGATTGTCATAAAGTTTATTAATAGTGCTTCTGTCTTTAATCAAAGCGTTAACAGCAGTTGGGTCGCCAACAATTTTCTCCAAAATACTTAAGTCAGGGCCGTTCAGAACTCCTAAACGATTTGCTTCTTTACCTTGTAACAAAGCGTTGTTTAAGGATTGTTGAATTTCAGCACGAACATTAGGGTTTAATAATTCAGCACCTTTATATCTTTGGAATATATCTTGCAAGCTATTTAATGATTTTTGGTAATTAATAGCTCCACTAACTTGCTTTTCAGATTCGCCAGTCAAAGGTTTAGCTTGGTCTGCTTGCCATTCTCTAGCTTGTTTACCGCTTAATCTAGCAGGTACAGGTGGTGCTTTAAATGGGTCATATCCTTGTGTAGATGCAACAATAGGAGCAGGTGCTACTTGAGGTTGACCTGATGGTTGACCTGATGGTTGACCTTGAGGTGCACCTACAGCTTGGTTAGGGGTAAACTGAACATTTGCACCATAGGCACTTGTAGGTTGCCCTTGTGGTTGACCTTGACCAGTAAATTGCGATGGTATAGCAATACCTTCATCTCTAAATCGAATAACATCAGCAGGACTTAAAGCTGTCTTGGTCATAGCAAACTGTCTGAATGTAGATTCAGGGTTAGCTGAGTTCATATCTACATACCCTGATATGGTATTACCTTGAGCGTCTAATTTAGATGCTTCTTTCCATTGTGGGCCTTCAGTTAATTTCTTTAATGCAACTTGCTGTAAAGCAGGGTTATAGGCTGTAGAACCAAACAAATAAGCAGCTTCAGGATTAGCACCAGCACGATAAGTTTGGTTAGGTATATTGCCACCAGTAGGTGTTGGGCCTGCCTGTTCAAATACAGCTTCTTTGCCACGCAATAAATCTTGATATTGTTGAGCTTCGTTTGCGTACTGCTGACGCAATGCTTTAGCCAAATCAGCACTAGCTTTATCGCCTTCTCTTGCAAGGCTTTTACCTGCGTAGGTTTGGAATAAAGGTGCTGCGTACTGAAAGAAACTAGGTGCAACATAACGCCCACTTACCATTTGACCTGATGGCATTGATTGACCTTGTTGCATAAGCAACTGAGCCATTTGCTGTTGGCGGTTTAACGCCTGTTGTTGTTGCATTATTTCAGGTGGTAAATTACCGCCTACATTAATCATGGGAGTTTGTTGAGCCATAATTAATCCTTAATTACTTGGAATAAGTTGACCATAAGCACCTACCGATGGCATATTTTGTATAGGCTCATATTGGTCTTGCCCTGTAATTTGGGTAGGCACAGTACCTTGACCGCCAAATCCATAAACATTTTCTGCACCATACTTTTTCATAGCTTCTTGGGCATTAGCGTAAGGGTCAGATTTTTGACCTTTTCTTAGCATCATTGCCATAGCCATAGGGTTCATACCACCTTGTACTGTACGCCCTGCATCTTGTGTTAACCCTTGAGCCTGTTGCATAGCAGCGTTTTGCATAGCTTGTTGGGCGGCTATGTTTTGCATATATGGTGATAACCCACCTAAATCTTGGGTTTGGGGCATTTGTTGAATGTAAGGGTTGTACATATTCATGGTAATAATCCGTAATCTACGACTTTATAGCCGTCATCTAAGGTTTTAACTGCATAAGGGAATACTTGCTCTACTTCTTGTGCCATTACACCAACATGAACACCATCACCTGCTAATGGGTGTGACTTAATTTCATCTTTGTATTCAAAGCTATATAAGGTCAAGCCATTATCCATTACACCAATGGCTTTGATGTTTTCTTTTAATCTGACATCAGAGAAAGCCATAATACCTGCACTACCTAATCCCATTAATCCTTGATTAAGGTTAGCTTGGGCTGCATTTTTAGCGTTAAAGTCACCCATTGCTGCGTTGTATTGCATATTAGCTGCACCTAGTATGTCAGGGCCTGCAGTTGTCGCTTGTTGGGCAGAATTAACAAATTGTGGGCCTTGTACTTGTGCCCCTGTACGAACCGCAGAAAGGGTGTTTAATGGCTCGTTTCTTAGGTAGGCTTGCTCTTGCAATGCAGACTGTCGAGCTTGCTGACCAACACCAAAGCCTTGAGTTGTGGCGGCAGCTAATAAGTCATTCTCACGCTGGGCTTGTTGCATCATGGCTCGGTCATACGCTGTAGAGCCAATGTCAATTCCTTTGTTTGCAAGCTGTTGTTGTAACTGTTCACGCCCTTGTTGAAGCTGTGGGGCAAGCCGTTGCATATAGGCTTCTTGATATGTCTGACTAGGATTAAAGCCTGTCGATGGCAGTTTGCTTACATCAAACGGGGTTTGTAGCATATTTTCTACATAACCCAATCCTTTGTTTGCTAACTGACCTAAACCAATACTAGCTTGGTTTTGATAATCAAGAAGTTGTTGTTGGGCAGGGCTTAAAGTCTGTGTAGCAGTCCATGTAGGATTGCCGTAAGGGTCAGCACCAGTAATAGCATAACTAAGATTGCCATAAGGCGTGACTTGATTAACTCGGTTAGCCGCAGTTGCCAGTCTAGCCGCATCAATATTACCCGCAGCCGTTTCTTGTGCAGCAGCCCTATAATCAGGAGCAGCAGGGGCACTCGGAGCAGGCCCTAATCCTAAAAATCCACCACCACCCATACTATTCTCCCTTGTTTAAAGAGCATCGGATGTTAAGAAACCGACACTCCTCTTTTTTCATAGCCATAATTACCAAATCACCACTCATGTGGGCATCAGGTATTTCAGCTACAACCTTAAAGCCCAAATGTCGGTTTAACTTTAGGGCTTCTGTGTTATCAGCACAGATTTGCCCTAGTATAAC
>Ga0209296_1003739_pt1 | contig 10262 bp, 6 predicted proteins | sample S_130206_EF_Meta_FD_187319 | JGI IMG/M metagenome (GOLD analysis project Ga0209296, IMG submission 187319) | Freshwater microbial communities from Lake Simoncouche, Canada to study carbon cycling - S_130206_EF_MetaG (SPAdes) (version 2) | ecosystem: Environmental > Aquatic > Freshwater > Lake ...
CCATGGAAAAAGCTTTGTCATAAAAGCTGTTCATTGCGCCAACATCATTTCCCTTGGTTTCGATATTCTTTTGCCAGTTGTCGAGTTTTTGCAGCATGCGCTCGCGTCGCCCGAAACGGGAAGAGGTCAAACCGTTTGGAAGTGAAACACCATCGATGCTGAAATCAGGTTTGCTTGGGTCTTCTTGAATAATGAAGGGATTGTGTTCGCTACCAGCGTAGCCTGGCAAGCCGCCACCGAATCGTTGGTCGATGGAATTCCCAAGTTGGACATAAGGTGGCATACCATTACGGTAGCCAAGTTCACGAGACATTACAGCGCCATAAGTGGGGTAAACGGTGCTGGGATTGAAGCGCCAGCCTGTAAGCATGTAGGCATCAGCAACGCCATGGGAGCCGTTGTAGGAATATCCCGAGCGAATGATGGAATACTTGTCGAGGTTTTTTGCCATCATGGGAAGGTGTTCGGAAATGTGCACCCCAGGGATGTTGGTAGGGATGGCGCTGAATTCCCCGCGGATGTCGGAAGGTGCATTTGGTTTTGGGTCAAAGGTATCGATGTGGGAAGGGCCACCTTGCATCCACATGAAGATAACACTGAGGTTATCGACGGGTTCTTTTTTCTTGGCAGAAGCAGCGTTTGCTTGAAGAAGAGTTGGAAGAGTAAGGCCAGCAAGGCCGAGGCTACCAATGCGAATGAATTCTCGTCTGTTGGTACCTTCGCAGTTACGGGAGGGGCCGAATCCTACTTCAAACATGGTTCACCTGTTGAAAAAAGGTCAATAACAAGGCGGGTATAAAAGACACCAAGAAGAACTATTACAAATCATAAACTCTAACAAAACATAAAGCAAGCAATTGTACATAAGATATCGACATAATAAATGCAGGGGCTGAAGCCCATTCGGGTGCAAAGAGGGGTTTTAAGCTCTATTAGTTATGGTTCTGGGTCGGTAGGGAGATCTGTAACGCCCTTAAGGACTTCCTGAACTTTTTTATGCAGGGTGTTGCGATTGATTCCAAGTCTTGTTGCAGCTTTTACCTGAACGTTGTCACATTCTTTGAGTATCTGTTGGATCAATTCTTTTTCAACTGCGCCAACAATCTGCTCGGAAAGAACCCCGTCGGGTAGGGTGTTTATCCCAAGGTGTACCACTTGCTGAATCAGCTTTACAAGATCGGTGGATTGCCCGACTTGGGTTTTTGATTGTAATGACTTATAGCGTTTGATTTTTTTTCCGGGGGGTGCCAGAGATTCTGGTGTCAAAGGAAGACCATTGCAAAGCACTACCGCCCTTGCCATATAGTTTTCCAACTCTCTAACATTGCCTGGCCAATCATGCTTTAAAAGCACATCCTGCATATTTGCAGATAGTTCGGGGGGATCGATTCTATTGGTAACAGCATGGCGCGCAATAAAGAATCGAGCGAGTGCAGGGATGTCATCGGCGCGTTCCCTTAAGGGGGGAAGATAAACCGGAACGACATTCAGGCGATAATAAAGATCGTCTCTAAAGCGACCAGCTTCGATTTCGTCTTCAAGATATTGGTTGGTTGCTGCGACAACTCTGCAATCGACTTTGATGGTTTTGCTTTCGCCAACTCTTTCAAATTCATTTTCTTGCAGGACGCGTAGAAGTTTAACCTGAAGCTTTGGGCTCATGCTCGAGATTTCATCGAGAAAGATAGTTCCGCCATGAGCTGCTTCAAATCGTCCGGTTTTATTTTCTACAGCGCCAGTGAATGCGCCTTTGATATGCCCGAATAATTCACTTTCGAGAAGGCTTTCGTTCAGGGCACCACAATTCACGCGAACATACGGCCCATCATTCCGTTTTGAAAGAAGATGAACAGCACGAGCGATGAGTTCCTTGCCTGTGCCTGTTTCACCAATAATCAGAACCGTTGCTTGAGTGGGTGCGACCTTTTTGACAAGGCCGTAAACTTCTTGCATGGCCTGAGATTGGCCGACAATGTCAGTCAATGGCGCATTAGCACCTTTGTCGGCGTTATGAATGCCGCGGCTCATCCTATTTGCCTTTCTGTCCTTGCTAGTCCTTAGTATCTATTAAACAGAAAAGAGAGTGAAAAGCCTAGTAAGATTAGGGAATGTTGATTAAATGTTTTGGAGAGGTGCTTGAAGTCCTTTTTTTGCAAGTAGTATAGCAAGGCTTTCTGAGGACAATCGCGGTTCATCCAAAATAAGGGTTTCCATCTCCGTATTAACAAAAGCAATCATATCTTCACCGCTCCAACCAGCATTAAGAAGCTTGGGTTCTATCATTTGAACAAAGTTTTGGCGGATTTTATCCGTCAACCTAGAGACATTGCTTTCATGAATACCCAGAAATGAAGCAGCCTCTCGTTGGGTCAGGCGGTATCGAACTCGAAGCCCGAGTAAAAGTTTTTCCTGATCGGAAAGTGTTTCAAGCCATTCTTGAGCAGCTAGGCGAAATTCCTGATGCCAGTGCTCATCAGAAATCTCAGGCGCATGCCAATACATTTCATCCGCCTCGTCATCACCTAAGGGCTTATCGTGTTTGCTCTGCCTTAATTTGGTCAGGTTAGAGTTGTGGAAAACCCTGATCAACCAGGGAATGAGAGGCCTTCTGCCATCGTATTTTTCGAGAACAGAACCAGAAGTCTCTTTCTCGCCGGTAAGTAGGAACCCCCAAAACTCTGCTACTGTATCTTCCTGCCTAGCGGTATCCCCAGGAAAAAGCCTTGCAGCTCGAGATCGTAATGCATCTACAAGAAGTTGGTCATGCCTCCCGGTTTTGGATGCAAATAAAGTTTCCCAAGCGGTGCTTAATCCTTCGATACAAGATGAGTTCAGATAGAAATCGAGGAAGTGAAGCCCCTCGAGAAGTGATTTTTCAGGAAGGCCTTTAGCCCTGCATTTAGCATTGAAGAGTTCTTTGCATCGTTGCAGATGGAACGCAAGTTTTTCATGCTTTAAATTAATGCCTGGAAGATGCACCCCACAGAAAGCTCGAACCATCCTGGCTTCTTTTTCGTTCTCATTTATAGGCTTTGTTGTACCCGATTCCATTCTTTAGCCTCGATTGATGAATACCAATAACTCTATGCGTGAGCTTTCTGTTTCAGGCGTTGCTTCAAGCCCTGGATAAGTTTTATCCCCCAAACCTATCGGGCTAACTTTGCGCCTTGAAAACCAACCACTCTTATGAATAGCATGATTGTTTTTCAGATAGTCTGAAACCGTTTCTGATTGCTGCCTGGTTAATAGTCGGAGGGTTTCTTTGTCGGTTGTCCCTGCAGGCATTATCCCGGCAACTACGATATCACTATCTTTGGGAAAACCCATCAACCATTCAGATGCTTTGTCGAGGATTTTTTTTCCCTCAATACTTAAGATAGCACTCCCGGGTTCGAAAATAGTTGAACTATTGATGGACTTGCGCTTCATATCTGCGTTGGACCGCACGATCATCTGCATCGGGTCTTCGATATATCCACGGACTATGGGCATTTTCTTGAGCGCATCCGCATCCTGTTGAAAAGCTTGCATGGTCTGCTGGCTTTGGTTTGCGAGTTGCACCAAAGAATCATAAAGCTTGGTGTCTTGGGTCAACTTTCCCAATGAACCTTCACCCTTGCGAATTTTACCAAGCATATCGGACACCTCAGCCAGAATGTCTGAAATTTCTGGGTTGTGCTTGCTCGCGAGTAAATCTTGGTTCTCGGCACTTAAAGAAGCAGGCGAACCCGGGAAGAGTTCTAAAACCTTGGCTCCTAGCAATCCCTCAGACGCAATAGAAACAACCCCATCTTTTCGGATAAGCTTTTTGTAAGATCCTTGGATTTTCAGGCCAAGAACCACAGCAGAACCTGGGTTTTCTGGTGCTTTGATGGATACGACTTCCCCTGCATCCATCCCTTGGATTCGAACCCGGGTACCAACATCTACACCACGGATATCAAGAAAAGATGTTTTTAGATTGAGGGAATCTTTGCCATACCATCCCCGTGAACCGATAGAGAAAAAGGCGGTTGCAAATAGAACCAATCCCGCAAGAATGGTGCAGCTTAGTAAGAGTAGTTGCCTAGGGTTTAATGCTCGAGTCATGGTTTATCCTTAATTTAAATTTTATTATACCTCTGGATGTGTGAGATAACCTCTTAAGAATTCAAATTTTTTAAGGAAAGACTTGCGTATTAACAATAAAAATACAGTAAGATAATGACGCTAGGGATGTTGAATAAAGTGCACTTAAATGCGGAAGTTCATAGGAGAGTTTAATCATGGCAGGCGAATTCAAACAGCAATGCCCAAGTTGCGAAGCGATGGTATCTATTAAGGATGAAACCTTGGTAGGCAAAAAGACTGAGTGCACGAAATGTAAGTTCCGCTTTTTGGTTGAGGCTCCTTCAAAAGGCAAGCCCGCAGATGATAAAAAAGCACCCCCAGTAAAATCAAAAGCCGCTGGTAAAGAAGCAGCAGCCAAGGCTAAGCAAGAAATAAAGAAAGCTGAATCAGGTCAAAAGGCGCCTAGTAAAGCGGGTGCTAAAAACAAGCAAATGCTGATCATTGGTGGCGCTGTCGGGGGCGTTGCACTTGTAGCTATTGTTGCGGCCATGTTTTTGTTTTCTGGTGGGGAAGATAATTCAAAAACAAAAGTTGCTGAAAAGGGCAAGCGCAATAGACCAACCCCTGTAACCCCTAATGGCCCTAATGACAAACCCGAAGAAACCCCTGAAGAAAAGCCAAAGGAAGAAGAGAAGGCTCCTGAAGTTGCAAAAAGTGATGGGGTTGACCCTGATGTTTCCATCCGAGTGCCAAGCGATAGCAAAGTTGTCGCAATTATTAAGATGGAATCTTTTTTTAATAGCATGCTTGCCAAGGTTCTTTTCACTACGCCCGGCGCATTTAATACGAAAGACTTTGCAAAAACTTTTGGGATTCCCCTTGAGAATATCGAGCAAATTATGCTTGCGAAAAGTAGCATGCTGCCGGATTTTAATCCTCTAAAAAAGAGTTGGAAAATGGCCATCCTACGGTCTAAAGAACCGTTTAAAAAGGCCCATATGGATAAAAGCTTGTCGTTAAGTCAAGAGCTTCCAATCGAAGGCTTGCAATGGAGTAAAATCGCTGGTCAACTTGATTCATTAAGTTCTTTGATGCTTGGTTTCGAAAGTAATGAAAAACTATCCTTTTTTCTTGCTGATAGCAGGACGATTGTTATTGCTTCCGAAGAAAAGATGAACGATTACCTAAAGAAAGATAAAGGTAAACCCAAGAAGATAGCAATGGCAGCGCCCCCGCCAGAAACACCCAAGCCTGTAGATCCAAATAACCCGATGCCTCCTATGCCAATGCCGCCCGGTTCGCCTATGCCAAATGGGCAGCCTGTAGATCCAAATGCCCCGCCTATGCCCGTTGCTCCCCCTGTTTCGGTTAAAGGAAATCATTATGAAACCTTACCCTTAAGATTTGCAAAAGTGATGCAAGCGGCAGAATCAAAGTTTGGGGCGATGATGTCAGTAGGCGTGGATTTGGGAGAATTGGCTGCGGTCATTCCGGTTGCATCTGCTTTTTTAAGCACCTATAAAACCCCTGGCGGGGCACCAATTCCACCCGATATTGTTAATCAGATCAAGAATTTATCCAAGCTTGAATATGGTTTGTTTTTGCTTACTAAACTAGATTTGGATCAACAAAATGCTGGGTTAATCGCACTTAGCAGAGATCGTAAAGTTGGTTCCGATTTTGTTAAACTTGCCTTCCCTTTGGTAAAAAAAATCCCTCTTGCTTTGAAGGAAGCTAAATTAGATATAAATGCCATTACTGAGGACCTAACTGGTGCTGATCCTTCTGCCCCGCCAAATCCTAATACTCCCCCTCCAGGTTCTGCAGGTGCAGAAGAAAAGATCGGAGCTCATGGAATGGTAATGGCAGTTGCACGATATGCGCAGGTAACCAGTGATATGGAGATGGCAATTGCGGGGGAGTTAAAATTGCCGCCTGCAATGTTAAAAACTTTTGAAGGGTCCTTTGCTGAATACCTCGTAACTTTGAAAAACAATTTCGAAACTAAATTGATTGGTAAAAGTGCAGACCCTATTTCCAAGTCAATCATGGGTTATGTAAACGATAAAAAAGCATTTCCTCGAGGTACAGCGGAAGAAGCAACCAACAATAAGAAGTTTGGATTGAAAATGTCACCCGACAAAAGAGTAGGGTGGATCGTTGAATTACTGCCTTACTTTTCGAATGGTGATTACGTTAGTTTTGCGAAATTAGTTGATAAAGGCAAATCGTGGAGCGATCCGAAAAACCTTCAGGTTGCGCGTATTTTTATTCCCGATCTTCTATACGCAACTCCTATTGAAGGAACTTCTGTTTCTAGTGACGCTAATCAACCTGGGATAACTAATTTTGTTGGGGTTTCAGGGGTGGGGTTTGCGTCTGGAGAGTATTCTGCCGACAATAAAAAATCTGGGATTTTTGGTTATGATCGCATTACAAAAATTGTAGATATCAAGGATGGCCCTGCTAATACCATTGCTCTTCTGCTTATAAAGCAAAACAAGAATCACCCTTGGATAGCAGGCGGTGGCGCAAGTATCGCAGGCATTTCTGAAGGCCCTGATGCCTTGGCCCCTTTCTTAGTCCTCGAAAAAACCAATCGAAATAAAGAGAAAGAGTTCACAGGGATTGCGATCATGGCTGATGGTAAAATCCGTGAAATCTCTAACAAGATCTCACCAGAAATCTTTAGAGCTATGTGCACCATTGATGGTGGTGAGAAAATCGATAACCTCGATGCGATTGCACCTATCGTCAAATAACAGTATTTGAAAGCATCAAAGCGTGGAGGGTAAATCCCTTCACGCTTTAATGCTTTTTACAGTACTAAAAATCTAGAGTCGTGTAATTCGATAGTTCGGATGATCAGGCGAGAAGAGTTCGGGAAGCAATCTTGCTCCAAGGCCCGCTCGGGCAGGTAATGCAATATACCCTTTTTCAACTTTAATTGGCTCATCTATCAACAGTGGATAAAGAGTTTTTATGTGGGCCCTAACTGTTTCTTGATAAGTCACATTGGTACAGGATGCTGAAATCTGCAAACCTGAAAGCAGAGTTAGCGGGCCGGTGCAATCATGCATCAGCGCAGGCACATTAAACACTTGAGCGAATTCTGCGGCCCTTCGAGTTTCACTAATTCCACCAACCCAAGTAGGATCTATCATCACATAATCTGCGGCTTTTTGAATCAGCACCTGTCGGTATTCCTCGCGACTTACCAGCATTTCGCTTACAGCGATTGGTACTTGTGCCCTATTGCGAAAATCTGCGATGGTATCAACGCAGTCAGGCCGGATTATATCTTCCATCCAAAGCGGTTTAATCTCGCGCATTGATTCAGCTATTCGAAGCGCGGCAGGCAGGGAAAAGAACCCATGGCCATCGAGCATCAGTTCCATTTTAAGGCCGACCCTGTTGCGGATATCATGCAAGGGTTTTAATGCCTGTTCTAGATCGGGCCAAGAAATTCGGTGCCCACCCGACTTTAAATAAACTTGATCTAAAGACCAAGTTTTCATGGCGGTGTAACCTTCAGAAAGAAGTTCTTCAGCAAGATCTGCAGCGTGGTAAACGCTGTTGTAATTATCTTCAAGAGGGCCTGGTTTGCCGATGTCGCCATGGCCTGGCCAACCTTGAGCATCAGGGGAACCTTTAGGCCTACGCCCATAAGAAGGCCCACCACAACTATTGTAAACGGGGATAAGATCACGAACCGGGCCACCCAAAAGCTTCCATATGGGCTGTTTGGTAAGTTGCCCCAGGATATCCCAAAGTGCGAGGTCGATCGCAGAGATCGCTCGAAGTTCACATCCGCGCGCTCCAAATGCGGAAGCCCGTTCATAAAGAAAACGCCAATGGCTTTCAATCGCAGTGGCATCCGCACCTAGTAATCTGCGCGCCATCCAGTCGTGCAAAGTAGCAGCAACAGCGTGTGGAATATAGTAGGACTCGCCATGCCCGATCACTGGAGTGCCATCAACAGTTCCCGCATCGGTGTGGATACGCAGAAGAACCAACCCCGCCATGATGTCATGTGGGCTAAGAGTTTCGATTGCGACAATTCTGGGGCCGTTGCGAAAAGCGTGCTGTTGAGTAGGACCCGATGCACGCGCAATATAATCTGAATGGCCAGATTGTTTGTTGGAAGTACTCAAAAGCGCATTCCTTTTTGAGTGAAGGTCGAATTGTAATATGCAATAACAATTCAACCCTCATTCTATGTTTTTGACTAATGTCGTTAGGCCTGTTTGGGCTGTAACTTTACAGGGATGCTACTTGTTTTGGAAGCCATTCTGCTGCTTAGCCAATATTGCCTGGGGATAAGGCCAACGCCAATAAGCCCAAGTTGGCTGAGCCAAAAAGCGGTTAGCCCCCAAGCGAGTTGATCATTAAATCCATATGCGTGAAGCCCAACGCCAAGTTGGTTGGTGCCAAACCATGACCAACCTGTGACCATGTTTCCAGCGATTGCTAAGAGTGCAACACCACGGCTTTTAGCCATGCCTCCCCAGCGGGCATGAAGAATGATTGCGTTCCAAATCACTATTAGGAGAGCACCATTTTCTTTTGGATCCCAGCCCCAGAAACGGCCCCAGGATTGATCGGCCCAAATGCCGCCCAACACCGTTCCTACAAAACTGAAAAGCATTGCAAAACAAACCACACCGTAAATCATTTGTGTCAGAGATTTGTCACGTTCGGGGGTAAGTGTGGTGGTTACTATGCCCATAATTACATAGATAATGCCTAGAAAACCTGCAACGAATGTTGCAGTGTAACCCAGTGTTACGCAAGTAACATGCGTTGCGAGCCAGAAATTGGTATCGAGAACTGCTTGCATCATTTCTAAAGTGTCGCCTTCAGCAGAAAGATGCTGCGCGATTAAAAGAGTCAATGAACCAGTGATTGATCCAACAATATTACCAATCCCATTTTTATAAATACCTTCGAGCATAAGGCAGCCAAGAACACAGCCCCAGCCAATGAAAATTGCAGAGGAATAAAGGTTGGTGACAGGTGGCCTTCCTTGGATATGCATTCTTGAACCAAGCGCCCAAGTATGAACAAGAAGAGTGAGTATGCAAAGCCAGAATGCGGTTTTGTTAAGAGTTGCAGGGGCAGTAACCCATGCAAAGCATGAAATCAAAAAGACGAATAGGTAAACGACAATGCAATGATAGAAAGGTGCGAAGTGATTAAAGAACACTTCGAAGCCTGAGATTTCAGATTGTACGGGCAATTCTTTGGTGATTAGTTCGCGGTATTCGATGAGAGCCTTGTTGAAATTTAGAGGCTCATTTTTAAGGTAGGAGAGAAGCATTTCGCCGAACTTGCTTACAGTGGGATTCATGCCAGCGTTTGGATCAGCTTGGTTGGCGTTGCGTGATTCGAGTGCGGCCTGCATGAAAGGTTTCCAATCTTCGCCTTTGCCCGCGGGGATCACTAGGGGTGTCTGCAAGGATGCGATTTCCATGTAAGATTGCAAGTGATGAGCTAGCTGCAAAACGCTTTTGTCAAATGCATCTTTCTTAGCATTTTCTTTTTGATCTGCAGCTTTGCCTGCCTTTTCGAGTTCACCTATTTGAGGTGCGAATTCTTCGATCGAGTAGCGCAGTCCGGGTCTGGGTTCCAAGGCTAAAAGACCAAGAAGTTGATCGTTTTCAATGCGGAAAACCTTATGTTTTTCTGCAATATGATTGTCGGAAAATCGGCTGGTCATTACATCAAGCAACCAACGCACTGCAGGTTGCCTTTTGTCTTTTTCACTCAAGGAGGAGAAAGTTTTGTTTTCTTCAGGGGTTCGAGCACTTTTGTTTTTAAGGGTAGTAAGTTCAACCTTTTCTTTTTCACTTATGTCGGGCTTGAAGGTTTGAAAACCATCGTTCATCACCATGAGTGAAACGCGTGCGAAGGTATCCATGGGCTTAACGCGCCCACGGTCTACAATAGGTAGCTTTGCAAATTCTTGAATGTGGAATCCTTCTACAGGGTCTGAAGGTTGTGCAGCTTGAAAATAAAAATAGGCGAATCCAAGAATTACTGCAATTATTGGAATGATGGGGTTAGATTTATGCATTGGAAATTGCCCTCTTCTTGAGGAAAGTATTAAGATGCATGCCAAAATGAAGGAGCATGCCAAACGAGACAACCAAACAGGACAGGTATGGCATAATCCATCCTGGATTCCTGACAACTTGAAGGATGGTTCCTTT
>Ga0209296_1003740_pt1 | contig 10261 bp, 3 predicted proteins | sample S_130206_EF_Meta_FD_187319 | JGI IMG/M metagenome (GOLD analysis project Ga0209296, IMG submission 187319) | Freshwater microbial communities from Lake Simoncouche, Canada to study carbon cycling - S_130206_EF_MetaG (SPAdes) (version 2) | ecosystem: Environmental > Aquatic > Freshwater > Lake ...
GCGTCGGGTTTATGCCGCCGGGCTATGCGGTGTTCAAAACGGGCGGCAATCTCGCCGACCCGAAGTGGCGTGTGCCCAATCTCGGGCTCATGGCGGATATCGCGCCGGAGCGTTTCCAGCGGCGGCGCGATTTATTGAGCAACCTCGACGTCGGTTTCGCGCACGGTGGCAGCGTGAAGGATGTGGAGGCGATGCACGCGCTGCTCCAGCAAGCGGAAAACATGCTGACGAATCCGAAGACCCGCGAGGCCTTCGACCTGGAGGGCGAGTCGGAGCGGATGCGCGCCAGCTATGGTAAAGGCCACCGCGGCCAGTGCTACCTGCTAGGGCGAAAACTCATCGAGGCTGGCGTGCGCTTCGTGACCGTGGACGTACGCGAGCCGCGGCAATCGTGGGTCGATGGCGTCGAAAGATCCTACGATGGCGGCACCAACATGAACTGGGATCACCACGACGCGATCTACTCGACCAGCCACACTAATATCCCTGGCGGCGGCGCGGGTGCCGGGCGCTGGGGCATCGGCACCTGGCCGATGATGGGCTCGACCGACCAAGCCTTGGCGGCGCTGATCGAGGACATGGACCAACGCGGACTGCTCAAGGAAACGCTGGTGTGTTTCGTCACCGAGTTTGGCCGGACGCCGAAGATCAATGACCGGCGGGGGCGCGATCACTGGACGCACGCGTTTAGTTTCGCCTTCGCGGGGGCAGGCGTGCCGGGAGGCCAACTCGTCGGCTCGACGGATCGCGACGGCGGCTACATCACGAGTTCGATGGGGTACACGATCGAGGATTACGCGGCGACGATCTACGAAAAGCTCGGCATCGACCGCAGCAAGCCGCTGCACACCGCGAGCAACCGGCCGATCATTCTCGCGGCCAAGGGCCGACCGATTCCTGAATTATTCAGTTGAGGGATAACTTTTTCGAATGCGTTCGCCCATCCGTCGTCGATTGAGTCTCGCGTCTCTGGCTAGCGCGATTGCTGGGAGTAGCGCCGAGCTTCCGCCCGCGTTCCTCGATGCGAAACCACGGACCTGCTATCCTAGGACGCGCGCACTCGTTGAGTTCGGCCGGCAGTCTCTGGCACGAATCGCGATCATTCTGGTATGGCTGTTGGGTGCGGCGAGCGTCGGCTTCGTCGCAGCGGCGGAGTCGCCGCAGGACCTGCGGGCGGGCGATCGGCTCGAGGTTGAGCCAGCGGCGTTGAACCTCGCGAGCCGGCGAGCTTCGCGGCAGCTGGTCGTCACGGCCACCATTGACGGGCAGGCTCGCGACGTGTCGCACTTGGCGCAGATTCTCAGCAGCGACGAGCGCGTGGTCAGAATCGATGGTACCAGTGCGACCGCATTCGCCGCGGGTGATGGCGAGGCGTCGCTCACCATCGCCTTCGCGGGCCAGAAACTTTCGGTGCCGGTGAACGTGGCCCATTTCGCCGCACCCGATCCGGTACTGTTCACGTTCGAGACGATGGCCGTGCTCACGAAGCAAGGCTGCGCCACGGGATCGTGCCACGGCTCACCGCAGGGGAAGGCCGGATTCGCTCTCTCGCTCTTCGGCTACGATCCCGCCATCGATCGGCGCTCGCTCACGCGGGATGGATTCAGCCGCCGGCTCGACATGGTGCAACCCGAGGAAAGTTTGCTGTTACGGAAGCCACTGCTCGAACTCGCGCACGTGGGCGGCAAGCGCCTGCGTCAAGGCGAGACGCCTTATGAAACGCTGCTGCTGTGGATTTCTGAAGGTGCCAACGTCGATCTCCCTGCGGTCGAGTGCGAGCGCATCGTGGTCACGCCCAGCACCGACCGCGTGTTGAAGGCTCCGTACCTCACGCAGCAGCTCAGCGTGCTCGCCCATTACTCTGATGGCCAGGTGCGCGACGTCACGCGGATCGCCACCTACGAAACGTCCAGCGCGGATCTCGCTACCGTCGATGCGCATGGCCGCGTCACCGGCCGCCGCCGGGGGCAGGCTGCGATCAGCGTGCGTTATCTGGCGCATCTTCAATCGGTGTATTTCACGGTCATCGAGGACCAAGAGAACTTCGTGTGGCAGGCACCGGCTGAGACGAACTTTATCGACACTCACGTCAACGCCAAGCTCCGGGAACTGCAGTTTCTCCCGGCGGAAACGTGTGACGACGCGACCTTTGTCCGCCGCCTGCACCTCGACCTCACCGGGCTGATTCCCACGGCGGACGAGGCCCGCCAGTTCCTTGAGAGCACAGCTGCGGACAAACGCGCGCAGCTCATCGACGCGCTGCTGGCGAGCGAGGCCTTTGCGCGGTTCTGGTCGCTCAAGCAGGCGGACCTGATGCGCGTGTCCAAAACGCGGCTCAAGCACGGCCGCGCCGAGGCGTTCTCAGAGTGGCTGGTCGAGGCTCAACGGCGCGACCTGCCCTACGATGAATTCGCGCGCACACTGCTCACCGCAGTGGGCGACACGCGCGTGGTGCCCGAGGCGAATTTCTTTGTCGCGATTCCGGGGCCGGAAGAGCGCACTGAAATGACGGCGCAGCTTTTCCTCGGCTCGCGCCTCGAGTGCGCGAAGTGCCACAACCATCCCTACGAGAAATGGACGATGCGCGACTACTACAGTCTCGGCGCGGTGTTTGCCCGCACCACCGTGGATCAGGGCGTGGTGCAACTCGCCGCGACCGGCGAGACGTTGCACCCGACCACGAAACAACCGGTGCGGCCCTGGGGCGGAGCGGACGCCGCGCTGGACGCAGACCGGCGCGGACCGTTTGCCGCGTGGCTGACCCAGCCCGATAATCCGTTCTTCGCGCGCGTGGAGGTGAACCGCATCTGGGCGCATCTCCTCGGCCGCGGCATCGTTGATCCCGTGGATGATTTCCGATCCTCGAATCCCCCGGCTAACGGATCGCTGCTCGACGCACTCGCGCAGGAATTCGTCAAGGGCGGCTACCGGCGCAAACGGATCGTCCAGCTGATCTGCAACAGCCAGACCTACCAGCGCTCAATGGCCACGAACGCATTCAACGCCTCGGACGAAATTCTTTTTTCGCACGCCCGCCCGCGGCTCCTCACGGCCGAGCAGCTCAAGGACGCCGTCGGGACGGCGGCCCGCACGCTCGCACCCGTACAGGCGGTGCCCGCGCAAATCGCGGCGAGCCGCGCCGCGCTCGACCAGCGTCGGGCGGAACTGGAATCGGATTTCCCCGCGTGGCTTGAGCAAGCGACCGCCGACGTGGCGACGCGCGATTTTTGGGCTGGAGGTTGGTATGCGGTCGGTCCGTTTACCGCGGCGGACCGCGAGCAAGCCTTCGGACCGGAGACATTCCCCGTCGATTTTACCGCGACCTTCGACGAGGGCCGGCGGAGTTGGCGCTCGCGCCCGGAATGGAACGATCCGGAGCCCACCTACACGATCGATGGCCCGAAAGATTCCACCGTTTACCTCGCCCGTCAGATTTACTCGCGTGAACCGCGCACGATTCAGGTGACGGCACGCGGAGCGACCACGATTTGGGTCAACGGCAAATCCGCTCTCCGGCAGGCGCTCACGCGTGAGCGTCGCATCCCGATCGAACTCGCTGCCGGGATTAATCAACTCGTGCTGAAGATCGCGAGCCGCCAGGACGACCCGCAGTTCCGGTTTCGCATCGAAGAACCGAAGCCCGCAGGCTCTGCTGCGCCCGCACGGCTCTCGCTCACTCCATCGCTGATCGCGTTACTCGCGCGACCCGCCGCAGCGCTCGCCACGGAATCCGACGCGACCTCTCCCGCGCAACCGGCCGCGCACCCCCGCGCCGCGCTCGACGCCGAAAACCGCGCGGCCATTCGCGAGATCTACCCGCAGATGGATAAAACGTATCTGGCCATTGATCGCCGGATGGCGACCCAGCAACAGCGCCTCGACTACGCGACCCAACGGCCGTATCCCGAGACGCAGCCCTTCATGACGGCGTTTGGCCAGCCCAAGCGCGAGACGGCGTGCAGCTGCGAGCGCTCACGTTCGCCGACCCTTTTGCAGGCGCTCGAGCTCCTCAACGGAACGGTCATGCACGGGGCCGTGAAAAGCGGGTGCGGAAACTACGAACAGCTCGGCGACGAGCAACTGCTCGAGGAACTCTACCTCTCCGCGCTGGCGCGATTCCCGAGCATCGCCGAGCGCAAGGCGGGCCAGGCGTTTCTCAGCGGCGCGGCGAAGCGCGGCGAGGCGGTGATGGACCTGCTCTGGTCGGTCCTCAACACGCGCGAATTTCTTTTCCAGCACTGAGCCATGAGCCGAGCGCTGCACGACGATCCTGCTCGCGACCCATGCCGCGATTTTTTCCGTGATGCAGGCGACTGCTTGCTGGCGATTGTGGCGAGATTATCGCGCGCCAGCTCGCTGCGACCCCGGCCCCGTCACACGGAGGTCAGACCACCTCGGCATCGCATTTTCGGCAGGTTAACGGCCCCGTTGCTCTCGCTCGCCGCAGGCATGGTGGCAATGGCGAGTGCGGTGCGCGGCGAGGTCAGCTTCGTGCGCGAGCTCGCCCCATTGCTCGTGAAGCGCTGCACGAGTTGCCACGGCGAACGGAAGGACTCCGGTAACTTCCGCCTGCACACGTTTGAGCAGCTGATGCGCAGCGGCGGATCGGGCCTGGCCTCGGTGGTGCCTGGCCAGCCGGAAAATTCGGAGCTGTTCACTCTCCTCACTGCGAACGATGAGGACGAGCGTATGCCGCGGGACGATGATGCGCTCACCGCACCGCAGATCGCGCTGTTTCGCGCGTGGATCGCCGAAGGGGCGAAGTTCGACGGACCCGATCGGAAGGCCACGCTGAAGTCGCTGCTCGGCCCGCGGCTCCACCCGGCGGCGCCGGTCGCGTATCGGATTCCCGTCCCCGTGCTCGCGCTGGCGTTGGCGCCGGGAGGAAAGGAAGTGGCGGTCGGTGGCTACCACGAAGTGACGGTCTGGGATACGGCGACTGGCCGGCTCGTGCGCCGGCTCAGCTTTCTGCCGCAGCGGATTCAAGCGCTTGCGTTCAACCACGACGGCAGCGAGTTGCTCGTCGGCGGCGGCACACCGGGCGACTACGGCGAGCTCGCGTTGGTGGATTTCGCCGGTGGTAAAAAGCCCCGGGTGCTGGACACGTTCGACGACGTCGTGCTCGCGGCTGGATTTCGCAGCGACGGCCAGCGCATCGCGGCCGGCTCCGCTGATCAGACGGCGCGGGTTTATGCGGCGAGCGACGGACGGAGGCTCTGGAGCAATAAACTACACTCCGACTGGGTGACGGGCGTAAGCTTCAGCGCTGACAACCGGTTTCTCGCAAGTTCGAGCAAGGACAAGACGGTGAAAATCTACGAGGCCGAGACCGGCGTGCTCTTTACGACCTATAATGGTCACAACCAGATGCTCGGGAAATATGCGGGGCAAAATCCCGTTTATAATGTGAAGTTCACAGCGGAGCCGGCGATGGCGTGCAGCGCCGGCCGCGGGCAGTGGATTCAAATTTGGGAGCCGGAAAAAGCGCGCGACGAAAACGGCACTGCGGCCGATATGGAAGACCGCTTCGCTAAGAAAAGCCACGCGCGCTTTATTGAGCACGGGTTTCGGGAGGAAGTCTTCGCGCTGACGGTGCGCGGTGGGCAAGCGTTCGCGGCGTCTGCCGACGGCATGGTGAAGGAATTCGACCTCGCGGCGTTGAAGGAAGTGCGTGCCTACGCGGGCCATCGTGACTGGGTCTATGCGCTCGATGCCGAGCCCGCGGCGAACCGGCTCGCGACCGGCGCCTACGACGGCGAAGTGCGCATCTGGGAGACGACGACTGGGGCCTGTCTCGCGATTTTCAAGGCGGCCCCGGGCTACGCGGAGAAAGTGAAATAAACTGCTGGCGGACGGAGCTGGGGTAGAAGCCGTTTGCCACGACGCGCAGTGAGCGCGGCGAACGGAGGGTTGGGCCCGCGGGTGTTTGAGGAGCGCCGCTTCGTGCACGGGCCGGCGCCGGCGGGTCGTTTGGCCCGCGGCTTGTTCCGTCGAGGGAAAGGAAGGGTGATGGGGCGGGAAGGGAAGGGTGATGGGGAGGTTCGGTCCCGCCTCTCACGAGGCGGGCTACGGGGAATGGAGCGCTGGTCGGCGTGTCGGGCTGGAGGGTGGGCTGGAGCGTGGGCTGGAGCGTGGGCTTGCGTGGTAGCCCGCTTCGTGAGGAGCGGGACAGACTATGGCGTTCGAACGAAAAGCGACTTTACCGCGGCTGCCGCGCGAGTGGTATCAGGGACGCGCTGCGGTGTTTTGGACGCATACGATTGAAGACCGCGCTACAGGTTGGCTCGATGAGCGATTCCACAGACGTTTTCGCGAGGTCCTGCTGCATACGTGCGCACGATACGGGTTGGCCTGTCCGGCCTACGTGTTGATGCCCGATCATTGGCACCTCGTTTGGCTCGGGCTGACGGAAACAAGCGATCAACACACGGCGACGCGATTTTTGCGGGAGCACGTGGGGGATAAATTCGGTGCGGCTCAGTTGCAGGATCGAGCGCATGATCGCGTGCTCCGCGAGGAGCAGCGGAAACGCGGGGCATTTATCACCGCGTGTGGCTACGTGCGCGAGAATCCGGTGCGGGCGGGGCTTTGCGCGAAGTGGCAGGAGTGGCCGTTTGCAGGAGCAATGGTCGCGGGGTATCCCGAATTGGATACGAGGGATGAAACGTATTGGGAGCTGTTTTGGCGGATTTACGCGAAGCTTGTGGAGTGTCCCTGAGGGCGGTCGGTCCCGCCTCTCACGAGGCGGGCTACGGGATCGGGGTGGAGCCGGGATCGGGGTCGGTCCCGCCTCTCACGAGGCGGGCTACGGGATCGGGCTCAGCCGGCCGGACGAATCTTTATGAGCAGATCCTTGCTCTCCACCGTGTCTCCGAGGGTGATGTGGAGCTCGGCGACTACGCCGTCGCAGGGAGCGTAGACGGTGTTCTGCATTTTCATCGCTTCCATCATGAGGAGCTTGTCGCCCTTGGCTACTTTGCTGCCGACGGAGACGGCGAGGGTGGCAATGAGGCCGGGGATGGGGGCGGCGACGTGCGTGACGTCGGCGAGGTCGGCTTTCGGGCGGGCTTTCGTCTTCGGGACGATCGTCTTGTCGATGATGAAGGTCTCGCGGGCTATGCCGTTGAGCTCGTAGCTGATCGTGCGGCGGCCATCCTTGTCCGGGGGGCTGACGGAAATCAGGCGGATGATGAGGACCTTGCCTTGCTCGATGTGGACGGAAATTTCTTCGCCGGGTTTAAGTCCGTAGAAGAACGCCGAGGTCGGGAGCACACTCACATCGCTGGAGGCTTGGAGGTGCTTCGCGAAGTCCGCGAACACCGTCGGATACATCAAGTGCGAATAAAGATCGTCGTCGGTGGCGGGACGTTTGAGTTTCTCGGAAAGATCGGAGCGCGTTTTGGCGAGGTCGATCGCGGGGGCGGAGGCGGAGTTTTTCTGCTTCGCATCGGCTACGTATTTCGCGCGAGCCTCCTTGTGGCGTTTTTCGCCGAGGACCACGAGGGAGACTGGCTCCGGCCAGCCGCCTTCGGGCCAGCCGAGACCACCGCTCATCATGTCGATCACGGACTCCGGGAAAGGGACGGAGCCGGGTTCGAGGTTGACGACGTCGGCGGCCTTGATGCCACGGCTGAAGAGGAACAAGGCCATGTCGCCGACGACTTTCGAGGAAGGCGTGACTTTCACGATGTCTCCGAAGAGCTGATTCACGTCAGCGTAGCCGCGAGCGATCTCGGGCCAGCGATGGGCGACGCCCATGGAGTTGGCCTGCTCCTTGAGGTTGGTGTATTGGCCGCCGGGCATCTCGTGGAGATAGACCTCGGCGGAGCCGCTTTTCGGTGCGGTGTCGAAGGGAGCGTAGAACGAACGGACGTTTTCCCAGTAGTCGGAGAATTCGTTGAGCGCCGGGAGGTCGAGCCGGGTGTCGCGGGGGGTGTGTTGCAGGGCGGCGACGATCGAGTTCAGGTTCGGCTGCGACGTGCTACCGCTCATGGACGCGAGCGCAAGGTCGACGACGTCAACGCCGGCATCGGCGGCGCGGAGCACGGAGGCGGACGCGATGCCGCTCGTGTCGTGGGTGTGAAAGTGAATCGGGAGGCCGATTTCTTCCTTCAGGGTCTTGACGAGTTTCTGCGCGGCGTAGGGACGGCAGAGGCCGGCCATATCCTTGATGGCGAGAAAGTGTGCGCCCATTTTTTCCAGCTCTTTCGCGAGGCGGACGTAGTATTTGAGGGAGAACTTATCGCGCTTCTCGTCGAGAATATCGCCGGTGTAGCAGAGGGCGGCTTCGCAGATACCGTGGGTCGCGTTGACGGACTCCATGGCGACGCGGAGATTGGGCAGATAGTTGAGGGAGTCGAAGACGCGGAAGATATCCATGCCGTTGGCAGCGGCGTGCTTCACGAAACCGGCGACGACGTTGTTAGGGTAGTTGGTGTAACCGACGGCGTTGGCGCCGCGGAACAGCATTTGAAAACAGATATTCGGCACGCGAGCGCGGAGCTGACGGAGGCGTTCCCACGGGTCCTCATTGAGGAAACGCATAGCGGTGTCGAAGGTGGCGCCGCCCCACATCTCGAGGGAGAAGAGCTCGGGGGCGCGGTGAGCGAGGGCATCGGCCGCAGCGAGCATATCGTAGCTGCGGACACGCGTCGCCATGAGCGACTGATGGGCGTCGCGCCATGTGGTATCCGTGATCAGGAGACGTTTTTGCTTCGTGGTCCACTCGGCGAATTTCTTGGGACCGAGTTGGAGGAGCTGTTGGCGCGTGCCGGGGGGAGGGGTAACGCGATGATCGTACGCGAGCAGGGGAGCGGGCGCGAAGGGCTTCTCGGGGCGGTAGCCCTTGGCGTGCGGGTTGCCGTTGACGATGACGTTGCCGAGAAAATTGAGGAGTTTAGTCGCGCGGTCGCGGCGGGGCTTGAAAGCGAAGAGTTCAGGCGTGTTGTCGATCAGGGTGGTGGTGGCCTGACCGGTGCGGAACTGCGGATGCGCGATGAGATTCTCGAGGAAGGGGATATTGGTTTTGACGCCACGGATGCGGAACTCGGAGAGGACGCGACGCGCGCGGTTCATGGCGATCTCGTAGGTCTGCGCACTCGTGATGCACTTCACGAGCAGCGAGTCATAGAACGGCGTGATGACCGCGCCGGAATAACCCATACCACCATCGAGGCGCACGCCGAAACCACCGGGCGAGCGATAGGCGAGGATACGGCCGTAATCGGGAATGAATTTGTTTTCGGGATCCTCGGTCGTGATGCGGCATTGGATCGCGAAGCCGTTGCGCGGAATCTCGGCCTGAGCGGGCATGCCCACCTCGGGCGAGTGGAGGGCGTGGCCCTGAGCGATGAGAATTTGGGCGCGGACCAAGTCGAGACCGGTGATGACTTCGGTGATCGTATGTTCAACCTGGATGCGGGGGTTCATCTCAATGAAGAACCATTCGTGGCGGTCGAGATCGTAGAGGAATTCGACGGTGCCGGCATTGTCGTAGCGGATTTCGCGGGCCATGCGGGCGGCGGCGTCGCAGAGCTCGCGGACGATTTTTTCGGGCAGACCAAACGAAGGAGCGACCTCGACGATTTTTTGATGGCGGCGCTGGACGGAGCAGTCGCGCTCGTGGAGGTGAATGACGTTGCCGTACTTGTCGCCGAGGATCTGGACCTCGATGTGTTTCGCGCGAGAGATGTATTTTTCGAGGAAGACGGCGGGATTGCCGAAGGCGCGGCCGGCTTCGCCCTGGGCTTCGTCGAGGAGATGGGCGAGATCGGCGGCTTTGTGGACGACGCGCATACCGCGACCGCCCCCGCCAAACGCGGCTTTGATGATGAGGGGGAAGCCAATCTGCTTCGCGGTTTTGAGGGCCTCGTCGCGGTCGGTGATGGGCTCTTCGGTGCCGGGAAGCGTCGGCACGTTGATGCGTTGGGCGAGGGCACGGGCGGCGGTTTTGTCGCCCATCATCTCGAGCAACTCGGGGCGCGGCCCGACGAAGATGAGTCCGGCTTTTTCACAGGCGCGGGCGAAATTCGCGTTCTCGGAGAGGAAGCCGTAGCCGGGGTGGATGGCGTCAACGCCGTGCTCTTTGGCGGCAGCGACGATGCTATCGATGTCGAGGTAGGCGGCGACGGGGCCCTTGCCTTGGCCGACTTGGTAGGCCTCATCGGCCTTGTAACGATGGATGCAGAGGCGGTCTTCTTGCGCGAAGATTGCGACGGTGCGGAGATTCAACTCGGTGCCGGCGCGAAAAATTCGGACCGCG
>Ga0209296_1003741_pt1 | contig 10261 bp, 10 predicted proteins | sample S_130206_EF_Meta_FD_187319 | JGI IMG/M metagenome (GOLD analysis project Ga0209296, IMG submission 187319) | Freshwater microbial communities from Lake Simoncouche, Canada to study carbon cycling - S_130206_EF_MetaG (SPAdes) (version 2) | ecosystem: Environmental > Aquatic > Freshwater > Lake ...
AAGATTCTGCGCCGTCAGGTGAATGATCAAGACAACCAGCGCCTCGTGCAAGAGTCGCTTCAGGAACTCGGCTCCAGCCGCCGCTGAGGAACGCACCATGGCCACTCAGATCGACGAAGTCGCAAAGGTCTATGCACGGTCGCTGTTTGAGCTCGCCCGCGAGCTCGGCGGTAATCCCGGCGTGGCGGCAATGGGCGAAGAACTCCGTGAGGTGTGCGCGATTGTGCGCGCTGATCGCAGTGTGTTGGAGTTGTTCCGCTCGCCGATCGTTGATCCTGGACAGCGCGGCGCATCACTGACGCGGATCTTCAAGGGACGAGTCACTGACACGTTCTTGAATTTCATCTTGGTGCTCAATCGCAAGGGCCGACTGGCTCAACTTCTCTCCATTGAGGACGCGTACGACGCCATGGAGCAGGACGCATTTGGACGCATCGAAGTTGATGTGTTCACTGTTTCTGGTTCGATTGATGCAGCCACGCAGGCGACCCTCGTCGACGATCTCACTCGTTCACTCGGCAAGCAGCCAGTGTTGCACTTCTACGCAGACCCCGCCATGATTGGTGGTTTGAAACTGCGCATCGGTGATCAATTGATTGACGGCTCCGTGGCCGCCCAATTGCGCCGCATGCGTTCCACGCTCCTCGACAAGGGCCTCGCCGGCCGCGACGCGGGCGCATTCCTCTCCTAAACAATTCACACTGCACTCAGCGCCTTGCGCGCACCAAGCCACGCTTCTTTCGAAAGGCACACTATGAAGATCAAGACCGACGAGATCACCTCCGTCATTAAGCAGGAAATTCAGAACTTCTCCTCCCAACTGGAGATCTCCGAGGTCGGCCAAGTGGTCGAAGTGGGCGACGGCATTGCCCGCGTCTACGGACTCGGCAAGGTCATGTCTGGTGAGCTCTTGGAGTTCCAGACGCAGAGTGGCAAGTCAGTCACCGGTCTCACCATGAACCTGGAGGCCGAGACCGTCGGCGCCGTGCTCTTTGGTGACACGGACCTGATTCGCGAAGGCGATACCGTGAAGGCCACTGGCCGCATCTTGGAAGTGCCGGTCGGTCCAGAGTTGCTCGGACGCGTGGTTGATCCGCTCGGCGTTGCAGTCGACGGCGGTCCGGCGATCCGCACCTCCCAGACCCGCAAGGTTGACATCGTTGCCCCCGGCATCGCCGCGCGTCAGCCCGTCAAGGAGCCGCTCCAGTTCGGAATCAAGGCCATCGACAGCATGATTCCCGTGGGTCGTGGTCAGCGCGAGCTGGTCATCGGCGACCGTAAGACTGGCAAGACCGCTGTTTGCCTCGACTGCATCATCAACCAGAAGCAGTACTGGGGCACCCCGGAAGCCGTGGTCTGCATCTACGTTGCCATCGGTCAGAAGGATTCCACGGTCGCGAGCGTTGTTGAAATGCTCCGCAAGAACGGCGCGATGGATTACACCATCGTCGTCAACGCTGGTAGTTCCGCTCCTGCCCCGCTGCAGTACATCGCTCCGTATTCGGGATGCGCGATGGGCGAGTACTTCATGTGGCAGGGCAAGGAAGGCAAGACTCCGAAGCACGTGCTGATCGTCTACGACGATTTGTCGAAGCAGGCCGTTGCGTACCGCGAGCTTTCTCTCCTGCTCCGCCGTCCGCCAGGACGCGAGGCATATCCGGGCGACGTCTTCTATCTGCATAGCCGCTTGCTTGAGCGTGCAACCAAGCTGTCCGACGCCAACGGTGGCGGTTCGCTGACTGCTCTGCCGATCATTGAGACGCAGGAAGGCGACGTGTCTGCGTACATCCCAACCAACGTGATTTCCATCACTGACGGTCAGATTTACCTGCAGCCCGAGTTGTTCTCGGCAGGTGTTCGTCCCGCCGTCAACGTGGGTATCTCGGTGAGCCGCGTCGGTGGTAATGCGCAGATCAAGGCGATGAAGGAAGTCGCCGGTTCGCTACGTCTTGACCTGGCCGCGTACCGCGAGCTGGAGGCCTTTGCTCAGCTCGGAACGGAACTCGACGTCTCTTCGCAGCGCCAGCTTGACCGCGGCGCGCGCATGGTTGAACTCTTGAAGCAGACGCAGTTCACGCCGTTCACGGTCATCGACCAGTGCATTTCGCTGTTTGCCGCGTCGCGTGGCTATCTGGATGATGTTGCCCTCACCAAGGTCAATGCCTTTGAGAAGGGGCTTCAGGAATACTTCCATGGTCCAGCCAAGCCGCTCCGTGACCAGCTCACGGAGAAGAAGTCCTTCAAGGGACTTGAGGACCAGTTCGGCGCGGCCGTCAAGACGTTCAAGTCCACCTTCAAGTGACCTGACGTTTCATGGCATCAATCACACAGCGCTCGGCTCTGCCGGGCGCTGTTGTTTTTGCGAGGCAGCCCTTGAGCTTCGCTGGCGCATATCAATGGAATCGACCGGGGCTGCCCACACCGCTCGGGCAGCACACCGGTCATTGTCCCCCTCCCGTCCCTTCCCGTCACATCAATCGTGCCGCGGGTGGTGCGGTGAGTGATTCGTGTTCCGTGCACGGACGCCGACCGTAATCGGTCGTGGTTGCAGGTGGCCTCCAGAAGTTTCGTTGCGACTGAACTTGTGGTTCAAGTGCTTGGCGAGTTGTTGGAAGATGTGCCAGATACTGCGCATGTTGCCTCCGTGTAGGAACAGAAGAAGGATGGAATGCGGCAAGGCGGTATGCAAGCGATGGAATGAAAATCGCGCACGATTTTTTCGTGCGCGATTGAGGTTTATTCAGGCTTGTATGCGGGAAATGCGGGGGAGCGCGGTTGGGGCTGGTTTGAATCGCCCGCCCGTTCCGCCTGCTATTCCCCGATGTCCTCAGCCCACAGATCAGGCTTCTCGCGTTGCAGGCGTTCCATCAGTGCAACGCAGCGCGCATCATCAACCACGGTGAGTTCAATGCCGTTGGCGCGCATCCATGTCTCTGCGCCCATGAAGGTTCGGTGTTCACCAATGACAACGCGCGGGACTTTGAACAAGATGGCAGTACCTGAGCACATCGGGCAGGGGCTCAGCGTGCTGACGAGCGTTAAGTGGCGCCAATCGCGGCGCCGGCCAGCGTTGCGGATGCAACTGACTTCGGCGTGCGCTGTTGGGTCACCGGATTGCACGCGCATGTTGTGGCCAGCAGCAACCACATTGCCGGACGCATCAAGCAGTGAGCTGCCGATGGGAATTCCACCTTCACTCCAACTCTTCTCGGCTTGCGCGATCGCGGCATCCAGGCCGCGGCGAATTACCTCTGGGGTGAGCGGGGCGATAGTCATGCGTCATCATCCTTTCCAGTGCCATTGTCGAACGAATCTTGGAATGCATCGCTTTCCTGATCAACCTTGGCTGCGAGTTGGCGATCACTGTCGGTGAGCTCGTTGCCACCTTCCGCTTCGATCTCCTTCATGCGATACCACTCTTCCATGGTGATCAGCACTTCGCGCGGGCTGGCGCCCTTGGACTCGCCAAGGATGCCTGCCTCAGCCATCTGGTCCACCAGTCTGCTGGAGCGTCCGTAGCCGATCGACATCTTGCGCTGCAACATGCTGACGCTGCCGCGGTTGGTTTCGATCATGATTTCAACGGCGCGATCAAAGAGTGGGTCGCGCTCGCCGCTGGAGTTGGAATTGCCGCCTTCGCCGCCGGCCTCGCACGAGCCGCCTGGCCCCTTGATGGCCACCAGCGTGCGCTCGAAGTTTGGCGTTGCCACGGTGCGGAGATGCTCGGTGACGCGCGCCGTCTCATCGGTGTCGATGAATGTGCCTTGGGCACGGGAGAGTTCGCTTGCGCCGTTGGGGCGCACCAGCATGTCGCCTTGACCAAGGAGCAATTCGCCGCCCTTGCCATCAAGGACGATGCGGCTGTTGGTGACGCTACCCACCTTGAAGCAAACCTTGCACGGCATGTTCGCTTTGATGAGACCAGTGACCACTTCGGCGCGTGGATCCTGAGTGGCGAGTACCAGATGCATTCCCACCGCACGAGCCTTCTGCGCAATGCGGATGATCGATTGCTCCACCTCGCGGTGCTGCATCATCAGGTCTGCAAGTTCATCAATCACGAACACCATGTAGGGCAGCTTCTTGGGAACGCGTGCCCATTCAGCGTCGCTCTCTGGCTTCATCCGAATGCGCAGTTCGTCCTCGCCAAGCTCGTTGTAGCCCTTGATGTTCTGGACGCGGGCGTTCTTCAAGAGCTGGTAGCGCTCTTCCATCTTGCGGACGGCCCACTCAACGATTCCAGCAGCCTTGGTCATATCAGTGACCACGGGCACCATGAGGTGGGGGATCTCGCTGAACTGCGCCATCTCCACCATCTTTGGATCGACCAAGCAGAGTTGCAGTTCATCTGGTCGCTTGGTGTAGAGCCAACTCATGATGATGGTGTTCATGCACACGCTCTTGCCACTGCCGGTGGTACCGGCGATCAGCATGTGCGGCTGCTTGGTGAGGTCCAAGACCAGCGGCTCGCCCGCCGCGTCCTTGCCGAGGAACATGGGCAGTCCCATGCCGGTAGCGGCTGGTCCACTCATCAGTTCCTTCAAGCGCACTTGTTCGCGCTTCGGATTCGGCACTTCAATGCCAACCGCGCCGCTGCCGACGAGGTTGTTGATGATGCGAATGTTCGGTGCCTTCAACTTGCGTGCCAAGTCATCGGCCACGGGCTGCAGGCGGGCTGCGCGGGTGCCCTCAGCAAGTTCCACGTGGTACAGCGTGACCACGGGACCGCTTTCGATCTGCTTGACCTCGCCTTCAATGTCGTACTCGCGCAGGGCAGCGGTGAGCTTGGTGGCCTGCTCGCGCACGAACGTTTCCATCTCGGTTGAGAAGTTGCCGGTTGGCTCATCAAGCAAGTCGATGCCCGGGAACTTGTAACCCTGATAGTCCACGGTGCGTGGAATGTCTTCGTCGCGCATGGCGGTCTTTGTTGGGACCTTCGCAATACGCACCGGCAGCTTGGAAATCTTCGCTTTCAGATCGGCATCGGACTGGGCAGTGCGCACAGGAACAGCGTTTGCGGCGTCGATCTCGTCTTCGTCCTCTTCCTCTTCGTCGTCATCCTCGTCTTCGTCCTCGTCGTCATCCTCGTCTTCGTCCTCGTCTTCATCTTCATCTTCGTCTTCGTCCTCATCCTCATCCTCATCTTCATCACGCTTCGCGTCAGAGGGATCAAGAACTTGCACGTTGTCTGCGGAATCTTCGTCTTCCTCCAGTACGGCGGTGCTGGCGCGGGCGCCTGCGCGGCGCAGGGCAGGGGAGGTATTCACAGCAGCGCCCGCGAGTGCTGGCGTGGCGCGGTGTTTGCCGGTGAGTGATGCAAAGAAGCCGGCCCAGTCGTACTGCCAGATCGGCTCTAAGAACGAGAGCCCGCGCATGACTGCACCAGGGATTCGGAACACCACTTCGTCAGCAGCAACTACGGCGCCGATGACTGTTGCGCACAGCAGGATGAGGCTGGCCGCAAATCCGCTGAAGCGAGCGGCGAGTTGTGCTGCAGCCCACTGCGGAATCAGTCCAGCTTCTACGCCGGCTACTGGTCCAAGTCTCGGGAACCACAAAGCATGCAGAGCGCCAGTGGCCAGCACCAAGATGGCCGTGCCGATCACGCGCAGCCACAGATGTTGCGCGCGAAATCCAAACGGAATGGCAGTGATGGCCGCCGCTGCAAGCAGCACGGCGAACCATGTTCCCCATCCGAAGATGGCATAGGTCCAGTACGCGATGGTCGCGCCTGCTTGGCCCATGAGGTTGGCAGCGGGCGTGTTGTGCACCGCGACGGCCTGCGACGGCCAGTCCGCGTGGTTGAAGGAACCCAGCGCAAGCATCAGCGATGCAATGCCCAAGGCTGCCGCCACCCACGCGACGCGGGCGCGAGATTCGGGGCGATTCCAGAAGTGCGAAACGGTTGAAGTCGATGCGGTCTTCGAACGAGCCATATGGGGACTCCATCGGCAGTTTCGGGGGTATTTGGACGATCTTTGCGGACCTTTCCGTCCGCGGCTACCATCCCGTCGCTATGCACTTTGCGCTGATCGACATGATCCTTGAGCAGACCCCGGACCGAGTCCGAGCGGTGAAGCAGGTCACTCTGGCCGAGGAGTACCTCCAGGACCACTTCCCAACCTTCCAAGTGCTGCCCGGCGTGTTCATGCTGGAGGCCCTGGTGCAGGCTGCTCGGGCCCTGTTGGAGCAGCGCGGGTACCCCCGAATGGTGCTCGGCAGCGCCAAAGCCATGCGCTACGGCTCATTTGTCCGCCCCGGGGAGGCCCTGGAAGTGGATGTTCAGCTTGAGAAGGAACTGCCCGACGGCTCGTTCTTGTTCAAGGGCGTGGGCGTTGTTCGCCGACATCGCGTAGACGAGAAGGTCGCAGTGGAACCAGAGACGGCTGTCTCCGGAAGATTTACACTGCGTCCCTTGCGGATTCCTCCGCAAACCCCATCCCAGGGGTGACCTGGGATCGTGCGGCGCCCATGGCGGGCCCGCGTGCAAGGATGCCACTAGACGGAGACACGATGGCTATTTCCCGCGCAGAGATTGAAGAGAAGGTGACCGACGTCCTCGAGAACGCGCTGGGTGCGGATCGGGACGACATCATCGCCACTGCCACCCTGACCGAAGACCTTGGTGCCGAGAGCATCGACTTTCTGGACATTCAGTTCCAGCTCGAGAAGAAGTTCTCCACCCCGGAGAAGGCCTTCAAGATCGAGCAGGGCGAATTGTTCCCAGAGAACATGATGTCCAACCCGGACTTTGTGAAGGACGGCAAGTTCACTGACGCCGGCATGGCCGTGCTGCAGGAGCGTATGCCGCACGTCGACATTTCGGTGTTCGCCAGCGACCGCAACGTGAAGGGTCTTGCCAAGATCTTCACGGTGAAGAGCCTGTGCGACTTCATCGACATCAAGCTGAAGAAGTAATTCTCGCGCGCGCCGGTGACCCCGGCGCGCGCCGTTTTTATAACGGAGATCTGCCGCAATGCGCTGGATGTGGATCGACACGATCGTGACCTACGAGCCGGACAAGCGTCTGGTAGCGATCAAGAATGTGTCGCTCGCGGAAGAGCATTTGCACGAGCATTTCCCGGCAACGGCGACGCTTCCTGCGCAGCCGGTGATGCCTGCAAGCCTGATGATTGAAGGCATGGCGCAGACGGCTGGAATCTTGGTGGGCAGTTTGCGGCGTTTCAAAGAGAAGGTAGTGCTCGCCAAGATTCAGCGCGCCGAGATCAATGCTGACGTGATTCCTGGTCAGTGCATCCGCTACGACGCGCGTATTGAACGCATTGATCCGATGGGCGCGGGAACTTCCGGCACCATCGAGCGCATGGACCACCGTACCGGGCAGTGGGAAAAGATCGGCGAGACAGAAATCATGTTCAGCCACGTGGACCAGAACATGAGCGGGCTGGCGTTTCCTGAGCACAACTTTGTGTTTAGCGACAGCTTCCGGAATGTGTTGCGGTCGAGCGGTCTTGGGCACCTGATGGATTGAGTGGATCAGCGCAGAGGGATTTAGACGCGTTGTAGCAGCTCCGCAACGGCCTTTCGACGATCCTCTGGTGAATCTCCGGCACGACTTCCAACCGGGGCGACCACCCGTGAGGGCGGGTTGCCACTGATGATTCGGGATCCCTTGCTGAAACTAATGTAGGAAATGCCCCACGACATAAATACCAAGATGCGGTTGTTGAATCCAACCAGCAAGATCAAGTGCACGAAGAGCCAAGCGAGCCAAGCGATCAATCCGTGAAACTTGAGTCCCGCCACTTCGGCAACAGCTTTGGCACGACCGATGGTGGCCATCGATCCCTTATCAAGGTAAGCAAATTGCGCGCGCTTGCGAACAGCTCCCCCGGCACGCGCTTCGCCTGCAATGATCTTTGCCACAAATTGACCCATTTGCGTTGCTGCTGGTGCAACTCCAGGAACCGGTTTGCCACTCTTGGCGCACTTCATAGAAGCCATGTCGCCAATCACAAAGACATGCGGCTGATTGATGACCGAGCAATCCGGTTCAACTAACACGCGACCATTTCGATCGAGCGGTGCGCCAAGTGAAGCCCCGAGAGAGCTCGCCTTTACTCCAGCCGACCACACCACCGTGTTGGCGTTGATCGTTTCCCCGTTGACGGTTACGCCATGTTCATCGACCTGTGTCACTGACTGTTTCAAACGAACTTCCACGCCTATTTTCTCAAGCGCCTTGAGTGCTTCATGGGACGAGCGCGCACTCATGCTGGGCAGCAGTCGGTCTCCAGCCTCGATCAAAATGACTCGAGCATTCTTGGCATTGAAGCGTCGGTAGTCCTTGGAAAGGGAATCAACGCTGAGTTCTTTGATGGCGCCGGCAAGTTCTACGCCGGTTGCACCGCCACCGACGACAACAAAGGTCAAGTGTTCACGCATTGCCTCTGGGTCAGTCTCTGCTTCTGCATCTTCAAAGGCTCGCAGGATTCGATTGCGAATGATGAGCGCATCGTCAAGCGTCTTCATTCCCGGGGCAAATTGTTCCCAATGGTCGTTACCGAAGTAGCTTGAGTTTGCACCAGCGGCAACGATGAGATAGTCAAAGCGCGCACAGCGATCGTTTCGGAATGTCAATCGATGCGCAGCGCAATCGATCGAAACTACCTCGTCGTTGAATACATAGGCATTGGTTTGATTGCGAAAGATGCGCCGGATTGGAAAGGCAATGTTGGAGGTGGGGAGTACCGACGTGGCCACCTGGTAAAGGAGAGGCTGAAAGAGGTGGTGATTTTCTTTATCAATCAGCACCACATTGACGGGTGCGTTTGCCAGCGCTTGCACCGCTGCAATGCCTCCAAACCCGCCGCCAATGACAACGACTATGGGTGCATCAACGTTGCCTTGGTTCATGATCGGTGGCGAAAGGCGTACTTGGTCGGGGCTTTCGATCACCGAGAATAGTAGGCACTGTGTTTTGATCGCCGCGAGTGGTGTGTCCAGCAGCATGACGGTCGCCCCTGATCGACACTGCCCGTGAAACGGCGATCGAGTCTTGGAGAGCGCCGAGCAAGGGCCGGGGCAAGACTGCGAATACAAGTTAGATTATTCCATATTTCTCAGTAAACTGCATAAATACCCGCCTTAAGCCCTGAAAAATAGAAACCCCGCTCAGGGAGGCATCCACTGAGCGGGGCCGATCCAGGAATGTCGGGCCCACACCGCACGGGCCCTTGATCCGTCGGGCCTTCTGTGGAAGGCCCTGTGTACGCGGAGCCCTTACTTCTCGGGCCCGTGGTCTGTTGTGCGGACATAGGGCTTTCCCTATCCCGCCTCCTGTGCTCCGTCTTCCCTTTTCTGAAGACTTCGCGTGTTCCGATTGTCTTGGGCGCAACCCTCTGAGTGCGTCCTCGACGTGAAGAGAATCGATTTCACGGGGGCGCTCAGCAAGTAATTGGGGGGATTTTTCTTGCGAAATTTGTCGGTAACCAATACGCCGGTCGACCTGCGCTAGCCTTGGCGCGTAATGGTCACCAAACGGCACCTCGCGGTTTACACCGGCAGCTTCGATCCGATCACCCTCGGGCATCTTGATGTGTTGGCGCGCGCGCGCGGGATGTTCGATGAGATTGTGTTGGCGATTGGTCACAACCCAAGCAAGCCGGCGCTCTTTAGCTTTGAAGAGCGCCTTGAACTTGCGCGCGGATGTGTTGCGGACATGCTCAAGGCAGAACCCGAGGGCGCGCCCGTGCGCGTGGAGGTTTACACCGGTCTCACGGTGGACTTCGCGCGATCGGTTGGCGCGGTGGCCATTGTGCGTGGTATTCGGAACGTCACCGACCTTGCCAACGAATGCCAGTTGGCAATCACCAATCGTCAGGTGGCAAACATCGAGACGGTGTTTGTAGTGACTGGCGAGAGTTACGCATACACCAGTTCCAGTTTGATCAAACAGATTGCGGCGTTTGGCGGAACGCTCGACAAGCTCGTACCGCTGGTGCCGAAGCGCGTCATCGACGCGCTGGCGCGTAAGAAGGGTGACCCCACGAATCCGCTTGGCAAACTCGCGGCGGAGCATCATGGGGGCGGGGAGGCTTGAGGGGTGCCCGTACACTCCTCCCCCCATGGCACACTTCCGCGTTATCTCGATCGGCACGCTCGCGCATCATCCGTTGTGGGGCGAGCGTGGAGATATACGGCCGGCGCATGCAACCACCACGCTGATCGACGCGGGTGATGCCAAGATCTTGGTTGATCCTTCGCTACCAGAGCAGATTCTGGTTCCGCGCCTTTTGGA
>Ga0209296_1003743_pt1 | contig 10259 bp, 9 predicted proteins | sample S_130206_EF_Meta_FD_187319 | JGI IMG/M metagenome (GOLD analysis project Ga0209296, IMG submission 187319) | Freshwater microbial communities from Lake Simoncouche, Canada to study carbon cycling - S_130206_EF_MetaG (SPAdes) (version 2) | ecosystem: Environmental > Aquatic > Freshwater > Lake ...
TTTAATTTTTTAGTTGGTGTTTTTGTTTAATTTTTTTATATACTTTATTACTTATACTTTATACTTATACTTATACTTATACTTATACTTATACTTATACCTTTTCCACTGAATGAATTTAATCAATGGATCCGTTTTCATGATCAGGAACACTGCCAACCGAAATGACATTGCCTTCGTAATCAATCAAATCAGGCATGCTACTACTACTAGCGTTGTCCTCTTCGTCATCCGAAACCTCTTCAACGTGTTGGTATTTCACTCGCTTAGGAGGCAGAGGTGGTGGCATAGTAGTATAGCACTTGTGAATCCGCCAGCGGATAGAGTTCATTGCTTTCACCACATTGAAAACCGACGACCCCCAGAAGAGGAAAGTATTGTTTTCGCGGTCGTGCCAGATGAGATCAACGCCCGAAACACTCGTTGTCATCTTGAAGAAATGACCATCTGTGCCAATAACTCGTCGTGTAACTTCACTGTGCGGAGGCGCTGGGATGTAACCAAAGTTGAACATTTTGCCAGGATGCTGATTCTGTAATTTCTGCATAAAGTTAAGTGTATAATCTGCCATTTTATCCAATGGTTTGCTGAAATCACGCAAACGCATCAAATAAATTAAATGGTTTAACACCGTTTGACCGGTCGCCTGTTTCAAATCATAGCGCATCGGTGGAACTACGATTTGTTGCTTCTTTTGCGTCGTCGTCTGCTGCTGCTGCTCGTTCATAGTTTGGGTTTGGGTTTCAAAACTCATCTTGCTTTGTTAGTTTGGTTGTTGGGGTTATCCTATCCTTATAGATTAAATAGCATTTCAATTTTTTGAAAAAAGAATATAAATTATATATACATTACTATTATTTTTCGATTTTATTATTTTTATATATAATACAAAATAATAATAATAATAATAATAATAATATAAACTTTATTAGTATTACTAGTCTATATACCACCCCATCACCATATGACAACCTATAGAACTAAAGAACAACGCATAAGTGACGTCAAACCAATTATTAAAAAATTATCAGAATTGGATATTAAAGCATCCGAACATGAAGAAATACGTGAACTGTTACATAAAATACAAATTTATATTCAACAAGGCGAGAGAATTGTAATTCAGATTCCGTTTCCAATTGCAGATGTAACAATTGAAGGCGTTTTGGCAACGGATGTAAAAGAGCGCGTATGGGTAAAATTTACAAAAGAATAAACACTCTATGATCAATAAACAATATATGATCAATAAACAATATTACTACAAATCCATTTTTGTATTTTATCATAGGTCGGAGAAAAAAGTATATTGATTCCTTGTATATAAGTTTCGTAATGTTCAGAGTTTTTTTCTATCAATAATAACGTTTGATATAAAATAATAAATTCGTGACTAGAATAGAGTGAACGTATTCCTATAAAGATGTCATCAATATGGTTCGGTTTTTCTTTATCTATAGTATTCGTATTATGATTGCCACTATGATTGCCTATAGTATTCGCGTGTTCATCATAATCGGTGACAAGTAAGGGTTTCTCAAGTAAAACACGATACAATTGTAAGGTATGCAGTAGTGCTGGTTGCTCGGTATTTGCATAGGTTTGTATTAATTTATCAATCCCACGTTTACTCATTTGAATCAATAAATCGTATAAATCACAATAGTCGTCGTCTTCATTTTTTAAAAATTCATAAAACCGATTAAACCGAATAATCGCATTAAAAAGAAAAAATAAATCTTCCTTCATATCTTGATTATAGGAACGCAGTAATCCCTGAAACCAGCCGGGCTGTTGTATTGATAATAAATTATTAGAAATGGTTAATTTACTCCCTTTTGGCGAGACAGATAAAAGGGCAAGTTGGGTTATTGCTTGTAAGGGTTCTAAAATAATATCAAAACGTTCTTTCTTTTTATCTCTCTTCATTAAATTGTAAATATTCAAATATTTATCCATTAGTAGAAAACACATAATTAGCTTTATGTGTTTTCATAAATAGTATATTTATTCACACGCTTCTATTCCTTGGACCCCTAAACATATAGTATTACTTTTTGTATTGTAATGAGGCGGTGGTGTTCATCAAAAAAATATTATTATTTATGTATATATTTTGTATATTATTATATGGAATATTATGTTTTATACACCAGTTGATGCATTTTTGTATATTTTTTTTTTTAATATGCTCTAATTTATCATTTTTATTATTATTATCAATTAAATAAATCGTAGAAACAATTGTATCAATCTGTTGTTGACCTAAAATTGCATTTATTTCTTCCAATTTGTTGGTAAAAATATAAGGTATTTTTATATCAAATAGTGAACCAACTATATTACTATTACTATTAATACTATTAATACTGTTATCTTTTTTTTCAAGATTAGATAAAATGGTATAAAATAGAGTTACATATTCTTTTACATTTTCACAACGAAAATTTTTACAAACAATATATTTTTCAGAATTTGCAAAACGACTGGTGTTTGGCTTAATAATATAAACCGATTCATATAGGTTTGATAATAAATAGAGTATATCAACCGAAAATTGAGTGAAGGTATCATACATTTTTAATATAAATTTACCACCCAATTTTTGCATAGAAATCGCAAATGCGGTTTGACAAAATATTAATTTTGAACTAATTTGCTCTTGTTGAGGATATTGTGATGAGAAATCAAACCCTCCATCACCTGTTATAATATTCATTTGACCTTGATATTTATTAAAACAATCTTTTAGGTTTTCTGCCCGCGTTAAATCCCCATTTTTTTCAAACCCAGTTTCAATTATTACATTTGGATTGCTTGATAAAAAATGTCTACTTTTTTTCCAGCCAGGAACATTATAATTATTATCGTCAATTAAGGTCATTCCGTAATATTTGTCATTCGGATTTTTACGCATATACAACAGGGCTTCAATAAAACCACCTGGACCTTCTGCTAGATGAAAACTGGTAAATTGTTCTAATGGTAATTCGTCTAATAAGTTCAATGTATTGCAAATTTCAATCATTTTAAAAAAAGACCTTGAAATTGGTTTTACGATAGCTACTGATTGTTTTGTATTTGGAATTAATGTATGGATGTATTCATATGGATTTGTGTTTTTTTTTAACTTGTCCCATTGTTCTATTCGGTTATCAATCTGTTCTTTAATAATAGTCAAGTATTTATACAGGGTTTTATTAATAATTATTTCATTGGTATCTTCGTCTTTACATAATTTTTCTGCATGAATATGTTTGTGCATACTACTATTATAATCTGATTTTTGTAATAAAAAAAAACTCATTCAAGAGATTGTTAATAATAAATAATAACATATGTTTATGTTGTTATTGTTTAATAATTATATTTAATAGTTAATATAGTTAAGCCGATGCTTCATTTAATTTTACCTTTTTTTTAAGTTTTGTTACTGGTTTTTTTATAGGGGCTGCTTTTGTCGCATTGATTGTTTTTTTGCTCATCTTTTTTTCTAGTTCTAGTTCTAATTCTTTTTGTGCAACCCTTACATCTTGTTGTGCTTCTGCAGTTTCTTCTTTATTATAGTTCTCATTATCTACATATTTATGTTGTAGGTTTAAAGATACCTTTTCGGCATCACTTACCTTACGGATTTTTTTATAGATGAAATAACGATTTAAGAATGAAATCGTGCGTTCTTCATCGGTCATATAAGGTGCGTCGCCATAAGATTTTGCACTAGTTGGATTTTGTTTTATATCGCTATTCATTTTATTAAATAAATCATTAAATAAACCAGTTCCGCTAGTAAATGTGGATTTTATTTTTTCTAATTCGTCAGATGTTACTGGAACAAATCCATAATTTTCTAATATACGTGTTAAATAAGTATAGTTCACTAAATATTCACGAAAAGTTTTATTAATTGTTTCTTGAAACACATCAATGGCATAACCCACACATGTTTCGTCATCATTGTATTCAGCACGATCATATCGCTTAATGACTTCCCATATTTTTTTATTTTTATGTTGGCCGTGATTAGATGTTTCATCCTCAACCATAATAACTTTACTATCGTTTTCAGCGGTGGTTTTAAGCATCTTAAACAATTTCTCTCCATCATAACTAGTGCCAATAAAATACCCCCCTTCTTTGGTTACTTCAGATACATTTTGCAAGAAATTTTGCAGCGTTTCTTGATTTTCAAACATATAATGAATCGCAAATTGTATAGAACATATATCAAAACCGTCGGTTGCAACACCATAATTTTTATAGACACCTTGACCCAACACCTTTGCGTCTTTCGGTCCTTGTCCAAAAACAGCACGCGTTATTTGTTTATCCTTATCAACAAGAATACCGGTTGTTTTGCGAATATTTACACTTGAATTTCCATTTACAAATAAAGCCGATGGCATAACATTATACCGTTTTTTATAGTTAAGGTAACGCGCACAAGCACCATCCATTCGGTTTTGAATGTTATCGCGTGAAATATCAACACCAAAGACAAATTTTAATTTTGAATTAATCCACTTGGGCCAATCGCCTCCTTTCCCAACCGCTAAATCAATCATTGTGTCGCCTGGTTTTGAAATACTCTTAATAAGTGCACTTTTCACATATAAATTATGAAAATCACGTAATGCGCGTGTTTTACTAACACCAGACACTTTATTATAATACACATCATCATCAATTAATTCTTCTGGAATATTTGATCCCGTCATTAACATTAGTTGAGTAACTGGATAGTGAATTGAATGCCAATTACTATTCGCAACATGAAATGCATTCCCATAATTTTTTTCCCCATTTCGTAATTGTGCAGTTTTGTCATAGCGAACACGTAATGGAACCCACCGCCACTCTTTATCCAGTGTCATATCATACCTAAATTCAACAATCATATTATCTTCAATGATTTCATTGTTTTCGGTATACATATAATTATCGTCATTGGCATTACTTGAAAGACCGATATTACATATACCTGCCTTATAGTCGCTTGGTTCGGTCGGGTAAAATTGCATTGGCACATATTTATCACTATTATCATCTCTTGTTTTAACATTTGGTAACTTATCATCAATCATATCTTGGTAAGGATTAACGAATCCATGCTTTGTTTCATCAAAGCCAACACGTAAAATAACGGTTTTATATTCTCTGATTTGGTTGGTGGTGGCTACGTTCATTCCATCCGAAAATAAAGAACCAACAAATTCAGAACCATCTTCATTTTTTTTGACAGAAACTAAGAAATCAATTGTATTAAATTGTGCTGGCTTCCACTTGAATGAATGTTCCCATGTCATTTTAAGCGGTTTAATATATTCACCTACTGTATTTGACGCAACGCCAAAGTTGGCTGGTGTAAAAATAAGACCATCGGTTTCATATTCAAATAATCCATCATGCTCTTTTGTTAAAATAAAAGTGCACCCTTGAAAAATACTTTGGGTGTCACTTCCTAAATAAAATCGTTTTTTTGTTATATTTAATGGGATAGGAGCAGATTCCTTCACAATGGATACTGCGTTTATTTTACCAACAACTGATTCCAATAAGGGCAAACGATAGTTATTTGCAACTTCATCGCTAGTTGTAGGTATAAACCCTTTTGAGCGAATATCAGTTCCGTTTATATAATAAATATCAAACGCTGCATACATATTAATAAACTTTTTGTGTTTGTCATACAAGATATGCTCTCCATCAATTAATGTATTCCAACACTCTTTGTTTTTTGACAATGTTCCCGTAAATTGGACATCCATATTGGTGGAAATCAGATAAATTTTACCATTAGGGTCAATGAACAATAACTTGCGTTCACCGTCGGCTTTGTCAGTAACCGTATAGTGTTGTCTAATATTTGGCACATTTGAAGCTGTATCAAGCGGTCTAATATTTCGCAATTCTAGTGTATATGAAGAAGGACCAACAAAATTAGATGGAGTAATACGCGTCATTTCATTGTATTCTTTATTCCATAATAATTTCATATATTCCTGAATAACAAATTGTTGTTCGGAATAACTAATTGGATAATTTGTTTCTTGTAGTCCCGACAAGACATATTTTATAATAGGTTTTAATACTTGTTTATGAAGTAATTCGGGTTTATTATACGCACTGCCAATTCCAACAGCACTGTTAATTATTTCTATTTCCACCTCATACTTTTCAGGTGAAGTAAATACACCCGAATCATGTATTTGATGTTCTGGTATATAGTAACGGTTATCTTTCTTTTTTGATTCTTTCACAATACTCATATCTACTAGAACTGGTAATTTAGGATGCCGTAGTTTAAAACGGTTTAAATAGCGAAATGTTTTCTTATTCTCATTCCACTTCTCAATAGTTGAACGTATGATAGGGGATTCTTTATTTAAAGTATATTCTTTGCTAAGAGAAAGACGATAATTAAAATCACGCACATCTATAGATGACATATCATCACTGTTTTCGCCAATTTGTGTTCTATCATTAAAACGAGATTTTTGTATAAATAAAACACCATTATCAATGGTATCAATACGATTTGTTTGACAATAGCGTCGTATATTATGTAGTCCATTAATTTCTGTACGAATATTGGACATGCGTGTTTTATTTGTTTTTAAATCGGTAAATTCACATTGAATCCGCAATAAATACTCATTTGTGTCAACCACAAACCCATGTGATAATAATTGTTTTAGTATATTGTCGTAATTTATTTTTGTAATTTTCTTGTTAACAGCCCCACCAATTGTTCCAAATTTTACTTCTAATTCTAATTGTTCGTTATCTCCTTCCTTTGTGACGTTGGTTAGATATGTAGTGAGTAATTTAATTACTTCTTTTTCATTATTGATTGGTTTTGGTGGTTGTTGTTGTGGCTGTTGTTGTGAACGCATTTGGGGTGATGGTATTTTTTTAATAGTAGCTTGTTCTTTTAATGTTGTCTTTTTTGAATCAGCCATGATTGTATATAAATATTAGTGATAAGATAATATTTATATATTTATATCATCTACAATCAATTTTATATATAATTAATACTCTATGATTTATACTCTATGATTTATACTCTATGATTTATACTCTATGATTTATACTTTATGATTTTATACTTTATGTTTCATATTTCATTAAATATGTTGTAAAATTTCATCATAAAGTTGTTTTTTTGTTTTAGATTTTAATTTACCTGTAGTTTCACTTTTAACTTGAATATCAATTTCTAGCTTGTTGCAAATGTCATGTAATTCAGAAGAAGAATAGGCTGATGGTGTTTTCAATGGTTTTTGTATATTTTCAATATGCCAATACTCTGTTTTAATTTTGTTTAAATACTCTTCAATTTCACTATGCATACTATCGCTATGCATACTATCGCTATGCATACTATCGCTATGCATACTATCACTAAGTGTTGTATTTTCGCTATGTTTTATCCATTTAATTGCATCTTCCTTTTTCTTATTTTGAACAATAACACCAACCTTTGTCAGGTCATTCATATCAGAATTAATTATACAATATTTCCTACCATACACATATGTAATTGATACATTGTGTAATATACACATTGCGGTTAATCCTTTTAATGATATCGTTGGTTTACTTACTAACTCTTCTTCTAATTCGGTTCGCTTAAGTTTCAGCTCTTTGAGCCGATCCTTTATTTGTTTTAAGTTTTCAACTGTTTCTATTTTTATCCTCTTTTCATTTGTGAATGAATTAATGCGATTTATTTCATACTCTTCATAACCATACATTATAATAAAAAAACACCAAAATAGTTTGTCTTTTTGAGAAGGTATAAATGTTGCAGGCACGAATGGTGTTTTAATAGCTGATGTTTCACTATTACATTTGGTAATAATGCTATTATTGTTATTATTATTACCATTATCATCATTCATACCATTAATTTGTGGTGGTTCTTTTTGAACATTTAATGTTTTTGTTTTTGTTAAATGGTGTGGTTTGAAGTTATACCTATAATTATTATGTTTTTTCATATTTTCAGAAGAAAACATATATTGATCTATGGCTTGAAGTGTTTCGTTCATTATAATATTATGCCCTTATGTATGGTTATATAACCTTATGGTATTATCTTTATTATAATTTATATAATTATATAATAAAGGTTTAATTTGAATTTGCAAAAAAGTGTTTTTCAATGATTTCTTTTTCATTTTCACCTATTTTTAATTGTTTTTGTTGTTCTTCTACATAATTAACATATTTTTGTAATTCGCTAATAATGTCGTCAGATAGTTCTGTAAGATTAATAAACGTCCCATTTTTATTCTCGTTTGTTTTAAAATTATTGAACTTATTTAAAATTCTTAATATTTCAACTTGATGGTTTTTATCCATATTTTCAATTCGTTCTTTTAAACTATTCAAACACATAATTGTATAATAATTATAAGCAGTAATTATATTTAAATTAAAAAATATAATTATTAAGATATTTTAAAATAGCGGATAGTGGTGTGGTTATTGTAATTTTACGGTTTTTTTAGTATTTAAAACTCTGTTTTTTACTGATTGTTTTTTAATACCACTTTTTTTTACTGGTAGAGATTCTTCAACTATAATAGAAAGTTTTTTCATTGGTTCAACTTCAACGGGTAATTCTTCTATCTCTAAATCTATGTCAACAATTGGGGTTTTACCCATTTTAATAGTTGTTTCAGACACTTCTTGTGGTTGTGTTTTATTCGTTTCTAATAATTCGGCAATAATTGAAATATGAGTATCATTCAACTCAAACCGTTGCCCAATAACACGCACTTTAATTTTATCGTCTACTTTTACATCGGAAAATCCAGTAACATTATAATTATGATCACGCGCAATGAATATAATTACAGGGGTTGGTGTTTCATCTAATTCTGCTCTAATACCAGCTTTATTAATATGTTTTGCAATACATTTTACATGCATTCCTTCAACTGGACAACACACATAGCATTGAAATACAACATCAAATATTACATAATCTCCTCTTATTACCCCACTTGAAAATGTAATAATTTCAATGGTTTTTGATTTAATATATCCCTCTACTATGCATTTTCCATCAATTTCTGAAGAAATTACTTTTTCAAGAGTTTCTTTTATATTATTGCCAATATTACTAATGTGAACTGGAATTTTTTTTGTAATCATCATTTGACTGTATATTTCATTATTTTGTATTTTGGTATTAAATTGAGATTTTCGTTTGTAGTTTACTTTTGTTTTATTTGTCAATGCGTTAGACATCTTACTATTAATTGATATTATTATTTCTAAATTCTTTTTCTAAATTGTTATTCAATTTTATTTTTTATTTATATTTATTTACCCTTTTTACCCTTTTCTTTCTTCACTTTTTTATCTATATTTGTTAATACCGATTCGGCTGGATTCAAAAACCATCTTTTTTGATTTTTTCTATCACGTTCAAAAAACCTCAGATACACTTCTTGTATGATACAAATTTTTATTAATGTTTTTTTATTTTTTTTATCCTCTACCCAATCATTTGTATATTTTTCTTCACCGACAATTGCATTTAATATTTCTCTCCCCCTTGTTTTACTTGAAAGCTGGTCACATCGTAATCCTATATCACGTTCATTTAATGTATTTTTTAGTTTAAACACCACATAATTTTCATTTTTAAAATTCCCCATAAACCCTATAATAGTATTTAAATTTGTCATTATATTATTTTTTTTCATGGCGATAACTTCTTTTAGATCCTTTTCATCCTCAGCTTCAGCAATATGCCACTTTCCTTTACCTTTATTTTTTGCAGTGGTTACGATAAGTATTTGAATTGACTTTTCTTGAAATAAAAATCCATTAATATTATTTTTACCTACAATTATTTTTTCTCTCATGTATTTTTTAATATGTTTAAATACTTCTTCTTTATTGTATTTTTCATTAGTTGAAGGATTATCATATAATATATTCAATACAATCATTATTTCTTTTAGATTTAATTCATCTATCATATGTTGCACGATTAAATAGTGCTTTGATTCTTCATCAATATCGGTTATTTCCTCTATAGATGCCCCGCATAATAAATACCAATTTTTTTCACTAGAGGTTGTTATTTGTTTATTTATAGCGAAATTATATTGTTTTTCTAACTTTTCAACAAGTTCAGTTATTTCGGCCCGATTGATAATGTGCGATTTGGTAATTTTTTTAATTTGAACAGCCGCTGGTTCGCCTTCTTGGACAGCCGCTGGTTCGCCTTCTTG
>Ga0209296_1003747_pt1 | contig 10254 bp, 9 predicted proteins | sample S_130206_EF_Meta_FD_187319 | JGI IMG/M metagenome (GOLD analysis project Ga0209296, IMG submission 187319) | Freshwater microbial communities from Lake Simoncouche, Canada to study carbon cycling - S_130206_EF_MetaG (SPAdes) (version 2) | ecosystem: Environmental > Aquatic > Freshwater > Lake ...
TCTGTGAGTTATCCATGCTATTTAGACCCTGCAAGCTGGGTATTGTGCGCCATGGTTGTTAAGGTCAACCAAGAAACCGTTGTGGTTAAGAGGTACTAGTTGGACTGATCCGTCAAACCATTAGCTGTCCTCAAATTGTCGATGCAGCTCGATAAATCCTTGAGTGAAGCGGCTCTACCACAGTTGTGGGCCCGGCTGGAGTCCGTTAGGTCAGGCTGTATTGCACTGAGCACCTCGGACTCAATCATCTCCGATAGCAGTTGAATCAAGGCACGCATAATCGGCGACTCGTCTCCCGCTGAAACAAATGCCTCTTGGATTTTGTCGTCGGAAAGTCTCATTGTTGAACTCCTAATCTACCGGTCACAGCGTTTTGCTGTTGTTGGACGCTGAACTGCAGGTTTTCAAGGTATTTCTGCAGGTTAGCTTGGAAAAGCGGGTCTTGCTGCACCTGCTGCTGGTACTTCGGGTTGCTTTGGAGCACCTGCTGGCTGAATTGCAGCCGCATAGCAGCCGTAGGATCGGTTTCCCGGAGCTTGGGAGGGTTGCCCAGGCTCATCAGCGCGATCTCGTTGTTGGTATCCTCAAACATTTTCTGCGATGCAGGCCCGGCAGGCATCACAAGCTCGGTAGCCAGCATCGGGTCAATAGCCCGGAGTGCGACCGAGATTAATTTAGCCCGGTCGATGACGCCGGCGGTGTCCAGAGGCAGAATCAATGTCGAGATCGCTTTGAGCTTCTCGCTCACCAGGTCGCTGGACATCTCGCGCACGTCGAACTTCAGGGTGACGTCAAAGTCCTGCACGTCCTCGCCTATTTGAATCTGGGATCCAGTGATGCGCTGCACCTCTTGGGGGCCCATGTACTGCAGGGTCAGGCTGAACACCTGCCGGAAGGCCTCGGTCCAACCATGCAGCCAGTTGTTGATGGTCCTCTGCTGCCGCATCTGGGTCACCGCGGGGGGCACCTTCTCTGTTGGGCGTCCAAAGTAGCGGTCAGTCTGTGCCATGACCTCGTTGATCAGCGTAAAAGCCACATTGGGCTCACGGGCAGGAGGCTGCATAAAGCCAATCTCACCGCGGCGTAGCACCGGGATCTGGATGGCCGGCCCGATTTTAAGGTTACCGCCCCTGGTCTTTGGCACCTCAATGGGGGGAAGTGTGGCCAGGCTGGTGTAGTCGAACACCGAGTCGCGCTGGGCCTTGATCTCCTGCTGCCAGGTCGAACAGATCTCAGGCACACCGCGTGATTCGGTCATCTTTCGGTGGATGAGCTCTGAGCGCCAGCAAACGAACGGGTACTGGCCGTGCGCATAGTCTAGCAGCTCAAAGTAGCCCCACTTGTCGCCTACCTGAGGACTAAATACTGTGTAGTACACACCCGGTATACCATCGGCATCCACAGCTTTTTGATACGCATAAACTATCTCAATCAAATGCTGTCGATTGTATAGAGAGTTGTTAGGAAGCCCGACAAGGTAGGTGTAGTCAGCGAAGCTAGAAAACCGTCCCATTGTATTGATGGCTTCCTTGGCCCATTCCTCGTCCCACTCGTCGGTCTCCACCTTCTGCATGATCTCAATCTCGGTCATGTAGTATCGGCGGAATACCACTCGGGCACTTTGGATGTCGGTGGTTTCCAATGGGCATATAATCTCATCCCAGGGAGCCAATGCAGTGATCATTGGCTTGTTCTGGACCATCACAGGCACAGGGAAGTCGCATCTGCCCTCGTCTCGTAGCTCCCGCACAGCCTTCAGTGCCCGGCGCTTCTTCAAGTTTGGAAAGGCAGCCATAATCAGTTCGCCTGACTGATCATCGGCCTCGGGGTTGGCAATGAGGTTAGGGAAGTCGGCCAACACTGATCCCTCTGGGGACTGGGCGGCCAATGCCATAACCTGCTCCATGGTCAGCTCCTGCTCCTTCTGACCCATCTCCTGCTGCCAGGAGATATGCACACCCGCCCAGCCGTAGGTCCACAGGTACTGGGACAGCAGCTCCACCTCCCGGGTAAGGTCCGAGTACATCTTGGAGTTAACCGCCCAGTCCATCAGGTTGTGCGCCGTAGCCGCCTGGTCGACCGTGGTCACATTGCTCGGGACCACCCGGAGCATTGAGCGCCAGAAGGCAGTCGAGCAAAGGTCGACCAAGCCATTTACCACCTCGTCAGCCAGAGGGATGCGCGTGTCGGATGCACCGTCCCAGGGGAACGCCGGCTTGTTAGCATTACCGTCGGCGTTGTTCTTCTTGCCGTCGGGCGTTTGGCCAGGCCAACGGCAGAAGCGCGTGTTCTCGATACGCTCGATACGGTTGCTAACGCCGTTATCCGTAGCAGCACGGCGCAACTCCTCAATCAATGCACCCACATTGGGCTCCTCGCCCACAGTTGCCATTTGATCCGCTGACGTCTTGTATGAATCGCCTTGCATAGTCGTTTCTATTAGTATCCACCGCCGCCGCGGGAATTGAAGCCCCCATTGCCCACGTAAGCAAGGCCCGAGACCAAAAGCATACCAATGCAGTCGATAGGATCCTTGCTAGCCCCCTTTTGCCCATCCCGGCCTGTGTGCTCTGATAGCGCATAGATCAGATTGCTGCAATCCTTGACCACATACAGCGCCGGCTCGTTCAGCGGGGTGAGCTCCTGCGTAGCATCGTAGGACAGCAGGCTGTTGATAGCGCTTGTCCTCTGGTCCACAGGCACGCCTGGAGCCGGAATGAAGGCCATCCCCTCGTCCAGCGGGTTGTCGGACTCAGCCAGTAGGTCGATGAGTGTGGTGCCCCCTTGTTCCGATAGTGCTGGGCTACCGCCGGCCTTGGGATCAATCAATCGCATCACGGGCTCCCCATAGCCCAGCTCCGCCTCAATGGTCCTGAACATGGTCCGATACTCCGATATCGACCGGCCTGCATCCAGTGTTTGAGCCGGGCCTGCCTTGCCGTCATGTTTCTCCGATGGGAACGTCCACTCGCCGTAGTTCTGATAATCAGGGAACTCCCGCACCACGATCCTTCGGCCATTCTCGTAGACCAGCATCCACATACAGAACCAGTTCCGAGCTCCGGCAGGGTCGCATACCATATACAGCGTCCCCCCAGGAGGCACGGCCTCGGGCTCGATGCAGTGGATGTCGACTCGGAACCTAGCAAAGGCCTTCCCAATATTGTCGCTGGCCCACCCATAGGCCCGGGTAAGGATCTGCCCCATAGGTGCCGTGACCAACTTCGCCTTCATCTCGTCGAACGGGTTGTACGGGTTGTCCTCCGAAAAGAAGAACACCGTCCTCCGGTTGGTCTGGGCCTGAACCATCGTCCTGGCTGCCTTGCCCACAGGCCATGTAGGCAGCGCCTGCTTGCCCTTCAGTAGCTCGGCCTCATCGAACCGAGTGATAGCAGAGCCGGCGGTGTATTCCTTGTAGACCGAGGCAACGCCCTCCAGTGGCGTCTGGGTCACCAGTAGCTTGCCCCGGCGTGTAATGAGCCGGTAGCGCAGCGTCTCAACCCATGACTGTGGCACCAGCTCATCGCACCAGATCATGTCCGCTTCCCGGCCCTCAATAGTGTTCTCCGATTGCGTGTAGTTCAAAAAGTCGCACCGGCTGCCATTAGGGAGAATGAAGCTGCCATCGGTGAAACCATTCTTTCGGCTGTAGTTGAGGTAGTGGATCCTGCCCTTCTTAGTGCCTCGTAGTGCTACAGGCAGGTAGTTATATATGGCGGGCTGTTGCACTGTTACGCTAGTGGCATGGCTCGTATGACAGCACAGTACCGCGGCGTTCTCCTTCTCCAGCAGCGTCTGCACCACTCGCCGGGCTGCCCATAGCGTTTTGCCAGCCCGGTTGCCGCCGGATACCAATAGCTCCTGGGTGAGCGCGAACTCGGTGTTGCCAATCTCCCAGTGGTCGGGGATGTAGCCGTACGTATACGGGTCGGCCTTCTCCAGTGTGACGAGCTGGGTCCGCTTAAGGCGCAACTCGACAGCACGGGGGTGGGCGGCGTCTACCCGGGGTATGACAGGGTGCAATGGCTGTTCGTTCCACCAGGCGACGTTGCACGCCTCGGTGCAGAAGCGCTTTTGCTTAGGGCCGGTGTGGTGCTTGAGGATAACGAATGGCTTGGAGCAGAGGAGGCAGAGGGGGGTGGACATTTGTTAATATTTTTCGCTTTGGTTTACCCGTCGCCTTTTGGCGCTGCAGCCGATGGCCTGACCCCCTCCCCCCATCCTGCCTGGGCCTGCTTGTCGCCGGCCTTGGCGGTGGGGTAGGACATTGGCCTTTTGAACGGTCGCTAATGTGCGTTTGACCCAATGTTTACGGGCGATTGCTGCGTGATTTTGTGTCGAAGTGAATATAACTGCTATTGTGCATCTGACTGCCATAAACAGGCCTAAATGCGTGGTTTTTGTGTGGTCACTATTGGTAGGGGTAGGACATTTTGGGCCATTACCTAAACCAAGTCATGGGTCTGCTCGTCGTTCACTGGGGTCACATCACGGTCCTTTAGGTCCTTCATCAGGTCACGGTGGCTTACTGATGCTGTCATATTGAGATGTATGCTAGTAGGCTGGCCCTTAATGACCGAAAGTTTGTCGGTCAGCACAGCCACTGCGATGGGTAAGTTCCTATCATCGATCAAGTTAATAGAGGATTCAGCTAGTCGCTTGGTTCCCTTCCAGATTGCAATCTCTAGGAATCCGGTCACGTCCTTACGCCAGTCGTCCTCGTTCTCTGGGTAATCCGTTGGAACCTTGACTCCTCGTATTAACTTGAAAGCAGTAGCAGTGCTCAACCCTGTATCAGCAGCAATACTCTCTAGTGATTTGTTTTGAAGTATCCCTTCAACTACAATATCAGCCTTCTCTTGTGTTAGCTTGTCGTTAAAGTGTTGGTTTGGATGATGTGTCTTAATGTAACCTATCTCTTCAGCAGCCTTAAACACTTTGTCTTGTGTTTCCTTCGGGTATTTTGTGCTACCTGCTAAGATGCGCTGAGTGTAGACATAGTTTACCCCTGAAGTATGTGCTACATCGTTCAGCGATGGCTTCTTGTCCTTCTTACCCGACATACGGTTTAAACCCATAGGGATATTCGCCCCAGTGGTTGAGATGTTTTTTCGGCTGCATGGCATAATGCTTCACGTCGCACAGGGACAACCTAACCGCGGCAGCATAGTCCTCGGACAGGTACTCATACTCTCCTGGGCGGCTGTCCATGGCGAACGGCATCCACAATGTCGGGAACTGGTCAACCCTCACATCCTTGCACCAGTCGATCCGATAGGGGTTTGGCACCTCTGACCCTCCGAGCCAATCAAGTGCGCTCATAAGGCAACGTCGAGGGATTGCGAGGCATCCCGACGCAAACATTCGGATCGGTACTAGCTCCGTGGCACTTTCGGCATCCGATGTCTGCATCCTTAGAGCTTTCACGTGCTCGGTGTCGATACGTAGGGCCGGCCTTAGCGGTAGTGCTCGGCAGGGGTAAGGGATGCACACGGTCGCCTGGTGCTCGTGAGCCAGCTCTGCCAGGCGGATAATGTCCTTCGGGTCAAACTCGATATCGTGGTCGATCTGGATCCATACGTCCTTGCCACTGTCTAGGAACCATTTGGTAGCACGGCAACGGCTTCGGGAGATCAGTGCATCCTCGCGGATGGTTCGTAGATCTGTCTGGCGGTCGCTTGTACTAAAGTTGGCTGTTAGGCCTACCCAGGACATAAGACAGGCTGCACTGATACCACCGTATGCATACAGGCTGACGTGTATCGAGGGCCTTGTGCCTGATGTAGTCGGTTCATGCACCACGGCTGTAGCCTGTGGAGCGTGGATGAACGGGTCATTCATGTTGATTGCTGCTGTGGGATTGTTCATGGCTTTTTCAAATCGTGTTTGATTCTGTCGGATGCGAGTATTGCTTCGTGACCTTTAGCTAATATGTATGTGATTGATCCTCTTGATACACCAATTGCTTTGGCGGTGTCGTCCAGTGTAAGGCCTAGCTGCCTAAGTTCGTAGGCACGCTGACAGAACTCTGGGGTATACTGATCGGGGTTGACGTGTATCTCTTCCTCGATGTCTGGGTTGATTGAGCCGTCCTCGTGGTATTTTGTGGTTATCGGGTAGGACATCAGGCCTTTGGCTATGGCCCATTGGATCAGCCTGGGCGCTTCGTTGAGCAGCTTGGTGCGGTTGAGGTCGTAGGGTTTCATTGGAAGCTCGGTGATGGGTCTGTGAAGCGGCAGTATTGGCCTTCGTACCACAGAGGGACGATGCCGCATTCACCGTCGCGCTGCTTGGCAATGGCGATGATGGCCTCGCCGTTGGCCTCATGGCGCTCCCGGTTGAGCAGGAGCACCAGATCGGCATCACGCTCGATTTGACCAGAGTCGGCTAGGTCAGTGAGACGCGGTACTCGGCCTTTGTCCTTCTCGTTCTCCCGGTTGAGTTGAGCCAGGGCAACTACGGCTGTCTTAGTATCGGAGGCCACTGCCTTCAGCTTGCCCGATACTTCCGCAATCTCATAGGTCTTCTTCTCGGCTGACTTACTGCCGTGAATCTTCTGAAGGTAATCTATGAGCACTAGTTTGACTCCCCACTTACGTACTGCCCGGCGTATTACCGCGGTGATTGTGGCAATGCTGGATATGCCTGAGCCCGACACATAGTAAATAGGACTGCTGGCTACCTTAGCGTTTGCTACTCCCATAGCCTTCATCCCTCCTTCATCCATCTCACCGGTCTTGATGGCCTGCATCGGTATGGATCCTACGGTCGAGACCATACGGCGCACGATAGACTCATCGGACATCTCCAGGCTAATAAAAAGGGTTGGTACCCGTTGGTCAATTGCTGCTGCCTTGGCAATGGCTATGGCAATGGCCGTCTTACCTATCGATGGCCTAGCTCCGATGATGGCTAGCTCACCGAGCTGGAAACCATCGGTCAACTTGTCGAGACGATAGAAGCCCGATGTGATGCCTGAGAGCTGGCCCTTGCGGTTGAACCTTTCCTGGGTGCTGTCGATAAACCGACTTACAACAGATTTGGATGATTGTACTTCCTCCTTGGAGGCCTCAACGGTGAGGCCTGCTTCGGCATTAGAGACGATTTGATCTACCGAGAGGGTGGAGACAGCGGAATCGCGTATCAGTTTGTCTCCGGTGAATCGTAGATGGCGACGGTGATGAGCCTCCAGGACAGCTTTGGCGAACTCGGGATAGTTGGCCGGGCTGGCGCAGATCTCGTCGCAGCGGTTCAATTCCTCAAAAGGGGGGCTCAATTGAGGAATAGAGCGCTTCCACTCTTTGACCACGGTCTGAAGGCTGATTGCCTCGTGCCTGCCTATCAGGGCCTTGGTGATCTCGTAGACCTGTCGGAGCTTGTCCTGCTGGATTGCATCCGGGGGAATACGGGCGAATACCTCGTAGCAAACATCGGGACCGCCGGAGAGGCAGGCACCGATCAGGCCGTACTCGTCGTCCTGGGCGTAGTAGGGGTCGCTCATTGCCAGTTGGAGATATCTAGGCTGGAAGCGCCTAGCTTGTTGTTGCTTGAGATCAGATCGCTTTGAGTCTTGTCGATCTCACCGTTCCAGTGGTTCAACAAAGTCTCAAGTTCACGCCGGAGATATGGGTCGTTGGATTTGTAGCGTTGCTCCAGGCGAACGAGGTCTTCCTCAGGTGTGTTCAAGTCGAACACCTCTTTGAGCTTTTTCATCTCACCGGTAGACCATTTGGTTGAAGGCCTACGGCGAAGCATAGCACCAACACGTAGACGAAAGGCTTCAAGGTCAGGAGGAAGCTCTTTCGTGGAAACTCCTTCCTTTCCCTTCCTTGTTCCCTTCCCTTCCTTGTGGCACGCGTCGTCGTCGCGTGGCTCACGCGTGGCTGACGCGTCGATTTCCTCGTTAATTGCCCCATTTTCCGAGTAATCCGGCAGGATTGATGCCCTTTCCTTGTTGTTGACCACTTGATGCTTTAGGAAGCTCGGAATGCATCCAAAATACTCGTCATCGACACGATACTTGAAAACGAAACCACGCGTGGTCAACGCGTCGAGCACGCGTGAAAAGTCGACTCCATCGTAGGGTAGAACCTGCACACCGATGCGCCTGGGCTCCCACTTGAAACGGCCTTCGCGGTCAGCAATACACCAGAGGCCGGCGAAGGCCACTCGGATCGGTAGCTTGGTTTCCAGCTCTGCCTCAAACAGTCCCTCATGGTGGAAGAACTCCGGCTTAATTGTGCGGATTCTCATTGGTTAAAGGCTTGTTGTTCTTGGATTGCAATCACCTGTTTTGAAAGGTCAGCCAGCCATGCTGCTGTCATGATTCCGTGTTCCGCGGCGTCTTTCAAAAGATGCATTGTCTCAAACGGAGCCCAGCCAGCCTCCTGGCCAGCTTTTTCTACCAGGAACAAAACACCTTTGTCGTGATCTATCTCCTGCTGGCTCATTTGAATCTGGCGCTTGATCTCGCAACAAGCTGACAGCTCCCAAGAGGTGAAGAAGGTTGGAAACGACTGCGAATCCTCGTGACCTTCAAAGTGGCATTTTCGGCACATCGTTGCCATTGATCCCCCTGGGTATTCCCAAGGCATTCTTCCCGAAACGTAGTAAAAGTGGTGAACCGTCAGTGTGTTGGTTTCGGACGAGCACTTTACGCACTGAAATCCGTCTCTAGACATGATTTCCAGGCGCTTCTTCTGCCACCGCGGATGTTGGAGCTTTTCGGAGTAGGTCATAATTCAAACAGAAAACCCACCCAATCCGCGGTGAGAACTCGCGCAGAACCAACGCGACGTAACACGGAAAGAGTGGGAAAAATTGAGTTGAACATGGGTTCTAGTTGTAGTGTCGACGTTGGCTTCTCACGGCTCACGCTGACTGGTCTTCATTAGCTGACAGGATGGTCGATGTCTAGCTCCCTCATCAGACTTCTGAATGCTCGTTCTGCTGTTGCTGGGACAACACCGTTGCCAAGGAGTCGGAGTTCATCCGTTCGATTTCCCTTTGAGGCTGCTTCGATAAAGCACCCGTTCTCCCAGACCGTTTGGTCAAGAGTGGATCGCCATACTTCTTCCATCTCTGGTAGTGCTTCAGACAAAGCCCATGACCTTTCGCTTGATTCCCGCACACCTTGCATGATGCGCGTTGTTTCCACGGGGTCTTGCCCTCTTTCCAGTGCAATCTCGTATGACAACTGGCACATAGCGTAAGCAAGTTCTCGCTTGAGTTGTTCCATTGGTTCCTGTCCTTGTGATGTATTCCGAGAAGACTCGTACACTTGCATTCCATGCAGACCCCAGCCTTGAGTTTGGTAGCCCGTTTGTAAGCACCAGACAAAGAAACAGATTCTTTGAGTGAAGCCGTCCAACTGCACTCCAGATTGCAGTACTTTCTCCTCAAGAAAACGCTGAAGTCTTCCAGTCTCCCATTGAAAACCTTCCGTTCTAGCTTGGTGCCACACTTCAAACAGAACTTCTCTGGCCCTTGTTTTCTTAAATATTGTCTCATTCCAAAACACATTACCCACATGAGGATTGAGTGTCAAGGCTTGACCCAGAACACTGGAACATTCATCAACGTGCAAACCCACCGCGGGTTGAGTTTGCCGCATCCCATTGCCCTGGCCTCCGCATCCGGTAGCATCAACGCTAACTTTTCCCGGTTGCCTGATCCGCCCGCTAGACCCGTCGGACCTCCTGTCACTCCCGCTGATGCCGGTGTCGGCCATGACTGCTTCGCCCATGCCTTCATCTGGCTGTGCAACGTGTCCGGGATCCCGTTGTGCGCTCCCGAGTCCATCTCGGCCCTCGGTGTCGCCCAGTTCTTCACCTGCTGATCCAGCTTGTCGGTCATACTCCCGTCCTTCTGCCTGTTCGCTCCGGTCGACACGGTGGCTGTCTGCCACAACCCTGGGCGGCTCCCAAGCGTATTGCTGCTCGCCGGGACGGCTGGGCCATGCACTGCAATGCTCAGATTGGGATTCTTGCGATTGCCCTGCGTCGCTCCTCCCTGAAACGAGTCCGCCGCATTCGGTGTCGGCCATCCCTTGATCACCACCGTCGTCAAACTCTCCTGACTGCCCTTCATGCCTCGGGAACGGTCCTGAAAGCCCTGGCGTACCTCTGAAGCCACTGGCGACGGCCATGATGAACACCCGCTTGCGCTGGTGCGGCGCTCCGCATTCAGACGCGCTGAATATGCCCCACGTTGTTCGATAACCCATTTCTGCCAAGTCTTCGATGACGTCGGACA
>Ga0209296_1003748_pt1 | contig 10253 bp, 18 predicted proteins | sample S_130206_EF_Meta_FD_187319 | JGI IMG/M metagenome (GOLD analysis project Ga0209296, IMG submission 187319) | Freshwater microbial communities from Lake Simoncouche, Canada to study carbon cycling - S_130206_EF_MetaG (SPAdes) (version 2) | ecosystem: Environmental > Aquatic > Freshwater > Lake ...
GTTATGTTAAAAAGATGATGGATCGTTTTATGATTCCTGCAGAGCGTACAGACTTGTATGATCCAAATAATGTAGCAGAAAGTGCTACAACTACTACATTTACCGAATTGTTTATCGAAGAATAGTTCTTGACTTTTTTACCAAATGATGCTATACTATTGTTATAGTAAACGATTAGGAGCCACGTATGCGTACACAACCAGAAGTAATAATTCAAAGTCTAGAAGCAGATAACTCACGACTTGTTAAGGAAGACATTCTTGCCAAAGCAATGGATGAGGATCTTAATGAGTTCTTTGAAGGACTGCGCATGGCATTGGACAAATTGTATACCTTTGGTGTTAAACAGGTTCCTATTAAAGAAGAAGAAGGCGGACAAGGACTATCCTGGCCTAACTTCTTGCAATTGACAGATGCTCTGTATCGACGTAAACTAACAGGACATGCCGCACGTGATGCTATCAATCTGGCAATGGGTGTGGCTACTCTGCCACAGTGGAACGATTGGTATCGCCGTATTCTTATTAAAGACATGCGAGCAGGCTTTAGTGAAAAAACAGTTAATACTGTTGCAAAGAAATCTAAAAAACCGCAGTATGCCGTTCCTGTTTTTGATGTGCAACTAGCCCACGATGGTGCTAATCACGAAAGCAAGATTACAGGTATTAAACTAGTTGAACCTAAACTAGACGGCGTTCGTTGTATCACTGTTGTGGACTTTGAATCTAGAACTGTTGTGCAGTATACTCGTAACGGTAAAGTATTAGAAAACTTCAGCCATATTACAGACGGTATCCTAGCCAACATTGATGAGCTGGGTCGTTCGTATATTTTGGATGGTGAAGTAGTTAGCAATTCATTTAATGAGTTGATGAAGCAGGTTCATCGCAAGGATAATGTACAGGCACAAGATGCCCGCTTAATGTTGTTCGACATGGTGCCACTGGTAGAGTTTAAAGCTGGCCAGAGTGTGATGGCCCAGCGTCGACGTTCTAATCTATTGCGTTCATTCAAGAACCTATTTGATCAGATGGGAAACATTGATGTTATTTCACAAAAGGAATTTAATCTCGATGTGTTAACTGATGAAATAGAATTTAAAGACTATAACAAAGAAATGGTTAATGCTGGATTTGAAGGCATTATGATTAAGGACCCAGAGGCAAAATATGAGTGTAAGAGATCAACTAGCTGGCTTAAGCAAAAGCCTTTTATTGAAGTGTCTTTGGAAGTCACAGCAGTTGAAGAGGGCACTGGAAGAAACGTTGGAAAACTTGGTGCATTGGTCTGTGAAGGTGTCGACGATAATAAACGCATTGTCGTCAACGTTGGCTCCGGTTTTACTGATGCTGATCGTGCTGAGTATTGGGAGTCAAATAATGATGTCATTGGGCAGGTTGTAGAAGTACGTGCCGATGCTGTTTCACAAAATCAAGACGGCACATATAGCCTGCGCTTTCCTCGATTCTTACGTTTTCGTGGATTTAAAAAGGGCGAAAAGATCTAAGGATTATAGCCAACTGCTCACAGCCTGATGGCTGCTGAGCGTTGTAGCATTGTCCCAAATCAATTCAACTGGCTGTTCGAACAGCCATTCTGGCCCTAGGTTCTCTGCCAATAGCCAACTGTTGTTATGGTTCCAGGGCGGCATACCATCTATCTCACTTTGTAGTTGATTCTTACCCCAACTGCAATAGCCTAGCATCAATCTAAAGTGCTTAGGAAAGTTACCGTTAGCCAAGTCAACGAACATTTCAACGTTTGAAGTCATTGCCCATTCGTCATTGACAGGCACAGTATGTTCGCAACACCATCCTGCATCATGCAGCATCCATACGGTGTTTACACTAACAGGTCCTCCCCAATACAACGGAAAGTTTAAGTTAGTGTCAATGCCTAATTCGGAAATGATATCTTGTAGTGTATGCTCTGTTGGACGATTCACACAAAGAGCGAAACTACCACCTTTATGATCATGAGTGAGCATCAAGACAGATTTTTTAAATCTAGGATCTGGAATCCTAGGTGGGGCGATTAAAAGGTCCGAGCTTTTTGGTGTCATGACCAGTCTGGTAACGGGCCGCCGTATTTCTTGCCCTTGATTTTCTTACCGCGGACTTTGACTCTCTCTGAACCTACTTTGTGACTCTTACCACCTTCACGGCTGCGATAGCCCTGACTCTTGCATGATGCTAACTGACTAGCACCTAATGCACTATCGGGTTTACCTGATATACATAAATCTCTACTTGCAGGTTCTTCATCCAAATCTAATTCACTTTCATCCAGTCCCATATCATCTGTTTCGCCTAGATCGCTGTCAGTTGCGGAACTGCCGTTGAACATTAGGTCATCGTTAATTGGAAAGTCTAAATCTAGAAAGCGTTCTGGTAACTGACTGTTCTTGATAATAAAGTCTAGTTCTTCTTCTGATGGATGAACTTTTAACAGTACCTTAGCCGCTTCGTCATGAGCTTCACCGTTTTCCCATACATTGATATCGTAATGGTTTTTGTACAATTCAGCAACGGCCTGCATGACCTTGTGATAGTCTGTGGTGAATATGTTTTCGTTAATTATTTCTGATATTTTCATAGTTTTAACTCAATTGTGCCACAGCATAGATGGCAGTGACTAACGCTGTTTTTAATTCTAGATCGTCTGCTTCTTCGTCTAGCTTATCCATGCGAACTAGATCTCTACATAGTTCTTCGTACTCTGGGCGAGTGATTCCGCCTGCATTATATTGTTCAGTAATCTGTACAGCAAAGGCTGCACGTTCAGCTGCCCAAGGACGTCCACATCCTGCAATGTTACGTAAATTGTCTAACATTAGAATCTCCCTAATATAGCCGATGCCGCTGACTTAGCCTGTGTTTGTAACAGTTTCTTTTTGATTTCGCAGTAGCCTTTGGAACCTTGTCCTTCTGTGCTACGCTTTACCCAATCAGCCACGGACTCTTGCATGGGTGATATAATTCTTTGTACATCTTGTTGTCGCCCACCTTTGCTTTCACTGTACAATTCAAACCAACGTAGGTCTGATTGTAACTGTTGTGCTTGTGGTAACTGTGCCTGCTCACAATTGATCATGTCAGTCTTTAGTCTAACATCAACAATTTTAGCTGATTGGTTATCGTCCCAGAAACTGGGGATCAAGCTGGTAATTGAAGCACAGCCTGTTAATGATACAAGTGTTATGATAGCCAGTAATTGACGCATCAAGTATTTACTCTCGCAGAAGGAAATTAATGTAGTGTAAAGTTCAGTGTTATGCGTTCGTTATCTGTGCAGTTGGGTTCTACACGATTGCTGAGCCATGATGGCCATAATACCAGTCGTCCTACCTTTGGCGGTATGTATTGTACTGGCATGGTCTGACCATCATACGGAAACATACCCATGGCTGATGCATGATTGGGATTGTTAAAACGTAGGGCTCCGTCTTCTCCATTGGTTTGATAATGATAAACTCCGCACACCCTAGCGTCTGGACTAACGTGATCAAACATAAAGCCACCCTTCTTGTGCCAATTGAACCAGCTGTGGTTCAATCTTAATTCTAGCCCTTGATACCCAATTTCTCCTAGATATCCCACTGTGGCATTAACAATGCCCTTGGCTATATTTTGTAACATAAAACTCATGATGTCTTGATTTCTACCAGAACTAAATGTTGTGCTGATATTGTCGCCCCATGGTGCTGCGATTGCTGTGGGTGTTATCTTGCCCAAATTATCTGTGATCTCTTGTTGAATAGCTTCAAGCTCTTCACCTTCAAAATCTATTACTAAAACGGGTACTGCAAAAAAATCCATGGTGGCCATTATTAATCCTTAAAGTGTAGGTATGTACTTAAAATGTACTTAGTGTTGATAGTGGGCATCAGCCCCCTATGTGGGTACTGCCAGTTGGGTGGAAATAATACCATACGTCCCTGTTCAGCTGCAACTGTGTACGGTTCTAAAGGAAACTCTGTTCCAGCTTCATTATTGTTGAGGTATATCAAACAGGCTATAAATCTACAAGAACTATCACGATTACCTTGATCAACATGCAGTTTAAATTGGTGTACATTGGGCTCATAGCTCTTGACTCGTATGCCCTCCATGATCCATTCTTGGGGTGTCATCATTAAAGGGTCCCAACGTGTACGATAGTCGTTAGTCAGCTCTAACACAGTTTGTGCCACTTGATCTGTTAGGGGGTTCCAACGTCGGGCTCGAGCTTCTAGTTTAGGGTTCCATTTGCCGGGCCGTCTTTGATCATATGTTTCCAGCTCTATGTAACGATCTGAGTCTTGGTGATGTAGTTGGTGATCACGCTTGAACTCTGCGATGATGTTCTCGCAGAGTTCCGAACTCACAGCGTGGTCTATTACTCGTATGTAGTTTGTGTCGTGACTAATGTGCATGAGCTATTTAACGCCATGCACACCCTGACAGTTTATTTTAGAATGGAACTTCTTCCCATAGCAGTTTGCCTGCAAATGAGAACGTTACGGCTGTTGTGGTATTAAGCAAGGCTATCACAGCACCTGGAGGCACAATTAATCCACCTTCAAACAACTGGATACCACCCACGCTAGGCTGTAGTGTAGTAGAAGCCAGTGTGGTATAGGTCACAGCACCCATTGTGGTGAAGTCTGCTGTTTCCATAACTACCAAGTTGTTGGTAAGTCCTGTTAGGGCTGTAGCACCAGTGAATGTGCGTACTTGGCTACCCTGTTGTGTTAGACTCTTGCGGTTCCACGGAGCACCACCTGTAGTGATAGCGGCATTGTTGACACTGACTGCCCAAACAAAAGCACCAGGAGCAGCACCCGAAGTCAAACTGTTGGCAAATACCTGTAGGTTAGCTTTCAACAGTACAACGTTTGTGGTATTGTTAATAGGATTCCATAGTCCCAAGATAGGAGTATTAGAAGCTGTCAGTGTACCAGTGGCATGTGTTGCAGCCAGAGCCACTGGCGCTTGTTGTCCAGTACTGAATAGGTTGCCACGATAGGTCTGTTCATAGTAAAGACCATGTAGTTCACTTACTATGACATCGCCCAACTGCCCTTGACGTATGCTAGGATTAGTGCCAGCTCCCAGCGATGTATTACCCGATTGTGGGCCGACTTGTCCTTGAATAATCATTTCATGCTCTCCTAGCTGATATTATTTTTTGTGTATTCTGCACGTAGATCGTCTACGTCTCTGCTATTGATATTTAGCCCTTGCGCCAGTATTTGATTCATCACCCGAAGCTCTGTGAGTATTTGAAATTGCAGTTCCTGTGCTGTGACATCCTGTGCTAGATCCATTTCATAATAGACATTGATCACATCACTGGCACTATGGCTAGCCGTGGCCACTTCCAGGGTTACTACCCCACGATTGACAGCAGTGACTCCATAGCCTATAGCACCTGGAGCATACAGTATACTATTGCGTGTGACGTTGATAACTCCGTAGAGACGGTTGATGTTGAATGTGCCCAGGGTACCAAAGTCCAGAGTACCTAGGGCTGGGTTGAACTGTGGCTTATACTGTATTAATGATTTCATATTAGAATGCTAGTCCTAGTGCAAACACCCGGGGCTCAGTGGCCAAGCGTTCACCATTAAGGGTACCCACTCCTGTCAGTGTAGGGTTCTGGGGGTCACTGCGCTCCACAGTAAATGACAGCTGAAACGTACTGGGCCCTGTATTGATCACTGTGACTGAGCTGCCCACACCATAGTCAACTGTGGTAGTAGGGCCTGTAACAATTACGGGTATAACATGTCCTGCATCTGTGGTGCTTTGATCCTCGTAGGTAACTATTAGATTGCCCAACTCATTCACTGACAAGTCAATGACACCTGCTCCTGGTTCACCCTGTAGGCCACGTTGTGGAGCCAGTTCTATAATGGTAGTGGTGTCCTGCCCTGTGGCTGTAACAACAGGCTGTAGTGTGGCCGTAGTTAAAGCATCGCCCTGGCTGGTTACCACATGTGCTAGATCCGCCATGATAGTGTTATAACGTGTCTGTCTTCGAGCTAGCCCCGCCTGTATGTTCAATTCAAACTGAGCCAGCCAAGCCCTGGGCCAATCTCTCGATGAAGTGTACTGCACACCACCTATGCGTATACTGGCTATGCTTTGTGGTGACTCTATAACAGGTATACTAGGTGTGACAACTTCTTCAGGAGAGTAATGTAGATGTAACTGTTGCTGTACTGAAGTCAAACTAACCCCAGGAGCAGCAGCTATCAATTGTTGTAGTTGGTCTAGGCTGAATGTGATCATATAGTGTATTTATAGGTGATTTTGGATAGCAGGGATAATTCCAGTGCATGTCGAAGACATGCGCGAAGCGCAAAAAATTTCAGCAGAATTCAAACATTATCTGCGTATATTATAAGTTCTATATATACGACTTCTTCCAGTGTATCCTCAAACCTGCGTCCATTAGTAGTACTATACTGATCAAGTCTGCTGGCACATAAAAGTCTATGGCTCCTGCTGCACTGCTCATAGCTCCCCCTCCGCAGCCTTGTATTAACCGCCAAACTCGTTCGGGATCTATACTACAGCGATATGGATCGTATAGTACACAGTATGAAGTTACATATTCTCTTGGCATAACTCTATTTAAATAACTGTATGCAAAACATACCAATGGCTATAACAGAACGCTTACGTGCAGAGTACGAAGACTTTGATGTGACAGTTCCTGATTGGCTATACACTATACTAGATGATGATGTGTACTATACTGTAACACTCACTGTGATAAGCATGAATGCGTTTGGGGTGGGTATTGTTATAGGCTGTATAGCAATGTTGTTATAAGAACGCTGCGCGAGCCCTAGAGGATTTGATATGCTACACACTGTATACTATATTGTACACCTAGACACAGGTGAAAGACTGCGCTACTATAAGACTCGAGCAGGAGCTCGAATCGCCCAACATGCTCGTAACTCGCATTTGGGCTTTAAACATCGCATAGAACGAGTAGAGCTCTATGACAACTGTGAAGTAGAACAGTATGCTCTGCAGGACGGCACAGTGGTGTCAGGTACATACTGCATAGTAGAAGACGTTGTGGAACAAATGGATCTGTATATAGGCCCCGCTGCGTGATTGTGCGCATACGTATATGATGGCTGAGTGTGATTTACTGTATAGATCGCCTAGGTTTTGAGTATAAAAAGATATCAGTAAGTGTGGTTTTGTAAGGAAAAGTGTGATTTACTGTCAGTGATAGAGTATACACCCTGCGTATAGGCCCCGCTGCTGTGGTATTGATGATGACGCAGTAGTAGAAAGTGCAATAAAGTGTAGAATTGTGTAGAATTGTGTGACCATTTGAGCATAGCCAGTCATTCCACCGTTCTTAATAATTTTTTATTATATCAAAATTCTCTCTACTCTGCTCAAATGGTGCGGATTCAGGGTTTCTTCCACAATGATCTACAATAAAAGTACCGTAGAAGACCATATACCAGTGCGTATACGGTGATCAAACGGTGGCCCCGCTGCGTAAATATATACATGATCTCCTATGATGAAGCCACTAGAGTCTTATACACTATACACAGTACCAAGAGCTATACAGCCGCGGGTTACTATACAGTGAGTGAGTATGCACATGATCCCTTATACAGTGTACAACATAGTGAGTTCACTCTAGATCCCACGCTAAATCATCCAAAATTTATTAGGACAAGCATAGGCCCCGCTGCTTGACATTAGACTGTAATGACTGTATAATAACTACATGCTTAAGAAGCGAAGATTATCACAGTCAAGAGAGGTTATCATGACATTACCAGATGAACGATATCGTGCTGTATCGCAAACAGAAGAGTTCTTGCGGGATCTCTGTAACAGTGCAGCTACTCCACGTGTACCTCGGGAGATCAGACAACGTGCAGCACGATTGTTGCGACACTATCCCAGCGAGTATGATTTGGATCGTGCCAGCGAAAGTGGTGCGCAGCATGTGTTTCAGAAACGTATGGAACCATTATACAAGATGGTATTACAGAAATCATTAGAGGATCAAGTAGATGAAGATTACAAACTTTAAAAGTCGTGCAGCAGCATACGATCCGCCCAAGGGATGGGATTACGATACAGCAGCAGAGGAAGTGATTCGTATACCTGAATCAGAAGCAGGGTTTCGTCCAGAAGCAGATGCCATGACTCCAGAAATCATGGAACAGTACTACGCAGCATTAGAGGGTTCAGTGGCAGCAGCTATCAACGAAACAGAGTTCTCAGTGAGCTGGCAGCGTGATCAGAACAACAGCTCAGCAGCACAGAACAAGGGACATCCGCTCAAAGGTACAGGCTTGGCCTAGCAGCAGCATTAATACGGGCCCGTAGCTCAGTTGGTTAGAGCAGAGGACTCATAATCCTTTGGTCCCTGGTTCGAGTCCAGGTGGGCCCACCACAACACGTTCGTGAACAGCGAACAACCCTGTACAGAGTAGGGTTATTCCAGGAAGGAGAGTGCCGCTTGAGCCCGCCAAAGTGTGGCTTTTTTGCACCAAAATATCTCTTGACATTTCCTCCAAAGGGTGCTATAATATACACATAGTAAGAGATTGGAGCGAACAATGTCACGTAAACCCAGAGTAGATCGTAATCATATCATATATGAGATTGTCACACCCGTGGGCTCATACATAGGCGTTACTGCCAAAACCGAATCAACAGTACTAAAGAGTCTACGTAGCCGTGCTGCCAAGCACTACTATCGTGCCAAGACTGAAGCTAAGGATTGGCTGTTGTGCCAATACCTGCGTACACTAGACGACAAGCTGGCCATTGACATACGTGCCGTAGAGATGGTACGTGGCAAAGCGGCAGCACACCGTAGGGAAGTAGAACTGCGCAGACTGTTCAAGCCCGCACTAAACACTGACATACGAGGAGATTGAATTGGGTACACCACTGTATATGGAACTATCAGATGCTTGTAAATTCGTCGCTGAGTACGCTGAGATTCACACTGGGGGCGATGTCTTGGCAGGGCTCAAAGACATGCAGGCCTGTTGGGATGATTTGGACAAGACGGATAGGGTAGCCTACACCATGTTCATGAAGGCGGGCCGTGAGATGTTTGCTCCGGTTGACAGCAGCCTAGATTGATGCTATAATACACACTTAAACACTTAATAGGAGCGATACTATGGGTACCAGAGCACTAACTTTTGTATACGATGGCAGCACACCCATCATCAACATGTACCGTCAATACGACGGCTACCCCAGCGGACACGGTCTTGAACTAGCGGAGTTCCTTACACAGGGCAGACTGGTCAACGGCTTGAGTGGCAAGAACGAAACAGTATTCAACGGCATGGGCTGCTTGGCAGCAGCAATGATTGCCAACTTTAAACAGAGTGCGGGCGGCTTCTACATCCACAGCGTAGAAGACACAGAGTGCGGACAGGACTACGAATACCACGTGTACCAAGTTGGGGATGAGCTTCGGGTTCGCGTTACCAATCGTGGCTGCAACCTGTTTGGGCTCACCATGAGCGATACCAACGAGAACCTTTTCGACGGTACGGCTGTGGAGTTCCTGGACTACTGCAACCCTGAGAAGGAACAGTTTGAAGTTGATCTTACAGAAGGCCAAGCTGTTGGCCGTGGCTGAATAACAACAGGGCCAAAACAGGGGTTGACAAAACCCTTGTTTGAGTGCATAATAGAGACTTACTAACAAACATTGGAGCGAAGACAATGCCAGCAATTATCGAAATAGCCGAGGGTACATATAAAGTTCGTGGACAAGATGTGTCTATGAGTGGTATCCGTTTTGAGCTAGTAGAAGGTTTCCGAGAGGGTGTCAACGGTGGCTATGTTACTGTTGATGGCGCTAGTGCCAACCCTAGTAGCGCAGGTATCCCTGATCGCAAGATCCGTATCAAATGCATTAGCGCACAGAGCTACATCATCGTGGCTGGGGACGTCAGTGCCTCACCCGTAGGAGAAAAGAGTTTGGAACAGATCAAAGTGTCAGACGCTGTTGTAGCACATGAAACAGACGAAGCAATTGTAGAGCGTCTGCGTAGTCGCTTTGAAGTGTTAACAGAGATGACCAAAGCAGTCAAAGCAGGTACAGTCCGTGCTATGATTGTCACAGGGCCCCCAGGCGTGGGCAAGAGCTTTGGTGTTGAAGAAGTACTAAGCAAGGATGACCTGTTTGACGTAATGGGTCAGCGTAAGCCCAAGTATGAAGTTGTCAAGGGTGCAATGTCCGCGATT
>Ga0209296_1003749_pt1 | contig 10250 bp, 17 predicted proteins | sample S_130206_EF_Meta_FD_187319 | JGI IMG/M metagenome (GOLD analysis project Ga0209296, IMG submission 187319) | Freshwater microbial communities from Lake Simoncouche, Canada to study carbon cycling - S_130206_EF_MetaG (SPAdes) (version 2) | ecosystem: Environmental > Aquatic > Freshwater > Lake ...
ATCTCGGCAAACACGAGACGTCCGTCGCGAGTGGCGGTGTAGTCCGGTAATCCTCGAGAGCCTTTGAGCGGTGTTGCCCATGTTCCGGACTGTCGGATTGCCGGTTCGTAGTGGCACCATCTCCATCCGAATAGGTCTAGGAGATGTTCGACTTGGACCGCGAAGGATGATTCGAGCATTGTTTTCTTTTCCTTCCGTGTTCGTAAAGGACTGATAGGACGAAGGTCGGGACTGCGATGAGTCCGAATAGGAGGATCATGGAGTCGGCTAGGAATTGCGCGGTCATGACTGCTCCATCTGTTCTTTCTTGAGGTCGTCAATCATGATTGTCGCGGTCCCTTTGCTGATCTCATCCAGTCCGGCGGGTGGAAGTTTCCCGAGTGCCTTTGAGATGGCTCTGATGGCGTTGAGTTGTGCTGCGCTTGCCAGTGGGTGTCCTGCGTTACTAACAACGCTAGGGAGCGTCTGAGAGGCTCTGACGGGTGTTGTGGATGGATGTTCGGCTTGACGGTTGCGGACTTCTTCACGGGTTGCGATCTTCTTTGAGTCGGCGGCAAGTGCCGCCAGTATTGCTCGGCCCCAACTCGACGATTCGGCGTTCATGAGCTCGGAGTCTTTCGTGAAACTTGTCTTGCCGGGGAAACATTCCCACGCTGATCCGATGCCGGGGCGCGGGTCGTCGGGTGTGCGATACGCGGCCGCAATGTAGACGATGAATGCCTTGTCTCCGATGTAGACGATCTCGTAGGGCTTCGATGGGTCTACGGGTTGTAGTGAGCCTTCTGGATGTTTCTCTCTGAATAGTTTGATGCGTTCCGCGACGTCGACATAGTCGGCGAGTCGGTCGTTGTAATCGGCCATTATATTGACGCCTCTCTTCTCACGTCTTTTCCCTCGGTCAGTGATTGAGCTCTGTTGATTGCTCTGCGGAGAGTTGGTTCATCGTCTAAGAGATCATCGAGTTCTCTTATCTGCCAGAATCGAGGACCGCCGTTCATAATCGTGTATCCGTTGACTAGGTAATGACCTGCCTCTATTCGGATATCTAACATTCTCACCACAAGATTCTTCTTTCTTGACACGACTTGGACTCCGCGCTTGATGACACTTTATCACATAAGGCTTACGGTGTCAATGACCACCTCCTCACGGGTGAGGAGTAGGACTTGGATGGATGTGATGATTGTGACGAAGTCGTGCGTGAATGTCAACAACCTCATCGGAGACGTGGACGATCCGCTCCGGGGTGAGAAGATGCGGATCGTCCTGTTGGCGGAGGAAACACACCAACACGCGCCATCCGTGACCTTGTCCAAGCGAACACGGAGGCGCAAGATTATTTTGTTGCGCGAAAGTGTGCCTCTAGTTTGACGGGGTCGGCGTTCGGTGCTACTTCGTAATGCAACCATAATCCGCCGGGTGTTCCGCCGTTATTTTTTGCGTCCCACGGGAGCCATCCAGAGTCTTTCTTGGCTCGTGATGTGCGGAATCCGCGGCCCCACACTTTTGCGCCTTTTGGTGCTTTCGGGTTGCGCCATGAATACTCATGGACCTCCTCCAAGAAGAACTCGTCTGCGTTAGCGACTAGGTAGTCGGCGATCTCGGTAAGTTTCTTGGCGATGTCTGGAGTGCCATCGGGTAGACCGACGTCGACTGCACGTCCGCAAGAGTGGACGCTCATGTATGGGATGCACTTCGGGTCTGTCGGCGGGAGCTTCTGAATCGCGGCGGGTGCTGATCGCATGACGCGCACCGATAGTCCACCCATATAGGTCATACCGTGGCGACGGTGGAGGAGGTCGGAAAGTTTCTTGGCGGCGGGGTGTGTTTCTGTGGCGACTTTGTCGAAGCCGGTGTAGTGACGTTGAGTGTTGGTCATGGTGTCGGTCCTGTTGGTGGGGTCGGTGGGTCTTTTGGCTTATCGCGGAGACCGTTCGCGCTTAACAAGGCCAAGAGGCCGCCAGAGAGAGACATTAGGAGCGGCGATAGAAGCGAATACGCATTTTGGTCCGCTTCGGCCATCGTCCTCGGTTGCGTTACGAATTGGAGTCCGTAGAGCATGAAGACGATCGACAAGACGAAGACGACGGTGAGGCCGATTCCTACGACGAGGACGAGTCGCGCTTTTATTTCTTCATTAGTAAGTCGTGGTCTGAGTTTCATTAGCAGTCGAATCCTACGATTTCTTTAAGGGTGGTGGTGGTCATTGCGGACTCGATCGCGCCGAGTGCTTTGTTCTTTGTCCGGGTGCTTTGTTGGCATTGGCATTCGCTCTTATTGGTATTGGCGGGGTCTTGACATGGGTAGCGGAAGCGGTCCGCGCATCCAGTGAGGGCCATGAGTAAGACGCCGGCTAGGAAGATACGTCTCATTCTGTCGGCCTAACAAATGGCGCGGGCGGGTCTTCGTCGTGTTCCCAAAAGATAAGGGTGTCGCCGGTCAATGCCCACCCTGATTGGAAGCCTGCGTCTATGAGGACTTGTGTTGCTTCTTTGTGGGTCATGCGCTTACTTCCATGAGGACAATGCTTGAAAGTAGACTCCCGTATTCTGTGATGACGGTGCCGGGCGAAGCGTTAGCCGCTAAGACTGTCCGATAATTAGTTGATGACGTTGTTGCAGGACTGTCAAGATAGACAAAAGTTTGTGAGCCAAGAAATAGGTCGATGCTTGCACTGAGGCCGATATAGATGTTGGTAACTATGTCAGTAGTTCCGCGCTGAAGTTTTAAGTTTAGGGCGTTGTTTGTTCCGCTTGATTTGTAGCAACCGTTTTGTTGGACAAGGACGAGAATCTTGCTTGTGTTTGATTGTGGGGTGATACTGGCGTTAAGGCCTGTAGCGGCATACGTCGTCGTCGTATTGCTTGTTCCTGCACTTTGAGTTCCTGTGACTACTTGAAGGATGCGGAACGCGCCTCGAATGTTGTTAACTGTCGCTGCTGCTAGTGCGGTGCCATCTGTGACTGCTGCGGGAAGGTTTGTGGGTGTTGCCATAAGTGTCCTAGAGGATTAGATCGGTTCCGCCAAGAAGACTAGTTCCGAGAATGAATGGGTTGGTGAATCTGACGGAGCCGTTGATGGTTGTAATCCATTGCGACGGAGTGATGGTGTGCTCGATTGACTGGAGAATCTGACTAAGAGTGATTGCGGATCCGACTTGTTGGACGATGTTGAGTGTGATGCGGTTGAGTAGTTCGAGGCCGAGGATGGTTGTCCATGAGGCGTCTGTTGCTGAGACGTTGACTTGTATCGGGTCGATAACGACGGCGGGTGTGGCGGAGAATCCGACGAGGAGGTTGCCGAGTGCTTGCGCGTCGGTTACGGATGAGAGCTGCGTAGACCATGAGCCTCCTGCGGTGCCGTATGCGGTGACTGAGGCGGCGTTGGAGAGTTCTGTTGTTCCGTCTCCTGAGTATCCGACGGCGAGTGTGTTCCGTAGGTTCTTGGCGTCTAGTCGATAGGCGAGTTCGGTGCCGATGGAGATTCCGGCTCCGCCGAATGTTGCTTGCGATGTGAGGCTTGTTCCCTCAAAGATTGCGGTGCGTGATGTGAGTGTGAGTGTGCCGTTGCGCGAGACGAATAGGTTGCCGCCTTCGGAGTCTGAGATTGTCTGGAGTTCATCAGTTGTTGGTGGTCCGCCGGTGCTGATCTCTGAGAGTGTGGCCAAATATGTTGTGGACGGGGTTGATGTGAGTCCGGATGGAAACGTGGTGTATCCGATGACGCGGTTGAATCTGGCGACGGTGCCTTCGGTGAGTAGGCCACGGCCGAGACGAAAGATGGTCTGGATCTGAACGAGTGTGAGAGCCGAGGACCATATTGCGACTTGTTGATGCTTGCCGGAATAAGTGAAGAATCCTTCGGTGTTAGTGATTGCATACGCGAACGATGATTGTGTTACTACTTGGTCGACGCCGTCAAGGACGATTCGAGTGACGACTCCAGTTGAGGTTGTGACGATTCCGATGTGGTGTGCTTGGAATCTGTCAAGGTATGCCGGACAACTGGCGTTCCGCATTGTCGTCCCGTTGGTGATTGTTAACTCGATCTTATTCGTTGAAGCGGAGTATTGGGCGATGACGTTATGGCTAAGGCCGTAATAGGCGACTGGATAGTAGACGTTGTCTGAGCCGACGCTGAACCATTTAGTCAAGGTCGTATCGGTTGCCGCCATTGACGGTATCTCGAACTTCCATCCGGGAAGGCTTGAGTCAACCGAATACAGTGAGCATGAGGTATTCGGTAGGGCGGGTGCTAATCCTTCGGCGTTGGCCGTGAGTGTTGCGGTGTCGGTGTTGGTCAATGGTTTAGGGCTACTGCCGAGATCGACGAGTTGAGTGCTTGTGAAGTTTTGTGGGTCTATCGGGTCGTCTAGTGGCCAATAGTGGCGAGGCGCAAGGCTCAAGATATAGGTGCTTGAGATGTCGTCTGGCATCTCCTCATCTGCTAGGAGACCGAGAGCGTCGAAGCATTGGACGGTGACGGTCGTGTCATAGCCTGCGTCTGTGATTGACACGGGCCATCCTTCTATGAATCCGCGAAAGACGGGATAGACGACGGAGGAGATTGTTGCCTCGATCTTGATCTGGCGACGTGGGACGAGGCTCGTGCCGGTGCCGTAATACGGTCCGGAGGTGTAGAACGGGTCGAAGCGTCGGTCTCGGTTGTCTAAGACGACGGTGGCGTTGCCTGACTCGAAGTCCGAGAGCTCATTCTGGCGGCCTCGTTGAATGTTAATCTGGCGAACGTATGTCGTGACTGGCGTCCATGTTGGACTGACGACATTGGGTCCGTCGTTGAATGCGATATAGACCTGAGTCGTTGGGAATGCCACTAGCGAACCTTGCTAGTTTTTTTCTTTGCGGCCGCTTTCGGTTGCTTGACAACAAGTGGAACTCCGCCAGTCTTGGCTCCGTAAGTGTTTAACACTGCGGCGACTTCTTTGCCTATTGCTACGGGGTCGCCTACTCCGGCTTGAATTGTGATCTGGTAGGTGCTGCCGACTGTTGCACCGAGGGCCGATGAGACGCCGGGGATGCTCATGCCGACGGCGGTGCCTGCGGCGGCGACTGATGCTAGGTCTGCGTTTAGTCCGCCGACTGTGAGGCCGCCTGTACCCGCTAGGAGGTCTTTTGCTACTGAGTTACCTGCGACGGGTCCGAGGTTTAGGAGTTGCGCGAGTCCTGACTTGCCGAGTCCTTTGGCTATTAGTGCTTGTAGGTTGCCGCCGAACTCTTTTGCGGCGGCGATCTGTTGACGGAAGATGTCGCCGTAGGACTTGGTCTTGACTTCTTGTGCGGCCTTGACTTTGTTCTCTGCGATTGCAACGCTCTCAAGGGCGGCGGCATAGCCTTTCGTGTCGTCTGTTGCTTGCGCTTGATGTAGTGCGGTGTAGGCGTCTCTTCGTTCTTGGAGAGCATCGGAGACCGCTCCGCTTCGGTTCGCTTCTTGATCGGTTGCGTCTGAGAACGCGCTCGACAGTGAGACCGATGCGGTCACAGAGTCGCGGATTCCTTCAACGTATGAGCGGAGGCTTGATTGTGCGGACTTAAGACTGTTGCGTAGTCCGTCTATCTTTTGTTTCTGTTTATCTGCCGCGCTTGCTGCGGACTTGTCGGCGGCGGCTCGAGCGGCGGCGGCATCTGCGTAGAACTTTGAGAACGTGGCAAAGTCTCGAGATGGTACTGGACCGATGACGGCGTTAAGTTTTTCTTGAGTGTCGATCGTGCCTTGTATTGCTCCGGCGTAGTTGGTGGCGGAGGCGGCCGCGTTGTCCATGCTTTTCTTAATTGTCACGAATGCGGCCGCGCCTGCGATGGCGGTAACGATGCCGATGCCGGTTGAGACTTGGACTGCGGTGAATGATGTCGCGAGTGCATAGTTGATCGCGGTCGTAAGAGTGGCGGCGGCTTGGAATGCAAGTGTCGCTCCTTTGACTAGGCCGATACCGATAGCAGTTGCGCCGAGTGCTATGCCAAGACCTCCGAATAGTGCGGCGTTCTGACCGGCGAAGTTGGCGACCTTGACGAAGACCGGAATGAGAGTGTTCAAGGTCGGAAGGAGTGCGTTACCTATTGACTCTTTTGCTTCGTCGATTGAGTTGCGAAGGATGAACATCTGACCGGCGTAGGTGTTGGCTGCAACGGTGGCCGCTCCTGAGAAGTTTTTGTTGAGAATTGCGACGACGTCGTTGAATGTTGCGCCGTTCTTGATTGCTTGCTTGACCTCGGGCGACAGTGTTGCCAGTGCTCTCATGTTGCCGGCGTAACCTTTTGAGAGGGCATCTGCTACTACGGCGGCGGACTTATTAGTTCCCGCTCCTGTCTGGATTGCCACGTTGACGAGGTTTTGAGCCTTTGCGACGTCTCCCGTGGCAACGGTCAAGGACTGGAACGCGCTACGAAGGTCGGTGTCTGTGACTGCTACGGATCGTTGCGTGGCGTCAATGTAACGCTCGACCGACTTGACTTGTTCGTCTGATGCTCCGGCGGATGCTTTGAGTTGACGCGCTAGAAGGGCTTGTTGCTTTTGGTCGTCGGCGGCCGCTTTGACTGCGGCGACTGCGAATGCGGTCGTGGCGGCGGCGGCTGCTCCCATTGCGAGCGTTGTGCCTTTGCCCATGTCGCCGAGGCTTTTGTTCGCCTGTCCGATTGCCTTGCGGAGTGGTGCCGCATTGCCTGAGATAACTACTGAGATTCCGCGAGCCATGAGATGATTCTAGTACTTGACTATCTTGCCGTCGAAGATTCCGGCGTAGATGTTTCCGGACTTATCTCGAAGGAGTGCATCGGGTACGCGTACGTCGGGTTTCTTGTTTTTGGATTGACGAGGTCTGCGTTGACCGGCGGTCGATGTTACGGCTCGAGCTTGACGAAGTGGTTGTCCGGCTGAGAGTCCGTAGTTGCGTATGAGTTCGTCGATTCGTTCTTCGTAAAGGTCTCGGATCTCGTCGCGTCGTTCGTCGAGAGCGTCGTAGATGAAGGGGTTCGGCTTGATTGCTCTGGCGGGCCATCCGAAGTGGATCGGTCCTGCATAGGGGACGGAGGCGGAGCCTGCACGAACTCGTCCAGAGGACTTTGTTGCCAGTGCTCGAATGGATTCGGCGAGTGCTCCGGTGCGGTATGGGACGAGACGCTTGGCTCCCATGACGACAACCTCGGCGGCTTCTTTGTGGGTGTCTTTCATCTCGTTTTTCGTGTCGTCGCCAAGTTTGTTGAGGTCTCGTTGTACTTCACGGAGACCGAGGATCTCGGTCTTGACTACTTGATCGGGTGCTAGCCGGAAGCCAAATGTGCCAGTGCTTGCCATGCTTGATCTCCTGATAGTTCTTGACTCTTAGGCCATTGAGTTTCGATCATGACGCGAAGGATGGCGGGTGGTGTTTTGAGTAGGTCGAGTGGTGAGATGCCGGTCTTGACTGCTAGGACTCCGATGAGCCAAGTGGTGCTTCCGGGTCCAAGTCTTTTGGGCTATCACCATCAACGACTGCGACGGATGCGATCGTCTTGATCCAGTCCTTAAAGTCGAGCGGTGTTTTGCCTGCCTCGTGGACGGCGGTGTATGCAACGAAGTAGAGATACTTCTGCGGGACGAACTCTTGTGCGAAGACTTCTCCCCAGATGACATTGAACTCGTCTTCCAGTGCGACCTCTGTTGAGGGCCATACTGTGCTGAGTGTCTGCGTCCCGTCCCTGTGCTGAATGGTGACGTTGATGCTCATGTCTTGACGAGTGTCCCGCCGACGAGGGTGATCGACATCTTACTGAGGTCTCCTGTCGCGCCAGATACGAGAGGTGCGCTAGGAATGAACGCATTCGAGACCGTTAGAACGGGGTTCGGCGTACCTGTCGAGAGGCTCTTGACGATGTAGGTGTTGGTGCCTGATCCAACTCCGGCGAAGACTGTATCAAATACTTTTGCCGAGGCGAGGTCGTTGTTCATCTCAACGGTGCAAGAGATGTTCTGGAGTCCCTTGATATTTGAGTGGCCAGTGGCTCCCATTGCGGTCGTCTCGACTGCGTCGAACTCGTAAGTGAGCTCGATATTCGTGACGTACGACGAGAGGTCGATGGTGTTGAGGGTGAATTGTGAATCGGTTAGGACGAAGACGGCCATGAGGTTATTCCTTTTCTAGTTTCTTGTTGGTGGTTAGTTCGACGATACCCGAGACGACGAGAAGGTCGATGTCTGCGGGTGCGGCGATGATGTCGTCGGCAGTCACGATCGAGCCTTGCGGTCCGAGTGTGGATGCGTCTGCGAGTACTTTATAGTTATCCATAAATACGGACCTCAAATCGGTAGGCGATCATGTTCACTCCTGAGACTACTACTTCGCGCGGTCTTGTGGATGCAACCTGAAGCGTCGAGCAAGCTCCTCCAAGTGTGCGGTCTGATTCGAGTGCGGCCTTGACTGATGACGCTCCGGTTGTGGTGAGATAGGCGTCGAGTCGGTCTTGTGATGAGCGGTCTGACATCCGTCCGACGATGACAAGGATGAACGCTCGGTAGAACTCGCAACCTTGTTTCATTGCTTCGTCGTAGTCAACCTCTAAGGGTTCAACTACTGCGGCGGGTGGTGCAAGCGAGTCGGGGACATAATCGAAGCATCGGAGACCGGCGATGGTGTCAAGTGCAAGCCATAGACCGTTGCGGACTCCGTTCGGGGTCATGCGAAGAACTCGCGTCGGTAGGCGCGGACGATGTTGGCAATGTCACGGCCGAGGGGCGACATCCGTATCGCGCCTAGTTCTGACAGTCCGAGGACTCCGCCGATGGAGTCTCGTCGCTTGTAGAGGTCGGCCGCGAGAATATATGTTGCCTGCTCGATGTCGTCTGGCACTGCGGGCCACCCCCATTTGGCGGTGACTTGTACTTGTGGCCAGTAGTTGACCGGCAATGAGAACGCGGTCCCTCCGACGATGCTGATTGTCGTGATAGGTCGGCCGAGTGCGATGGCGTTTGTTGGTTCGACGATGTAATCGGAGTTGATTGTGAATGTCGTCTGATATGTGCCAGTGCCGTTCGGGTCGGTCTTGACGATGAGTCCGGTGGTGCTAGAGACGTCGTCGATCTGGACTCTCATGTTGCCGACGGCGCGGTATGTGCGAGCGGTTGCGGCGGCGTCTGCGTAGAAGCGTCGGTTAGCGATGCGGTCAATGGACCTAGATGCGGACTCAATGATTGACTCGAGGATTGTGTCGTCTACTGAGTCGTCTATCTTGAGGTAGGTCTTGAGATTCGCGAGCGTGATGTATCCGTTCGTGATTGCCATGATCTACTTCTTCCGAGTGGGTTTTGATGCGATGGTGCGGATTGACTTCTTGGCGGTCTCTGCGACCGTCTGAGCGTCTGTGGTGGCATCCTTGAGGGTGTCGACCGTCTCGGTCTGCACAGTCTCGACGATTGTGGTCATCGAGTGACCGAGACGAGTCAACTCTTGGCGGACTTGGTTCGCTCGGTCTTTAAGTCCTCGCCGTTCATATCCTGCGAGTTCTTTCTCGAGGGCGGCGATGATGATGTTCTTAAGCATGGGAGATCCTGATTCTCTAGGGACTGTGCACCCTAGAGACTAATCAGATTGGGTCTACCAGTTAGCAGTGATGAGTCCGGTACCTGTGATGGCACTGAACGCGGTCGGGTACTTGCCGGCGGTGTAGGCCGAGAAGCCGAAGACGACTGTGCGGATTGCAATGTTGCCGTCGGGTTGCTCGAAGCGAACATAGAGCGGGGTGCCTGAGTTGTCTTCCCAGATGTATGACTCGTTGAAGTCACCGATGATGATTGCCGTCTGGTTTGTTCCCGCGCCGAGGTTCGTTGGTACGTTTGCGTCTTCGATGACTGGAATGCCAAGAAGTGAGAAGCGTGAGTCGTAGCCGGGACGATCGTACGAGCCGGGTGCGTTCATTGGTCCGCCAGATGCCGGAGTGATGACTGGACGGTTCGACGAGTCGACCGCTTTCATAAGAGCTCCTGCCATGTTCGGATGCATGACGATGTAGTTCGCGCCTCCGTAGTAGTTCGAGGCCACTGCTTGAATCGCATCGACAATTTTTGGAAATGCTTCAGCATAAGTCGGACTGGCGTCTGTGTACGTAACTGAGTTAATTCCTGTGGTGTTCAAGATTCCGAGGTGTTCACCTGATGAGCCTGATCCGTTGATTGCAAGAGCGTCAAGTTTCGTTTGGTATGAACGAATCGCATCTCCGAGGAGTTGTGTCTCGATGCCAGTGCCTCGAAGGACTGCTTGCTTG
>Ga0209296_1003754_pt1 | contig 10241 bp, 12 predicted proteins | sample S_130206_EF_Meta_FD_187319 | JGI IMG/M metagenome (GOLD analysis project Ga0209296, IMG submission 187319) | Freshwater microbial communities from Lake Simoncouche, Canada to study carbon cycling - S_130206_EF_MetaG (SPAdes) (version 2) | ecosystem: Environmental > Aquatic > Freshwater > Lake ...
AACTTTTGTTGCAAATAAGCGGGCAAGGCATAGGGATTTTCCATGGCATCGAGTTTGATCATGCCCGTTGAATCTTGAATGGCGTAAGCATGCATTGACTGCACATCTTGGCGAATGTGCTTGCGCCAGGCGTTTGAATTTGGGTTCACGCCCGTGTTCGAATTGTGTGAATCAATCATGGTTTTTCTCGTTGCGGCGGCACCGGATTCATGCGCAGCTCGGCTGCGCGGGCGTGCGCTTGCAAGCCTTCGCCATAAGCCAATTCTGCAGCAATTTTCCCAAGGCTTTGTGCGCCCTTCTCACTGACCTCAATCAGGCTGGAGCGCTTTTGAAAATCGTAAACACCCAAGGGCGATGAAAACCGTGCCGTGCCACTGGTGGGCAACACGTGGTTGGGACCCGCGCAGTAATCACCCAAGGATTCGCTGGTGAAGGCCCCCAAGAAAATAGCGCCAGCATGCTTCAACAAGGGCTCCCACTCATGTGGATTGCGGCTTGAAACCTCCAAGTGTTCGGGGGCTATTCGATTGCTGATGGCGCATGCCTCTTGCATGCTGCGCGTTTGAATGAGCGCGCCACGATCGTTCATGGACTTGGCAATGATTTCTGCGCGCGGCAATGTAGGAAGCAACTGGTCAATGGCTGCCTGTACTTTTTCAATGTAGTCGGCATCGGGGCACAGCAAAATGCTTTGCGCCAACTCATCGTGTTCGGCTTGCGAAAACAAATCCATGGCCACCCATTCAGGTGGGGTAGAGCCATCGGCCAATACCAAAATCTCGCTGGGGCCGGCGATCATGTCAATGCCCACGGTGCCAAAAACGCGCTTCTTGGCGCTGGCCACATAGGCATTGCCGGGGCCGGTGATTTTGTCTACTTTGGGAACCGTTGCGGTGCCATAGGCCAACGCCGCCACCGCCTGGGCACCACCAATGGTAAATGCACGTGAAACGCCCGCCACATAAGCCGCGGCCAACACCAAGGGATTTTTCACACCTTGAGGCGTGGGCACCACCATGATGATCTCCGCCACGCCAGCCACGTGCGCAGGAATGGCGTTCATCAAAACCGAGGAAGGATAGGCTGCTTTGCCGCCGGGCACATAAATGCCCACACGGTCTAATGGCGTGACTTTTTGTCCAAGTAAAGTGCCATCCTCGTCTTTGTAGGACCAGCTTTCACCCGACGCTTTTTTCTGCGCTTCATGGTAGCTGCGCACGCGCTTGGCAGCGGCTTGCAAGGCCTCTTTCTGCACGACAGGCAAACCTTCAAAGGCTGCTTTGAGTTCTGCCTGCGTGAGCACCAATTGCTGCATGCTGTCTGCATTCAAACCATCAAAGCGCTGGGTGTATTCCAACACCGCTGCATCACCCCGCGTTTGTACATCGGCCAATATATCGGCCACCCGCGACTCAATCGCGGCATCCGCATCCGCTGACCAATGCAAGCGCTTTTGAAACGTTGATTCAAAATCTGAATCAGTGGTTTTTAATCGCAGAGCTTTTGCAACAAGCGTCATATCACTCTTCTCTCAGTTCTTGACTTGAGCGCCTTGCCCTGCAGCCACGGCACTCGTAAAGGCTTCAATCATTTCGCGAATAGGGGCTTGCTTTAATTTGAGCGACGCTTGATTGACCACCAAGCGAGAGCTGATGTCCATGATGCGCTCCACTTCAATGAGGTGATTAGCCTTCAAGGTGCTGCCCGTAGAGACCAGGTCAACGATGGCATCTGCCAAGCCCGTGAGGGGTGCCAATTCCATGCTGCCATACAACTTGATCAGGTCAACGTGGACCCCTTTTTGCGCAAAGAAATCACGCGCAATGCTGGTGTACTTGGTGGCGACTTTCAAGCGGGAGCCAGAACGGACCGCAGTGGCGTAATCGAAGTCAGCCCTGACGGCCACACTCATGCGGCATTTGGCAATTTGCAAATCAAGCGGTTGATACAAGCCTTGCCCGCCATGCTCAATGAGTGTGTCTTTTCCGGTGACGCCCAAATCTGCACCGCCGTATTCGACATAAGTGGGCACGTCGGTAGCGCGCACCAACACGACGCGGACGCCCGGTTTGTTGGTCGACAAAATAAGCTTGCGAGACGTTTCAGGATCCTCTAGAACCTCAATCCCTGCAGCTTTTAACAGCGGCAAGGTTTCATCAAAAATTCGTCCTTTGGACAAGGCCAAGGTAATCATGTCATTTCCTGTTATTGAGTGCGTTCAATTTGCGCACCGACTTTGCGCAACTTGGCTTCCATTCTGTCGTAACCCCGATCAAGGTGATAGATGCGATCAACAATGGTTTCGCCTTCAGCCACCAAACCGGCAATCACCAGGCTGGCAGATGCACGCAGATCGGTGGCCATGACGGTCGCACCTGACAACTGCGTCACACCTTGCACCACCGAGACCTTGCCGTCAATTTGAATATTCGCGCCCAAGCGAACCAACTCGTTGACGTGCATGAAACGATTTTCAAAAATGGTTTCAGTGACTTTGCTGGTGCCTTCTGCAATGCAATTCAAGGCCATGAACTGAGCTTGCATGTCTGTTGGAAAGCCTGGATATTCAGTCGTTCTAAAACTCTGAGCTTTCATTCGGCCTGAAGATTTAACTCTGACAAAATCAGAGCCCACTTCAATCTCTGCACCCGCGTCTCGCAGCTTATCGATCACCGCATCCAAATGGTCACCCCGGGCGTGTTTCAAAATCACATCGCCCCCCGTAGCAGCCACGGCGCACAAAAAAGTTCCAGCTTCAATTCGGTCCGCCACAACAGCGTGGTCACAACCGTTGAGCTTTTCGACACCTTGAACATGAATGCGGCTGGTGCCATGGCCTTGAATCTTGGCGCCCATGCGAATCAGCATTTCTGCCAAGTCTGGAATCTCCGGTTCTTGCGCTGCATTTTCCAAAACAGTTTCGCCTTCAGCCAAAGCCGCCGCCATCAAAAAGTTTTCAGTGCCCGTCACGGTCACCATGTCGGTGGCAATCCGTGCGCCTTTGAGTCGCGTGCGGCCTTTGGCCAAACCCGCCACCATGTACCCATGCTCAACGACAATTTTTGCACCCATGGCTTGCAGGCCCTTGATGTGCTGGTCGACAGGGCGTGAACCAATGGCGCAGCCGCCAGGCAATGACACACGTGCATTGCCAAATCTGGCCAACAAAGGCCCCAATGCCAGTACCGAGGCACGCATGGTTTTCACCATTTCATAGGGTGCTTCTGGGTGGGTCAAGGCACCCGCATTCAAGCGCACCGAGCCATCTTCCCGAAGGTCACAAGTGACGCCCATGTTGCGAATCAGTTTGAGCATGGTGCTGACATCTTGCAACTTGGGCACGTTACGCAATACCACCATTTGATCGGTTAGCAAGGCAGCGCAAAGCTCTGGCAGGGCAGCATTCTTTGCCCCTGAAATTTCAATGTCGCCATTCAGAGAATGGCCGCCACGAATGATGAGTTTGTCCATTTTTTTATGATCTATTGCGCAAATTAGCCTTGCGCTTTGGCCCATTCAGCAGGCGTGAACGTTTTCATCGACAAAGCATGAACTTCATCGTTGTGCATTTTTTGGCCCAAAGTGGCATACACCTTTTGATGCCGTCCAATGAGCCGGAGTCCTTCGAATTGAGAAGACACCACCACGGCTTGCCAATGACGGCCGTCGCCACTGACTTCGAGGTGGTCACAGGGAAGGCCTGCGGCAATCAGGGCTTGTATTTGTTCTGCTGTCATAGTTTGTAAAAGGAGCTTCGATTTAACCTCTGATCTTGTAGCCAGATTTAAGCAGCTGTATTGCCAAAATGCTGACCGCCAAAAAAGCGACTGAGACCACCGCCAAACTGACCCATGGCGATACATCACTTTGACCAAAGAAACCGTATCTAAAACCATCAATCATGTAAAAGAAAGGATTTAAGTGACTCAATTTTTGCCAGAAAACTGGCAGAGAATGAATCGAATAAAAAACGCCCGACAAAAACGTCATGGGCATGATGACAAAGCTTTGAAAAGCAGCCATTTGGTCAAACTTTTCAGACCATAAACCTGCCACCAAACCCATGGCACTTAGCAGGCCTGCGCCAAGAAGTGCAAAAGCCAAGATCCACAGTGGCGCCTGGTATTGAAGGGGTGCAAACCAAACCGTGACCGCAAAAACACCCATGCCAACCGCCAAGCCACGCAACATGGATGAGCCCACATAGGCGACAAACCAATGCCAATGCGACAAGGGTGTGAGCAACAAAAATACCAAATTGCCCATGATTTTGCTTTGAACCAAACTGGACGAACTGTTGGCAAAAGCATTTTGCAAAACGCTCATCATGATGAGGCCCGGCACCAAGAACGCCGTGTAAGGCACCGCGTCATAGACCTTGACGTGATCTTCTAACACGTGACCAAAAATCATCATGTACAAAACAGATGTGAGCACCGGCGCGGCAATGGTCTGAAAAGCCACCTTCCAAAAGCGCAGCACTTCCTTGTAGAACAACATGCGCCAGCCGCTCATACTTTGCCCTCTGCCATGACGTCTAAAAAGACATCTTCCAAATCGGCCTTGCGAATTTCGATGTCCTCTGCCGTCAGGCCCGCTTGCCGCACAGCGGCCAAATAATTCTCGATGTCCAAGGCGTCTTTTGCTGGAAACTGAACAATGCGACCCGTGATGCGCGCCTTGCTGGCCAAGGCCTCTGGCAACTGACCATTCAACTTAAAACGCAGCACATTGCTGGCAGCAGATTTAAGCAGCTCAGAGGTACTGGCCAACGCCAACACACGGCCCTGCTTGAGCATGGCCAAACGGCCGCACAGGGCCTCAGCTTCTTCCAAATAATGGGTGGTGAGCAAAACGGTATGCCCCTCACGGTTTAAATTGGCAATGAATTGCCACAGCGTTTGCCTTAGCTCGACATCAACGCCCGCGGTGGGCTCGTCAAGCACGATCACACTTGGCTTGTGGACCAAGGCTTGCGCCACCAATACCCGACGTTTCATGCCACCCGAGAGCTGACGCATGTTGGCATTGGCTTTGTCAGTTAAACCCAAATGGGTCAACAATTCGTCAATCCAGGCATCGTTTTTCTTGACGCCAAAGTAGCCTGACTGAAATCTCAGCGCTTCACGGACAGAAAAGAAGGGGTCAAACACCAGTTCTTGCGGCACCACGCCCAACATGCGGCGCGATTGCGCATAGTCTTTCTGGACATCATGGCCATGCACCAAGACTCGGCCATCGGTGGCCTTGGTCAGCCCCGCCAAAATACTGATGAGCGTGGTCTTTCCGGCACCATTGGGGCCAAGCAAACCAAAGAATTCTCCTTCAGCAATGTCAAAGCTGACGTTGTTGAGCGCCTTAAACGGCTGACTGCCGGCTGATTTGGCAGGAAATGTTTTGGAAACGGATTGAAATGAGATCGCGGGCATGAACCCCTATTTTACGTTCATGCGCTTTCGACCAAGAGCTCGGAGACGCCATAAAGTAGGGCCAATTCGCGCAATTTGGGTGGGAATTGCTTGAATTTCAATGATTTGGACAAACTTTCGGCTTCGCGGCGGCATCCCAACAACACCGCCAACGCAGAGGAGTCAAAGTCGGCCAGGTCACCCGCTTGAATTTCGACCTCTGTGTCGGTGCTGCCTCTAATTTGCAACTGCAATTGAACCAAGCAAGCTGCCGCGTTGCTGTGACGCAAATCGGAAGGAAGGGTCAGCAATGCCTTGGACATGTCTATCAGGTTTTTTTGGCGTTTGACTTGTTTCGATCAGACAAACTTTTGATCAACCCATCCACGCCACCCGCATTGATCTCTTTGGAGAATTGGGAACGATAATTTTCAACCAACCAAATGCCTAAAACATTCAGGTCAAAAATTTTCCACCCAGCGCCTTCTCCTGGGGTTTTTTCCAAGCGGTAATCAAGTTGAATGGGGTCGCCCTTGCCTCGGACTTCGGTTTGAACCACCAGATTTTTATCATCTACGGCACCGCGCAAGGGCTTGACTTCAATGACTTGATCATTGATTTGAATTAAGGCACCCGAGTAGGTTCTGATGAGCAAAAGCTTGAACTCTTCTTGCAGTCGCTCTTGTTGCTCTGGCGTTGCTTTGCGCCAGCCAGGACCTGTAGCCAAAGCGGTCATTCGGCGAAAATTGACGTGCTGCATCAGCTTGCTGTCAACCAATTGCATGATTTTGTTGATATCGCCGCCCTTGATGGCCTTGTCGGTGCGGACGGCATCCAGGGTTTCATTGGAAATGCGTTTGACAAAAGCATCAGGTGCTTCGTCTGCAGCCCATGCGGAGGCAAAGCCCAGCGATACGGCCAGCGCCAAAAAAAGCTGAGTCACAAAAGTCAATAAATTACGTTTCATAGGTCAACATCATAAAGAGTCTCATGCTCTTTAACGCGCCAAGCAGGAAAAAGTTGAAGCCCCCACCCACCCCACAGCTGGGCAGTGTCTCTTAACGCCTACAAACCTAGAATTTAGGGTTGTTTGGGGATGGGCTTGCCGGTCGTCATCGATTGATTGGGCGCCCGCATAGGTACAGCCTCATCGGACTCATCGAAGTCATCCAAGACGGGTGGGTTGCCATCGTAAATGTCGTTGATACGCTTTTGCAAATACGCATCACGCGTGAAGGTATAGGGATCTAAAGATGCTTGGCGGACAGCGTCAGACAAGGTCAGGTACCGTTCACGTTTGTCTGTCAGGCGCAGTAGCGTGAGTGCATTGCGAGCGCCTGCGTCCTTCAACTGCTGGCTGATATCGGTTTTGTTGTCCACCCACAAACCGAAGCTATCACGCACAGTAGAAGGACCAAAAAAAGGCAAGACGACATAGGGCCCCGAAGAGACCCCCCAGAAAGCCATGGTTTGTCCAAAATCTTCCTTTTGTTTGTCAATGCGAAACTCTGTCGCCCAATCAATGATGCCACCTAAGCCGATGGTTGTGTTGATGCCGACCCGCGCCACATTTTTCAAAGCAGCTTCCATTTTCAGCTGTGCCAAACTGTTGAAAAATGACATCACGTCGCTCTGATTGCTGAAGAAATTACTGATGCCTTTTTTGACAACCGAAGGCAAGAGGTCGCTGTAAAAGACAGCCACAGGACGCAAAACCAAGTCATCGGCAACATCATTAAAGACAGTGACTTTTCGATTCAGAGGCTCTAACGGGTCGGCGGGATCAGGGCCTTGCAAAGATGCACAGCCCTGCAGCAGCAGTACCGTCAGCACCGTGAATGCAAGGCGCCATCGCTTGAGAAATTTCATTACTTGGTTCCGGATGCCGCAGCAGAGGGCGTCGGGGCGTCAGCTGCCTTGCTGTATAAAAATTGACTGATCAGATTTTCCAATACAACAGCAGACTGGGTCGAACCAATGCTGTCACCCGCCACCAGATTTTTCTCCTCTGCGCCCGCCAAAATGCCCACGTATTGTTCGCCCAACAAACCGCTGGTGAGTATTTTCAGCGAACTGTCCTTGGGGAACGCGTATTTATTTTGTAAAGCCAAACTCACTTTGGCTTGATAGCTTTCATCGTCAAACTGGATGGCTTCAACACGGCCCACCACCACACCCGCACTCTTGACAGCCGCACCTTTTTTAAGGCCTCCAATGTTGTCAAATTTGGCGGTGACGGTGTAATCCTGGGTCCAGCTGTATTGCAGCAAGTTGGCTGATTTCAGTGCCAAGAAAAACACGGCCGCCAAGCCGATCAAAACGAACAAGCCCACCCACACATCATTTTTTGAACGTTGCATCACGTCCTCCTTAAATACTGAACATCATCACGGTCAGGATGAAGTCCAGTCCCAACACCGACAATGAAGAAATCACAACGCTTCGCGTCGTCGCGGAGGCCACGCCATCAGGTGTGGGCTGCGCCACATACCCTTGTAGCAAGGCAATGAAGGTCACGGCAACGCCGAAAACCACACTTTTGATCATGCCGTTGCCAACGTCTTTGAAGACGTCAACACCGCTTTGCATTTGGCTCCAAAACGCGCCTGAATCGACACCGATCAGCAGCACGCCCACCGCATAACCTCCCAAAATTCCGACCGCACTGAACACCGCCGTCAAGATGGGCAAGGCAATGATGCCGCCCCACAAACGAGGGGCTAAGACGCGCAATTTGGGATCCACGGCCATCATTTCCAAAGCTGTGAGTTGCTCGCCCGCGCGCATCAAACCAATCTCTGCCGTGATGGATGCGCCAGCTCGTCCTGCAAACAAAAGAGCCGCCACAACGGGCCCCAATTCACGCACCAAGCTCAGTGCGACCAGCAAGCCCAGCGCTTCTGAGGAACCATAGCGCTGCAAGGTGTAAAACCCCTGCAGGCCCAACACAAAGCCCACAAACAAACCCGAAACCGTGATGATGGCCAGGGAGTAATTGCCTAAAAAATGAACTTGATCTCGGACCAGTGCAAAGCGTTTTAAGCAGGGGCCTGACAGCATCAGCAATTGCGCAAACAATCTCGCACCATACCCCCAATCGGCCAATTTTTTGCGCACGGCAAAGCCAAGCTCAGCGGGGTGCAAGAAGATCATGCGACCACCCTTCCGAAGTCTTCCTCGACCGCCGTTGCAGGGTAATGAAAATGCACGGGGCCATCGCTCAAACCATTGACAAACTGATGTATCAAGGGGTCTTGGCTTTGACGCAATTCTTCGGGTGAACCTTGGGCGGCCACTTTCCCATTCGCCAAAACAACCACATGGTCGGCAATTTGAAAAGTTTCGTCCAAATCGTGCGAGACCACCACGCTGGTGATGCCCAAACTGTCGTTCAGCCGTCTGATGAGTCGGGCTGCGGTGCCCAAGGAAATGGGGTCTAAGCCCGCAAAAGGTTCGTCGTACATCATGAGGTCAGGGTCAAGTGCAATGGCCCTTGCCAGCGCAACACGACGGCCCATTCCGCCAGAAATTTCAGAAGGTTTTAAATCTCTGGCACCCCGCAAACCCACCGCATCGAGTTTCATCAGAACAATGTCTCGCACCATCGATTCCGAGAGGGTGGTGTGCTCTCTTAAAGGAAATGCGACGTTGTCAAACACGTTCATGTCGGTAAACAAGGCACCAAACTGAAACAACATGCCCATGCGCCTGCGCGCTGCATAGAGTTGTTGGGTGTTCATCTGCCCGACGTCTTGGCCGTCAAAAGTAAGTTCGCCTTGTTGCGCCCTGTATTGCCCGCCTATCAAACGCAAGACGGTGGTCTTGCCGCCGCCAGACACGCCCATGAGTGCTGTGACTTTGCCACGCGGAATGCCAAATGAGATCTCGTTCAAGATGACACGATCCCCATAGGCAAAGCTAAGGTTTTTCAATTCAACCAACAGTGGAGAGGTGGGCAATGTCATGTGTCAAAAAAACAAAAGCCGGGGTCGCCGGCTTTTGAAGGATAAGGCGTTGAGGTGAATCTAGTGTCAATGGATGACGATCTACAAATTTACCTGTCTGCTTACATTTTAACGGGGTAAGTCGCTGGTTCCCATTAAGAATTCATCCACGGCCCGGGCAGCTTGGCGGCCTTCACGGATGGCCCAAACCACCAAAGATTGACCGCGTCGCATGTCGCCCGCTGCAAAAACCTTGGCCACGTTGGTGGCATAGCCGCCTGTGAACTCGGTCGTGGCTTTGGCATTGCCGCGGTTGTCTTTGTCCACACCAAATGCATCCAAGATGGTGGTGACCGGGTTGACAAAGCCCATGGCCAAGAAAACCATGTCGGCGGGGTAGGTTTTTTCTGTGCCTGCCACATTGACCAATTTGCCGTCTTTGAATTCAACTTCAACGGTTTTGAGACCTGTGACTTTGCCTTTTTCACCCACGAATTCTTGGGTGGAAATGGCAAATTCTCGGGTGCAACCCTCTTCGTGGCTGGAGCTGGTGCGCATCTTCAAAGGCCAATAGGGCCATGTCAAAGGACGGTTTTCCTCCTCGGGCGGTTGCGGCATCACTTCAAACTGGGTCACGCTCTTGGCGCCATGACGGTTGGAAGTGCCCACACAATCGCTGCCGGTGTCGCCACCACCAATCACGATGACGTGTTTGCCATCCGCACGCAATTGGTCTTTGAACTTGTCGCCAGCGTTCACTTTATTTTGCTGTGGCAAGAATTCCATGGCGAAGTGAATGCCCGACAAATCGCGGCCAGGCACATTCAAGTCGCGCGATTGCTCAGAGCCACCGGCCAACAACACAGCGTCGAAGTCTTTCTTGAGTTGC
>Ga0209296_1003761_pt1 | contig 10233 bp, 9 predicted proteins | sample S_130206_EF_Meta_FD_187319 | JGI IMG/M metagenome (GOLD analysis project Ga0209296, IMG submission 187319) | Freshwater microbial communities from Lake Simoncouche, Canada to study carbon cycling - S_130206_EF_MetaG (SPAdes) (version 2) | ecosystem: Environmental > Aquatic > Freshwater > Lake ...
GAAACCGTCGACAGGAATGGCTGGCTTGTTGAAACCTTCACCGAGACCCAAAATTTTGTTGGACTCGGCCATGCCTTTCCATTCTTCTTTGGACATGCCCCAACCGAGCTCGTCTCGGTTCTTGCCGATACCCAAGTCTTTGTCAATCCAAGGAATGAGTGAGCCACCCAGGGGCGCGCCAAAGTTGGCAGTTTCGGCGCCTGTAAGCGCGCGTTGCTTGTCAATGACTTTGCGATCGATTTCTAAAATGGCGCTCTTCGGATCGTCTAGCAAAGCTTTGACTTCAGCGTTCAGTGTGCCGTATTGCGTCAGCAGTTCGCGCATGTGTTGCGCGCCGCCGCCAGAAGCTGCTTGGTAAGTTTGGGTGCTCATCCACTCCACCAAGCCGGCTTTGTACAAAGCACCCACGCCCATCAACATGCAACTGACCGTGCAGTTGCCGCCAATCCAATTTTTGCCGCCGTTCTTCAGTGCATTTTGAATGACGGGCATGTTGACCGGATCCAAAATGATGATCGCGTCTTTGTCCATGCGCAATGTGGAGGCAGCGTCAATCCAATGGCCATTCCAGCCAGCTGCGCGCAGCTTGGGGAAAACTTCGGTGGTGTAGTCACCGCCTTGTGCCGTGATGATGATGTCGCAACGTTTCAGTGCATCGATGTTGAAGGCATCTTGCAGCGTCGTTTCGTTTTTGGCCGTGGCCGGCGCTTTGCCGCCAGCGTTGGAGGTGGAGAAAAACAAAGGTTCGATCAAACCAAAGTCACCCTCGGCTTGCATGCGGTCCATCAAAACGGAGCCGACCATGCCGCGCCAGCCTACAAGTCCTACCAATTTCATGTCATCACCCTTTCAATATCAATTTGAGATTCCGACTCGTCGAGCCGGAAGGGCGTGACGAGTCGGAGCTGTTAGCCCTTGGTCGTTTTCGTGATGGCTTTCACCACGGCCTCACCCATCTCGCGGGTGCTGACCTTGTGTGTGCCTTCAGACCAGATGTCGACCGTGCGCAAACCGGAAGCCAAAACAGACTTCACCGCCGTCTCAATGCGATCGGCGGATTCGGCTTGGTTCAATGAAAAACGGAGCATCATGGCAGCTGACAGTATTGTAGCCAATGGGTTTGCAATACCCTTACCCGCAATGTCGGGGGCACTGCCATGGCTTGGCTCGTACAAACCTTGGTTTTGGCTGTTCAAGCTGGCCGAAGGCAGCATGCCAATGGAGCCTGTCAGCATGGAAGCTTCGTCAGACAAAATGTCACCAAACATATTGCCAGTGACCACCACGTCGAATTTCTTGGGCTCTTTCACCAATTGCATGGCGGCGTTGTCGACATACATATGGTCCAGCGCTACATCGGGGTATTCTTTGTGAACGTCAGAGACCACGTCTTTCCAGAACTGGAAAGTCTCAAGCACGTTGGACTTGTCAACGCTGGTGACTTTTTGGCTGCGTTTGCGGGCGGCTTGAAAGGCCACATGGGCAATTCGCTCAATTTCAGGGCGTGAATAACGCATGGTGTCGAAGGCTTCTTCGGCGCCAGGAAAGTGGCCGTCGGTGGCGACCCTGCGGCCACGGGGTTGGCCAAAGTAAATATCGCCCGTCAGTTCACGGATGATCAAGATATCAAGCCCCGAGATGAGTTCGGGCTTCAAACTGGAAGCGCCAACCAATTCTTCGTAACAAATGGCGGGGCGAAAGTTGGCGAACAAACCGAGGCTTTTGCGCAAACCCAAAATGGCTTGTTCTGGGCGCAAAGAACGCTCGAGCTTGTCGTATTTCCAATCGCCCACAGCGCCAAACAAAATGGCGTCTGATTCTTTGGCCAGTTTCAAGGTGGATTCTGGCAAGGGGTGGCCATGTGCTTCGTAAGCCGCACCGCCTACGAGCGCTTCTTCCATTTCGAATTTCAAGTCGAGCGCATGCAAGACCTTGACGGCTTCTGCAACGATTTCGGTACCAATGCCGTCACCCGGCAGAACTGCAATTTTCATGATGTATTGACTTTAAAAAATGGATGCCAATCGAGTTGACGAAAAGAAGCTTCAAGTTTGACCTTTGGGGCCCTTTAAGCAACGTGCGCCAACCATGGCTTGGTGGCCAATCGTTCAGCTTCGAAGGTTTTGATTTTCTCTGCGTGGCGCAGCGTCAAGCCGATGTCATCCAAGCCATTGATCAAACAGTATTTGCGAAAGGCCTGGACTTCAAATGGCACTTCTTCACCTTGCGCACGAACCACCACTTGGCGTTCAAGATCAATGGTGAGTTGGTAGCCAGGAAAGGCCACCACTTCGTCAAACAATTTTGAAACCTCGTTTTCAGGCAGAACGATGGGCAGCAAACCATTTTTAAAACAGTTGTTGAAAAAAATGTCGGCATAGCTGGGTGCAATCACTGCGCGAAAACCATATTGGTCAATGGCCCATGGCGCGTGCTCGCGGGAGGAGCCGCAGCCAAAGTTTTTGCGAGCCAACAAAATGGAGGCGCCTTGATAGCGCGTTTGATTGAGAATGAAGTCGGGGTTGGGTTTGCGGCTGGCAGGATCCTGACCAGGATAGCCCGCATCCAAGTAGCGCCATTCGTCAAACAGATTGGGTCCAAAACCCGTTTTGCGAATCGACTTTAAGAACTGCTTGGGAATGATGGCGTCGGTGTCGACGTTTTCGCGGTCCATTGGCGCCACGAGGCCTTTGTGTACAGTGAATTTTTGCATGTGGATTCCTTGATCTTGGGTGTGAACGTGCGTTTGTCTTTGTTTTTAGGCAAACTGACGAATGTCCACAAAGTGACCATGAATGGCAGCCGCAGCGGCCATGGCGGGGCTGACCAAATGGGTGCGTCCGCCAGCGCCTTGACGGCCCTCGAAGTTGCGGTTGCTGGTGCTGGCGCAACGTTCACCGGGCTCTAAGCGGTCGGCGTTCATGGCCAAGCACATAGAGCATCCAGGTTCACGCCATTCAAATCCAGCGGCCTTGAAAATTTCGTGCAAGCCTTCACGTTCGGCTTGTTCTTTGACCAAGCCTGAACCTGGAACAACCATGGCCAGCTTGACTGTTTTTGAAACTTTTTGCCCCATCTTTTTCACGACGGCGGCCGCCTCGCGAATGTCCTCGATGCGGCTGTTGGTGCATGAGCCGATGAATACTTTGTCAACAAAAATATCGTTGAGTGCCTTGCCAGGTTGAAGTCCCATGTAGGTCAAAGCCCGTTCAATGGCGCCGCGTTTGTTGGCGTCTTTTTCTTTGTCGGGATCGGGCACGATGCCGTTGATGCCCAAAACCATTTCGGGTGAAGTGCCCCAGGTGACTTGGGGAACGATTTCAGATGCGTTGATCTCTACCACAGCGTCAAACTGCGCACCTGCGTCGGATTGCAATGTTTTCCAGTAAGTCACAGCGTGATCCCACTCGACGCCTATGGGTGAGAGCAAGCGGCCCTTCACATACTCAATGGTTTTCTCGTCAACGGCCACCAAGCCAGCGCGAGCGCCCGCTTCAATGGCCATGTTGCAAACGGTCATGCGACCTTCCATGGACAAGGCGCGAATGGCTGAACCGCCAAATTCAAGGGTGTAACCCGTACCGCCAGCTGTGCCGATCTTGCCAATGATGGCCAACACAATGTCTTTGCCTGTGATGCCCTTGGCCACAGTGCCTTCAACTTTGATGAGCATGTTTTTGGCTTTTTTCGCCAAAAGTGTTTGCGTGGCCATGACGTGTTCAACTTCGCTGGTGCCAATGCCATGCGCCAATGCGCCAAAGGCGCCATGCGTAGAAGTATGTGAGTCGCCACAGACCACAGTCATGCCTGGCAGCGTAGCGCCGCTCTCAGGCCCAATGACGTGAACAATGCCCTGGCGTTTTGACATGAAGGGAAAAAATGCGGCAGAACCAAACTCGGCAATGTTGCTGTCCAGTGTGGTGATTTGTTCTTTGCTAATGGGGTCTGTGATGCCGTCGTAGCCCAACTCCCAGCCTGTGGTGGGGGTGTTGTGGTCTGCGGTGGCCACAATCGAGCTGACCCGCCAAACTTTGCGGCCAGCCTGCCTCAAGCCTTCAAAGGCTTGGGGGCTGGTCACTTCGTGGACCAAGTGGCGGTCGATGTACAAGACGGCGGTGCCGTCATCTTCCGTGTGGACGACGTGTTCGTCCCAAATTTTGTCGTAAAGCGTGCGTGCCATGTTGCTTCCTAGGGTCTAGCCCCACATTTTAAGCTGAATGCATGAAAAAAGCCCGCGGATCACGCGGGCTTTTAAAGGCGGCGCAAAGCTTATTTTGCGCCAGGGACGTTACGGCGGGGTGAGCCCGTAAACAGCTGACGGGGACGACCGATTTTGTACTCGGGGTCGCCAATCATTTCATTCAGTTGGGCAATCCAGCCCACAGTGCGGGCCAAGGCGAACACGCCAGTGAACAAGTTCACTGGAATGCCAATGGCGCGCTGCACGATGCCAGAGTAGAAGTCGACGTTAGGGTACAACTTGCGTGACACAAAGTAGTCGTCTTCCAAGGCGATTTTTTCAACTTGTTTGGCCAATTTGAACAGAGGGTCGTTTTCCAAGCCGAGTTCGGCCAAAACTTCGTTGCAAGTCTCTTGCATCAGTTTGGCGCGGGGATCGTAGTTTTTGTAAACACGGTGACCAAAACCCATGAGCTTCACGCCAGAGTTCTTGTCTTTGACTTGCTCCATGAACTCGCCCACTTTGGCAATGCCGCCCATTTTTTGAATGTCGTCGAGCATGTTGAGGCAAGCTTCGTTCGCTCCGCCGTGAGCAGGGCCCCACAGGCATGCCACGCCAGCAGCAATGGCGGCAAAGGGGTTGGTGCCAGAAGAGCCGCACAAACGCACAGTCGAGGTGGAAGCGTTTTGCTCGTGGTCTGCGTGCAAAATGAAGATGCGATCTAGGGCGCGCTCCAGAACAGGGTTCACCACGTAGTCTTCACAAGGCACACCAAACATCATGCGCAAGAAATTGCCAGAATAGGACAAGCTATTTTGGGGGTACATGAAGGGCTGTCCGATGCCGTATTTGTAAGACATGGCCACCAAGGTTGGCAGCTTGGCAATGAGGCGGATAGCTGAAATTTCGCGGTGCTCGGGATTGGTGATGTCGGTACTGTCGTGATAGAAAGCAGACAGAGCACCCACCAAGCCCGTCAACACAGCCATCGGGTGCGCATCACGGCGGAAGCCGCGCAAAAAGAATTGCATTTGCTCATTCACCATGGTGTGGTTGTTCACCAGTTTGTGAAAGTCTTTGCTTTGTTTGGCATCAGGCAAATCACCGTGCAGCAGCAAGTAGCAGGTGTCCAAAAAGTCGCCGTGGTTGGCCAATTGCTCAATGGGATAGCCGCGATAAAGCAACTCGCCTTTGTCGCCATCGATGAAGGTGATGGCCGATTGACAAGAGGCGGTTGACAAAAACCCTGGGTCATAAGTGAACATGCCGCTTTGGCCATACAGCTTGCGAATGTCGATCACATCAGGACCAATGTTGCCGCTGTAAACGGGCATTTCAATGCTAGGACTGCCGTTACTGAACGACAGGGTTGCTTTGTTGTCAGCAAGTTTCATGATTCAATTTCCTCTGTTAATCGGTCAATTCAAATTAAGTGATCAGCCATCTTGGGTTGGGCCAAATCATGCGGTGAGCAAGCTCAGGACTTCACTGACTTCTTCAGATGCAATGTCAGCCCCAAGCGGTTTTCGCTTCATGAACAAATCCATCAAATCGTTGTCGGACAAGTCCATCAAAATGTACATGCCGCGGGCTTGTCCCACAGTCATTTGAGGTGCGTAGCGATTGAAAAAACGCTCAATGAAAAGATCGTTCTCCAGCAAGCCGCGTCTGCAACGCCAACGCAGTTTGCTCAGAGCGCGTTCACCCAAAGGGGTGTTGCGATCTAATGTGTCGAGCAGTTCATCTCCCATCTTGCAGGTCTCTTTGCTTGATCTCGGTTTAGACGGCGCGGCGCACCATCATCTCTTTGATCTTGCCAATGGCTTTGGTGGGGTTCAGGTTCTTAGGACACACATCCACGCAATTCATGATGGTGTGGCAGCGGAACAAGCGATAAGGGTCTTCCAAGTTGTCTAAACGTTCGGCTGTGCCATGGTCTCGGCTGTCAGCAATGAATCGGTAGGCTTGGAGCAAACCTGCTGGGCCGACGAACTTGTCAGGGTTCCACCAGAAGCTGGGGCAGCTGGTTGAGCAACTGGCGCACAAAATGCACTCATACAAACCGTCGAGTTCTTCGCGCTCTTCAGGGCTTTGCAGACGCTCTTTTTCAGGTGGAATGGTGTCGTTGATCAAGTAAGGCTTGATCGAGTTGTATTGTTTGAAGAACTGCGTCATGTCAACGATCAGGTCACGCACAACGGGCAGGCCAGGCAGAGGCTTTAAAACAATTTTGCCAGGCAAGGTCAGCATGTTGGTCAGGCAAGCCAAACCATTTTTGCCGTTGATGTTCATGGCGTCAGACCCGCAAACGCCCTCACGGCATGAGCGGCGAAAGGACAAAGTGGGATCCACTTTTTTCAACTTCATGAGCGCATCCAGCAGCATGCGTTCATGGCCGTCCAATTCCACCTCAATGCTTTGCATGTAAGGCTTGGCGTCCTTGTCTGGATCGTAACGATAAATTTCAAAAATACGTTTGGTCATGTTGCTACCTTCAGGAATTTAGAACGTCCGAACCTTGGGTGGCACAGAGTCCACTGTCAAAGGTTTCAAGTTGACGGGTTTGTAGGTCAAGCTGTTGGTGTCGCTGTGCCACAGGGTGTGTTTCATCCAGTTGGCATCGTCGCGGCCCAATGGCGTGATGGGGTCGTCTGCAGGCCGCTCATAGTCACTCACAGTGTGAGCGCCGCGGCATTCTTTGCGGGCTGCCGCAGAGACCATGGTGGCTTGGGCGCACTCGATCAAGTTTTCAACTTCCAAGGCTTCAATGCGAGCTGTGTTGAAGACTTTGGAGGTGTCGGTCAAAGCGATGGCATTCACACGTTCGCGAATTTCAGCAATTTTCACCACACCTTCGTCCATGGTGGCCTGTGTGCGGAACACGGCGGCGTGAATTTGCATGGTCGCGCGCATGTCGTTGGCCACATCTTGTGAGTACTCACCCTTGCGACCTTCGAGCCGGTTCAGACGCGCCAATGTCAAGTCTGCTGCATCTTTGGGCAAGTCTTTGTGTGACTTGGTTTTGCTGGCGAAATCAACAATGTGATTGCCTGCCGCACGACCAAACACCAAGAGGTCGAGCAAAGAGTTGGTGCCCAATCGGTTAGCGCCGTGCACACTCACGCATGAACATTCGCCCACTGCGTACAAGCCATTGACCACCGCATTGTGGCTGCTGGCGGATTGGATCACCACTTGGCCGTGAATGTTGGTCGGAATGCCGCCCATTTGATAGTGGATGGTGGGCACCACAGGAATCGGTTCTTTGGTGATGTCGACGTTGGCGAAGTTGACGCCAATTTCGTACACCGAAGGCAAACGCTTGTGAATGGTTTCTGAACCCAAATGGTCCAGCTTCAGCATCACATAGTCTTTGTTTGGTCCACAGCCGCGGCCTTCTTTGATCTCTTGGTCCATGGCGCGTGACACGAAGTCGCGAGGTGCCAAGTCTTTCAAGGTCGGGGCATAACGTTCCATGAAGCGTTCGCCATTGCTGTTGAGCAAAATGGCACCTTCACCGCGGCAGCCTTCGGTGAGCAACACGCCTGCACCAGCTACGCCAGTGGGGTGGAACTGCCAGAATTCCATGTCTTCTAAAGGAATGCCAGCGCGAGCGGCCATGCCCAAACCGTCGCCGGTATTGATGAATGCATTGGTAGAAGCTGCAAAGATGCGGCCAGCACCACCGGTGGCCAGCAGCACAGTTTTGGCATGCAAGACGTGCAGGTCGCCGGTTTCCATTTCAAGCGATGTGACGCCCACCACGTCGCCTTCAGCATCGCGAATCAGGTCAAGGGCCATCCACTCGACGAAGAAGCTGGTTTTGGCTTTGATGTTTTGCTGGTAAAGGGTGTGCAACATGGCATGGCCGGTACGGTCAGCCGCAGCGCAAGCACGTTGAACCGACTTCTCGCCATAGTTGGCGGTGTGACCGCCAAACGGCCGCTGGTAAATGGTGCCGTCTGGGTTGCGGTCAAAAGGCATGCCCATGTGCTCTAAGTCATAAACAACTTTGGGCGCTTCACGGCACATGAATTCGATGGCGTCTTGGTCGCCAAGCCAGTCAGAGCCCTTGATGGTGTCGTAGAAGTGGTAGTGCCAATTGTCATCGGACATGTTGCCCAATGCAGCGCCAATACCACCCTGAGCCGCCACGGTGTGCGAACGGGTGGGGAATACTTTGGAGAGAACAGCAACGTTCAAACCAGCGCGGGACAGTTGCAAGGCGGCGCGCATACCGGAGCCGCCGGCACCGACGATCACGACGTCAAATTTACGCGTGGCGATCTTGTCTTTGGTGTAAGTCATGGTGTGTGAAATCTTGTTGTAAGGGAAGTGGCTCAGTGCCTGTGAGTTTTCTATCAGTACCGAACGAGATCAAAGACGCCACAAGGCTTGAACAGCCCAGCCAGCGCAACCGATGAGCCAAACCAAGGAGGCGACATGCAAGAAAAGACGCAAACCCAAGGGTTTGATGTAGTCCATCCAGATGTCGCGAATGCCAATCCATGCGTGGTAAAGCAGGGAAAGGATGGTGACAAAGGTCAAAAACTTCATCCACTGCGTTGCAAAAATACCTGCCCACTCTTCGTAGCCAACAGGGCCGCTGGTGAAAATAAATTGAACCAACACCAGCACGGTGAAGGCGGCCATCAAGGCCGCCGTGATGCGTTGGGCCAACCAGTCGCGAAGGCCGTAGTGAGCGCCTGTCGTGATGCGCTTGGAGCCGTGATTAACTGACATGTGATCTGTTCCTAATTAGTAAAGGCCAAACAATTTGGCGGCCAGGACGACGGTCAGTCCCAGGCTCAAAACCAAGGTGACCACGGCCGATGATTTGCCGAACTCTTTGGTGACCGCGTGAAAGCTATCCATGTAGAGGTGGCGGATGCCTGCAATGAAATGGTGCAAATAAGCCCAGATGATGGCCAGCGCTACCAATTTCATGAACCAACCTGGAATGAAGCCCAGGCCCACATTGAAAGCGGCGGCAAACTTGGCAAATGAAATCTCTGAGGTGATGGAGGCATCAAACATCCAAATGATGAAGGGCATGAGCAAGAACATCAAGGCGCCACTCACCCGGTGCAAGATGGACACCCAGCCTGCGGCGGGTAGGCGGTAATTGGGCAAATCGCTGATGGCGTTGATATTGCGAAATTCAGGCCTCTGACGGGCGGTTTCGGTCATTTTTTGATTCCTCTTAGGTAACTTCACAGTCATATTTGACCAGAGTGTTCGCGAATTCTATTGCAACGCAACAAACTGACATGAGAATTTCATGCACAAATGAAAAAACAATCTGAATAAGATTTTAGAATGTCGCCGAAGCGTCAATTTAAAACATTGTGATAGTGATGGGCTGCTGTGACGTAAAAACCTCTGCGCAGTTCCATGGGCGTGTCGTTGTAGGTGTAGGCGGTTCTCTCTACACTCAACAAAGGGGTGTGAGATTTAATCTCAAGCAATTTGCATTGAGCGTCATCTGGCACCACTGCCTTGATTTTCTCTTCGGCGCGCACCATCCGCACCCCAAACGCTGTTTCAAACAGGGCATACATGGGGCCATGGTAGTCACTCAGACGTTCTGCTGTCAGTCCTTTAAAGGGCGCTCCGGGCAACCAAAGGTCTTCAAGGATCGTGGGTACGCCGGCAAATGAGAGAACCCGGCGTACTTGGAGCACTGCGTCACCTGTGCGCAAGGCCAATGAACGTCCAATTTCGGCATTGGCGCGTAGCCGCTTGCAATCGATGATTTTTCTTTGGGCAGGGCCTTCTCTTCTGGGCTGACCCAAATCTGGCATTAACTTCAAAAATCGGTATTGCACCTGTTGCTCGGCATGGGTGGCCACAAAGGTGCCTTTTCCTTGTCTGCGAACAAGCAGGTTGTGGTTGGCCAGTTCATCAATGGCCTTTCGAACAGTGCCTTGACTGACTCTGTAACGCGCAGCCAATTCCATCTCGCTGGGAATGCCTTCCCCTGGCTTCCATTCACCTGATTGAAGGCCTTGCAGGATCAAGCCCTTGATTTGCTGATAAAGCGGACTGAACGC